>JAEIGA010011907.1_pt1 | contig 13189 bp, 12 predicted proteins | sample 9270691 | NCBI WGS metagenome assembly JAEIGA01 (sample SAMN17057246, study PRJNA624740) | gut metagenome | biome: biome; isolation source: fecal sample | host: Bos grunniens | place: China: Xizang | collected 2019 | reverse complement strand
TACGGTATGGTGTCTATCGCATCCGAAAGCTCGTAAACGCTTTTTTCTGCTCCGAAAACAGTAACCTCGTCTTCGGTTTTAACATCAAGTCCCGTAACGTCAACCATGCACTGATCCATGCATATTCTGCCTATTATCGGTGCTTCTTTTCCGTTTATCAAAACCTTGAGGTTTTTTGAAAGCGCGCGGAATAGTCCGTCCGCATAACCGATCGGCAATGTTGCTATCTTCATGTCTTTTTCTGCAACGTATGTTCTGCCGTAGCTTACACTGTCGCCCTTTTTAAATTCGTGAACGAACGAAACAGTCGTTTTAAGCTCCATTACGGGCTTCAGCCCAACGGTATCGGGACGGTTCGTTGTTATTCCGTAAAGGATTAGCCCCGGACGTACCATATCAAGCTTCATTTCGGGGAAATTGAGCGTAGCGGCGCTGTTTGCGGCATGGCGGTACCTGAATTTGATACCGTCCTTTTCAAGGGTATCAACACAATCCGTAAATCTGCCGAACTGTGTTTTTGTAAACGGATCTTCGGGTTCGTCCGCAACTGCAAAATGAGTGAATATGCCTTCAAATTCAAGGAGTCGTTCTTTTGAAAGCTCTTTTATTTTAACGATCGATGCCTTTTTTTCTTCTTCGTTCTGAACGCTGAAGCCGAGTCTGTTCATGCCCGTATCGATCTTTATATGCACTTTTATCTTTTTGTTTAAACTCTCTGCCGCCTCCGCAAGCATCTTGCCGTATTCATAAGAAAATACGGTCTGTGTAACATCATGCTCTGCGATAAGATCCATCGATCGGGGAGGGGTGTATCCGAGAATAAGTATCGGTTTGTTTATGCCGCCGTTTCGTATCTGAATGGCTTCGTCGATGTTTGACACAGCAAAAAAGTCCGTGTTTTCATCGATCGCTTTCGATATCTCCACGGCTCCGTGACCGTACCCGTCCGCTTTGACGACCGACATTATCGCGCAGTCGCTTCCTACGATGTTACGTATTTTTTTTATGTTGTCCCTTGCGGCGGAAAGATCAACCGTCGCCCATGTTCTGCGTGTGTGATTCATCTGTTGTATCCTGAAAATCTGTAACCTCGACCGTGTATTGGTCTGTAAAAAATGCGGTCGGGTTATTTGTCTGTTTATCTATGTAAACGGTTATTTGTTGTCCGTTTATCGTTTTTTCTATCTCGTATCTGTCTTTTTTTTGAGTTATTTTGCCGATTTCACCATTACCGTTCAGTGCTTCTGCTATTATCTGCGAAAGTCTGAATAAAGAATCGTCTTTTGCTTTAACATCCACAGTTATCCCTTCGCATGATACCGTTCCGTTCTCAAAACGAACGGGGAACGTCAGATTGCCGCCCGTAAATTCCGCGTAGCTTTCCGTTATCGTTGCCCGGAATTCGCGTTCGCCCAAAACGGTTGCTTTTATCGTAAAATAACTGTATGTCGGTATCTCTGTGTCTGCGGCTCCGCATGAGCATGTAAAAACCGAAGAAAAAAGAATAAAAATCAGTAAATAAGCTGTATTTTTCATTTGTTCACCCCGATAATAAATATATTCGGGGGTTTTCGGTTTATTCAAACCGTTTGAGTATCTTTGCGGCTTGTAATGGGATCATCGAAGGCAAGATCCCGTGCATCGAAACTTCTTCTGCCAATTCGTCCGCCGCCTTACCGTGAAGCCAGACTGCAATCACTGCGGCGTTTTCGGGAGTGTACCCCTGCGCCAGAAATGCGCCTGTCATACCTGCCAGAACATCTCCGCTGCCGCCCTTTGCAAGACCGCTGTTACCTGTTGTGTTTATATAAACTTTCCCGTCAGGCGTTGCTATTACTGTCTCGTGGCCCTTCAAAACAACTGTTGCATCAAATTCTTTTGCCGCCTGAACTGCGCAAAGCTCCCTGTTCTGCGATATGAATGCAACATCCTTGCCCGTCAGTCTCGACATCTCCATCTCGTGCGGTGTTAAAATAACATCACATTTTTTCTTTAAGAGCTTCTTTTTATGCTTTGAAAGGTAATTTATAGCATCTGCATCAATAACTGTCGGCTTTGTTTGCTTCAGGAGCTTTTTTACTCGTCTTGCCTTTTTTGCCGAACCGCAGCCGACAACAAATGCCGTTGCTCTTTTTGATATTTTCATTTTACAGAAAACAGGCTCCGCAAGCCTTGCCTGTAAGATCTTGCGAAGAGATCTTTTTGCCGAAACGTAAACAAGCCCCACTCCGCAATGAAGCGCACCTGTTATTGCAAGAAAAGGCGCGCCTGTCATATGTTTTGAGCCGCAATAAAACTGAAGCGCTCCGAATGTCCCCTTGTGAGAGTTTTCGGGGCGCTTTTTTATAACGTTCCGTATTAAATTTTCGTCTGTTCTCAGTGCCATACAGATCTCTGGATATGTCTTTTCATATCTTCGAGTATTCTTTCTTCGGGTTCGAAGATAAGAAGGGTCTTCTTGTATTCTCTGTGATTGAAAACAGCATAGTAAAGCTTGTCTGTTTTGTTTGAACGGACATCTATGCGCTTGTTGACAGGCATACCGTCAACCTTTGCTTTGGTCGCTTCGTTGTATTCACCGAACTGTTCAAAATCAACAGCTTTTGCGGTAATAAGTCTGGATCTTTCGCTTCTGCATATGATCTTGTCAACGTCGATCTCACCGTTAAGGTATATGTATTCGTATTCAACATCAAGCTTCATGAAAAGCTTATAGCCGAAATATACAAGTATGCAGATGCAGAGAAATCCCATTATAAGGCCAAAGCCTTTTATGTTGGTTATACAGAATGTAAAGCTGATCATCGAAAGAACTATAGTCACAATAAAGATCAGCGCCTGAATACCGTATTCTCTTATCGTTTTTTTACGTGCATAAAGCTGCTCGTAAAAAGCATCGTTTATCTGAGGCATTTTACAAACCTTCTTTAATTATGAATTCAGATAATTTCTAACAAGAGCCGCAAGAAGCTCGTCTCTGTCAAGCTGTCTTACAAGATTTCTTGCATTGTTGTGCTTTGTGATGTACGTTGGATCCTCTGAAAGGATGTAGCCGACGATCTGATTTATCGGATTGTCGTATCCCTTTTCAACGAATGCATCGTAGATTGCGATGAGAGTCTTTTTCATCTCATCGTCTTTGTTCATTTTGAGAGAGAAAGTTATGGTGCTGTTGTTGTCCATAATTAGTGCTTCCTTTCTTTCTTTTTTTTGAATTATGCGCTCATCAAGAACAGGGAAATTCCCGTTCTTGATGAATGCGTTATCTGAAATTTATTTTCTGAGGGAGATACCGTCTTTTTCAAGACCTTCGATGATGTTGGTCATGATAGATTCAATATCTTTTTCGCTGAGTGTTCTGTCTTCTGCGCGGAGAGCAAGAGCGTATGCAATGCTCTTATAGCCTTCTGCAACCTGAGCGCCCTTGTAAACGTCGAAGATCTCGATCTTTTCGAGGCAGGGACCTGCAAGAGCTTTGATCTTCTTTTCGATCTCGCCGGAGCTTGTTTCGTCTTTACAGATAAGAGCAAGGTCTCTTGTTACTGCGGGGAACTTGGGAAGGGGCTTGAATGTCTTTTCGGGAGCAGTCATCTCGTAAAGAACATCAAACGGGATCTCTGCCGCGTAAACCTCGCCGCTGATCTCGTAGTTTTCTGCCGCAAGAGGATGTACCTGACCGAAGATACCGACTTTTTTGCCGTCAACAATGATCTCTGCGGTACGGCCGGGATGGTAGGACGGATTATCTGCACAGGGAACGATCTCGTATTCCTTGGTGTTCATCGCGCTGAGGATAGATTCAACGATGCCCTTGAGGGTGTAGAAATCGCCGTTGTCACCGTAGAAGCCGAAGCAGATGACTTTCTTTTCATCGGGAAGCTTGGTCTCATCGGGATTTTTGATATAAACGGTTGCGATCTCGTAAAGATATGCATAGGGGTTTCTGAAATTGTAGTTTCTGGAAAGAACCTCAAGCATGGAGGGGAGAGCTCTTGTTCTCATGATAGATGTGTCTTCACCGAGAGGATTCTTGATCTTCATTACGCTTCTTTCGGGAGCGTTTTCGGGGAGACGGATCTTGTCAAAGCATTTCGGGCTTACAAAGGAGTAAGTCATGATCTCGTCAAGACCTGCGCTTCTGAGAGCTTCACCGAGACGGATCTCGAATTTCTGTTCTTCCGTAAAGCCGCCGGATCTTACGTCAGCCTTGAAGAAGAGAGGCTCAATATTGTCGTAACCGTAGAATTTTGCGATCTCTTCTGCAAGATCGTATTTGTTTTCGATATCGGAACGGAAAGAGGGAACGGTAACGGTGTCGTTTTCAACCTTCATACCGAGTCTTTCAAGAATATCGGACATTTCTTCTTTGGTTATGTTGATGTTAAGATATGTGTTGATCCATTCGTAGCTGAGGGGTACTGTTTTAACCTCTGCTTTAACGTTGTTTATGTCGATAGTGCCGTCAACGATCTCGCCTGCACCGAGCATGCAGATAAGCTCGCAAGCTCTGTCGAGTGCTTCTTCGGTAAGGTTGGGGTCAAGGCCTTTTTCGAAACGTGCGGAAGATTCGGTACGCAGACCGAGCTTCTTTGAGGTCTTTCTGACAGACGGAGCAAGGAAGTTTGCGCTTTCAAAAACGATCATTGCAGTATCGTCTTTAATTTCGCTGTTTTCGCCGCCCATAACGCCTGCTGCAGCGATAGGCTTGCTGCTGTCTGCAATAACGAGCATCTCGGTGTCAAGAATTCTTTCCTGACCGTCGAGAGTGTTCATCTTTTCGCCTGCATTTGCTCTTCTTACAGTGATCTTGCCGCCTTCAACGCAGCTGTAGTCGAATGCATGCATCGGCTGACCGTATTCGAGCATTACGTAGTTTGTTATGTCAACGATATTGTTGATCGCACGAACACCGCAGTCACGGAGCTTTTCGATAAGCCAGAGGGGGGAGGGCTCGATCTTGATGTTTTTAACAACTCTTGCCATATATCTGGAGCAAAGCTCTGTATCTTCAACAGATACGGAAAGATGTTCGTTTATGTTGCCGCCGCATGTCTTGTATTCGGGCTTTTTAACGCTGAAGGGTGCTCTGAATGTACAAGCAGCTTCGCGTGCAACACCGATGATGGAAAGACAGTCGGGACGGTTTGTTACGATATCAACTTCAAATACGGTGTCGTCAAGGCCGAGAACCTTGCAGATATCGTCGCCGGGCTTGCCGTTGAATTCGCATGCACCGTTGTTGAGGATAAGAAGACCGTCTTCAACAGATCCGGGGAAGTCGTTTGTTGCAAGACCGAGCTCTTCAACGGAGCAGAACATGCCGTAAGACATAACGCCGCGAAGCTCGCCTGCATTGATGGGCTTGCCGGAAGCGAGAACAGAGCCGTCAAGAGCAACGGGAACAAGGTCGCCCTCTTTCATGTTCTTAGCTGCGGTAACGATCTGGATATTTTCTTCTTTGCCGATATTAACACTGCAAACAACGAGCTTGTCAGCGTTGGGATGCTGTTCGATCTTTTCGATAAGACCTACAACTATGTTTTTTATTGTGTCTGCAACACATGTAAAACCGGTCGTTTCAGTGCCGGTCATATTCATTTCATGGGAAAATTTCTTAGGCTCAACGTTAACGTTTGTATATTCTTTGAGCCATCTGTAAGGTACGTTCATCGTTCATTCCTCCTTGTTCTCTTTTTACAGACTTTCGAGGAATCGAACGTCGTTCTCGAAAAGCATGCGTATATCGTCGATATTGTATCTTCTTAAAACAAGACGTTCAAGACCCATACCGAATGCAAAACCGGAATATTCTTCGGTGTCAATGTTCAAAAGCTCAAGAACCTTCGGGTTTACCATGCCTGCACCGCCGATTTCGATCCAGCCTTCGCCTTTACAGAACTTACAGCCTTCACCGCCGCATTTGAAGCAGGAGATGGAGATTTCTGCAGAGGGTTCGGTAAACGGGAAGTAGTCGGGACGGATACGTGTTTTGATATCTTCGCCGAAAAGCTTCTTTGCAATAAGGTCAAGAGATCCTTTGAGGTGAGACATTGTTATACCCTTGTCAACAACAAGTCCTTCGATCTGATGGAAGATCGGAGAGTGGGTGGAGTCAACCTCGTCAATACGGTAAACACGGCCCGGAGAAATAACTCTGATCGGGGGCTTTGCCTTTTCCATTGTTCTGATCTGAACAGAGCTTGTCTGTGTTCTGAGAAGAATATCGTCGGTAAAATAGAATGTGTCCTGAGTGTCTCTTGCAGGATGATATTTGGGGATGTTGAGCGCCTCAAAGTTGTAGTAGTCGTATTCAACTTCGGGACCGCTTGCGATAGTAAAGCCCATGGAGATGAATGCATCTTTAACTTCGTCGAGAACGATCGAGCAGGGATGCTTTTTGCCCATGCGGTGAGCTTTACCGGGAAGGGTAACGTCAAGCTTTTCGGCAGAAAGCTTCTTTTCAAGCTCAAGCTTGTCGATCTGCTCTTTTGCGGTCTTTATTTTTTCTTCGATAAATGCACGGACTTCGTTTGCCGCCTGACCGATTACCGGACGCATTTCGGCAGAAAGTTTGCCCATCTGGGAAAGTACTTTTGTAAGTTCGCCTTTTTTGCCGAGAACTTTAACTCTGAACGCTTCAAGCTCTTCGGAAGAGGCTATGGCAGCAAGCTCTTTTTCCGCATCCGCGCGGATAAGATCGAGCTGTTCTTTGATATTTATTTCCATTTTTACAGTCAACCCCTTATAGTTGCGGTTTGTTTTTTTATATACATTATATTATAGCATATAAAACGCGGAAATTCAAGTATTTTTGTCAATCTGCCGTTTTTGTTGAAAATTATTCGTTTTTATACGTGTGGATTGCCTTCAGAGAGCGGCGCACAGCGTTATTATATCTCTGTTTGCAATATCATCGGTCTTACCCAATCCAACAGAAAAAGCCCCTGTGTCAAGCTCCTTTTTTGCCCATACGGGAAGCGTCGCCGCCGAGGCTGCATATTCACGTTCAATTATAGATAAATCTTTTAATTTTGAAATAAATATGGCTTTCTGTTGAACACTGTCGCTAATGTTTATACATTTATCTGTGTATATCCCACGGATTTCATCTGAAAAAATGCAGATGAAATCGGGTGTGATCCTCCGTATAAATGAACAAAGAGATGATGTTTCGAGTTCGCTTTCCGGGTATTCTCCTCCGTAGCCGCATGGCGCAGATGTAAAGATTCCGTTTTCACGCTCGGTCATCTTTGCTCTCATCCAATCTCCGGCAAAATTTTTCGAAAGATCCGTGCCTCTCGCATTCGCCCTCCATTCTTTGCCCGGATGGTTCCTTTTTATGCTCTCGCTCCGCTCATAAAAAGGATTGAATTTGTCAGGTTTTGTACGGAAAAATATGCCGTCCGGATTTACGTTTGGTATAACGTATACCGTCACCTTCGCAAAAAGCACCGCCGCTCGGAATTCTCCGAAATTTTCGCCTGATCTGTAACACTTTTCCGCTTCTTCCGCCCAGGTACAAAGAGCTTTCGGTGATGTTGAATCCGCCGCCGAAAAGCCGCCTGAAAACAGTATTTTTTTTATTCCTGTTCCGATTTTTGAAAATGTTATTTCGTTTCCGAGCCAGCTTCTGCCGACAGTACCGGTTTGTCTGAAATCCAAAATATGCCTCCCGAATAATAATTTTCCATAAATTTTTCTTTCAATAATATATTATATGTGTACATAACTTTGAAAAATACGTAAAAAGTTCACGGAATATTTACTTTTTCCTCTTTAAATTTGATGAAAAATGTGATATAATAAAAATCGATAGTTATCATATCGAAAACTGTCAATGTTTTTTGTTTTTTAAGAAAATACAATACATAGAGAGGACGAATCCAAATGGGTAAATCAACTATTTCCAAAATCCCTTTTAAGGGGACGGCGGAGCAGGAGCAGAAACTCCGTGAATTTATTGCTGCAAACAAAGATATGCAGGGCGCACTTATGCCTATCATGCAGGAAGCTCAGGAGATCTACGGCTATCTTCCTATCGAGGTTCAGAGAATCATTGCTGAAGGTCTGAATATCCCCCTCGAAGAAGTTTACGGCGTTTCCACTTTCTACGCGCAGTTCAACCTTAACCCCAAGGGTCAGTACAAGATCGGCGTTTGCCTCGGTACTGCTTGCTATGTTAAAGGCTCACAGGACGTATTCGATAAGGCTTGCTCCGTTCTCGGTATTACCAACGGCGAAGTTACCGAAGACGGCAAATTCTCCATCGAAGCTACCCGTTGTATCGGCTGCTGCGGTCTTGCACCTGTTCTTACCGTTAACGATGACGTTTACGGCCGTCTTACCGCAGACGATGTTCCCGGCATAATCGAAAAATATCAGAAAATGTAATGAGAGAGTTATCTCTTCACATTCTCGATATTGTTCAGAACAGTATCACGGCAGGCGCAAGTGAGATCACTGTTGAGATAGCCGAGGATATTTCCGCAAACGAGCTGAAGATATCTATTATTGATAACGGCTGCGGAATGGACGAAGAAACCCTCGCAAGGGTAAACGGAACGTTTGCTTCATCCCGAACGACCCGCAAGATCGGCATGGGTATCGCTCTTTTCAGAGCCGCTGCCGAGCTTTCAGACGGTCAGCTCGTCCTGACTTCTCAAAAAGGAGTCGGAACTTCCACCGTTGCAACTTTCCGCCATGACAGCATCGACCGTATGCCTCTTGGCGATATCTCGGGAACGATGATGCTTCTTTCGGCAAAAGCTCATAATTTTGATCTCATTTACAGACACGTCTGGTGTGACTCCGAATTTGTCTTTTCGACAAAGGACATAAAAGAAGTCCTTGAAGACAGTCCTATCGACAGTCCGGAGGTTCTGCAATACATACAAGAATATATCCACGAAAATTTAACCGAATTATTTGGAGGCGAACGAGATGAAATCTCTTGAAGAACTCAGAGCTATAAAAGAAAAAATGAAAGCCAGCGTTAACAACAGAAACGAAGACGACAACAAAGTAAGAATCGTTGTCGGTATGGCAACCTGCGGTATCGCTGCGGGCGCACGTCCCGTTATGACCGCTTTTCTTGATGAAATCGCTAAACGCGGTCTCGATAACGTTGCAGTTACTCAGACAGGCTGCATCGGTATGTGCAAACTTGAACCTCTCGTAGAAGTATTCCTTCCCGGTGAAGAAAAAGTTACATACATCAAAATGACCCCCGAAAAAGCTGTAAGAGTTGTTAACGATCACGTTGTTAATAAAAATATCGTTACAGAATTCACTATCGGCAGTGCGGAATAAGGAGGAAATAACATGTACAGATCACACGTTCTGATTTGCGGCGGCACAGGCTGTTCCTCGTCCGGTTCCGCAAAGATCCTTTCCGAGATGGAAAGCGAGATCAAAAAACAGGGTCTCGAAAATGAAGTTAAAGTAGTTCAGACCGGTTGCTTCGGTCTCTGCGCCCTCGGTCCGATCATGATCGTTTATCCCGAAGGCTGTTTCTACAGCAGAGTTACCGTTGAAGACGTTCCCGAGATCGTTTCCGAACATCTCCTCAAGGGCCGTGTAGTTACCCGTCTTCTCTATCAGGAAACCGTTACCGATGACGGTATCAAATCCCTTAACGAAACCAATTTCTATAAAAAGCAGCACCGTGTTGCTCTTCGTAACTGCGGCGTTATCAACCCCGAAAATATCGAAGAATACATCGCTGTAGACGGTTATGCAGCTCTCGGTAAAGTTCTTACCGAAATGACTCCCGATGAAGTTATCGACGTTGTCCTCAAGTCCGGTCTTCGCGGCCGCGGCGGCGCAGGCTTCCCCACAGGTAAAAAATGGCAGCTCGCCCGTAACCTCGTTCCCGATGCAGACCAGAAATACGTTTGCTGTAACGCCGACGAAGGCGACCCCGGTGCTTTCATGGACCGTTCCGTTCTCGAAGGTGACCCCCATGCCCTCATCGAAGCTATGGCTATCGCAGGTTACGCTATCGGCGCAACCCAGGGCTTTGTTTACGTAAGAGCTGAATACCCCATCGCTGTTAAACGTCTCAGAATCGCTATCGAACAGGCTCGTGAATACGGTCTTCTCGGTAAAAACATCTTCAACAGCGGCTTCGACTTTGATATGGACATCCGTCTCGGCGCAGGCGCATTCGTATGCGGCGAAGAAACCGCTCTCATGACCTCCATCGAAGGTCACAGAGGCGAACCCCGTCCCCGTCCTCCGTTCCCCGCTGAAAAAGGTCTTTTCGGCAAACCCTCCGTTCTCAACAACGTTGAAACATATGCTAACATCCCCCAGATCATCCTCAAGGGTGCTGACTGGTTCTGCTCTATGGGTACCGAAAAGAGCAAGGGTACTAAAGTATTCGCTCTCGGCGGCAAGATCGTAAATACCGGTCTCGTTGAAGTTCCCATGGGTACAACTCTCCGTGAAATCATCGAAGACATCGGCGGCGGTATCCCCAACGGCAAGAAATTCAAGGCAGCTCAGACCGGTGGTCCTTCCGGCGGTTGTATCCCTGCTCAGCATCTTGATACCCCCATCGACTACGATAACCTTCTCGCTATCGGCTCCATGATGGGCTCCGGCGGTCTTATCGTTATGGACGAAGATAACTGTATGGTTGACATCGCGAAATTCTTCCTCGAATTCACCGTTGATGAAAGCTGCGGTAAATGTACTCCCTGCCGTATCGGTAACAAACGTCTTCTCGAACTCCTCAACAAGATCACTACCGGTAACGGTACTCTCGAAGACCTCGACAAGATGGAAGAACTTTGCTACTATATCAAAGAAAACTCCCTCTGCGGTCTCGGTCAGACTGCTCCCAACCCTGTTCTCTCAACTCTCCGTTATTTCCGCGACGAATATGTAGCTCATATCGTTGATAAGAGATGTCCCGCAGGCGTATGTAAGAAGCTCGTTACATTCGAAATTCTTGACAACTGTAAGGGTTGTACAAAGTGTGCTAGAAACTGCCCGGTTAACGCTATTACCGGTAAGGTTAAAGAAAAACACGTTATCGATACCGCTAAATGTATCAAGTGCGGTGCTTGTATTGATAACTGTAACTTTAACGCTATAATCAAGAAATAATCGGAGGTTAGAATAATGGCTGATGTAACTTTAAAAATTAACGGTCTGCCCGTCACTGTTCCCGCAGGAACAACTATTCTCGACGCGGCTAACTCCGTTGGTATAAAAATTCCCACTCTCTGCTTCCTCAAAGATATCAACGCTATCGGCGCTTGCCGTATCTGCGTTGTTGAAGTTAAGGGCGCAAGATCCCTCGTTGCTTCCTGCGTTTACCCCGTAGCTCCCAATATGGAAGTTTTCACCAACACTCCCGCTGTAAGAAAGTCCAGAAAGACTACTCTTGAACTTATCCTCTCCACCCACGATAAAAAATGTCTCTCCTGCGTAAGAAACCAGAACTGCGAACTTCAGGCTCTCTGTCAGGAATACGGCGTTGAAGACGTTGACCGCTTCGCAGGCGCAACTCCCGAATACGCTATCGAAGACACTAACCCCTACCTCGTAAGAGATAACAATAAGTGCGTTCTTTGCCGTCGCTGCGTTGCTGTTTGTAACCACGTTCAGGGCGTTGGCGTTATCGGCGCTAACGAAAGAGGCTTCGTAACCAATATCGGTTCCGCTTTCGGCCTCGATCTTAAAGATGTTCCCTGTATCGCTTGCGGTCAGTGCGTTGTTAACTGCCCCGTTGGCGCTATCTACGAAAAAGACGACACTCAGAAGGTTTGGGATGCTCTCTCCGATCCCGATAAGCACGTTGTTGTTGCTCCCGCTCCCGCTATCAGAGCAACCCTCGGCGAATGCTTCGATATGCCCATCGGCACCAATGTTGAAGGCAAAATGGTTGCTGCTCTCCACAGACTCGGCTTCAACTCTGTTGTTGACGTTGACGTTGCTGCTGACATCACCATCATGGAAGAAGGCACCGAATTTATCAAACGTCTTAACGGCGAAGGTCCTCTCCCCCTCATCACTTCCTGCTCTCCCGGTTGGGTTAAATACTGCGAACACTACTTCCCCGAATTCATCCCCAACCTTTCTTCCGCTAAATCTCCTCAGGGTATGTACGGCGCTCTCATGAAGAGCTACTACGCTGAAAAAATGGGCATCGATCCCGAAACAATCACCGTTGTTTCCGTTATGCCCTGTACCGCTAAGAAATTCGAACGCACCCGTGAACAGAACAAGGTTGACGGCCTCGACGATATCGATATTTCCATCACAACCCGCGAACTCGCTCGTATGATCAAGATCGCAGGCCTCAACTTCACCGCTCTTCCCGATGAAGAATTCGATCCTATCTTCGGCGGCGCTACCGGTGCGGCTCACATCTTCGGCGCAACAGGCGGCGTTATGGAAGCTGCTCTCAGAACCGTTGTTGAAGTTCTCGAAAACAAACCCGCTGAATCCGTTGATTACAAAGACGTTCGCGGCATCGAAGGTATCAAAGAAGCTACCTACACCGTTGCAGGCACCGAAGTTAAGGTTGCTGTTGTCAGCGGCACTGCTAACGCAGGCAAGCTCCTCTCCGAGATCAAAGAAGGTAAGAGAAATTACCACTTTATCGAGATCATGGCTTGTCCCGGCGGCTGCGTAAACGGCGGCGGTCAGCCCCTCCACGATGCTTACACCAGAGCTCATGTTGATCTTAAATCTCTCAGAGCTGCTGCCCTCTACTCCGAGGACGAAGCATCTACCTACCGTAAGTCTCACGAGAACCCCATCGTTAAGAAGATCTACGATGAATATCTCGGCGAACCCGGCAGCCATAAGGCTCATCACCTCCTCCACACAACTTACGTTGCAAGAGGTAAATAATTTTTGAATAACAAAGGCTCCTACCTGATTTCGGGTAGGAGCTTTATGTTTTTATTATTTTGTTTTAACATCATTCTCCGCGTTTAACACTGTCTCGCCACGACGTGCCCGGTTTTCTCGGAGTTGTCGTGCTTTCCTGTTCGAGAAGCTCGGACGAATCAGTTTCAATCTCGGTCGATTCACGGATAAATGTTGCGTATTTATCTCCGCTGCATGCTCCGAAAAATATTACGGCGAGCAGGATAGGTGTATCAATAATGAGAGAAATATACATTGCGGGAATAGTAGGAACATTAAAAGTATCTGTCAGAATTCCATTCGG
>JAEIGA010011906.1_pt1 | contig 13189 bp, 11 predicted proteins | sample 9270691 | NCBI WGS metagenome assembly JAEIGA01 (sample SAMN17057246, study PRJNA624740) | gut metagenome | biome: biome; isolation source: fecal sample | host: Bos grunniens | place: China: Xizang | collected 2019 | reverse complement strand
AAGGAATACCACCGGGAACTCAAGTCCCTTCGCTGAGTGAATCGTCATAAGGACTACCGCGTCCGCTTCCTCATCGTACTTGTCGATGTCGGAAACGAGTGCTACGTCTTCGAGGAATCCAACGAGCGTTGCTTCATCCGTCTGCTCCTCGTACTGGCGTGCAGCGGAGACAAGCTCGCCGATATTGTTCATTCTATCTTCTCTCTCGGAGATGTCGTTTATCTCAAGGATCATCTGCTTGTAGCCCGATACCTCAACTACGTGCTCGATAAGCTCGGACGTTGTCATCTGACCTGCAGCCTCTCTGAAGGAGTCGATCATATATACGAAATTAACCATCTGGTTCGCGGTGGATGCCGAAATCGCGCTGTAGCGCTTTGCACGGCGGAGGAATTCGAGCTTAGGGCAGCCCTCCTCATACGCGAGAGCCTCTGCAACCTGGAGTGACTTCTCACCGATTCCGCGACGGGGAACGTTGATGATTCTGCGGAGTCTGAGGTCATCGTTCGGGTTATTGATAAGCGCGAGGTATGCGATTATATCCTTGACCTCGGCTCTGTCGAAGAAGCGAAGTCCACCGAAAATTCTGTATGGGATGCCGCTCTTTGCAAACGCCTGCTCGATGCTTCTCGACTGGGAGTTCGTTCTGTAGAGGACGGCGTGATCGCGGAACTTTGAGCCGGAGGCCACGCTCTTTGAGATTGTATCGGCGAGGTATCTTGCCTCATCGTTCTGGTTGCCGAGCGTCTTTACCGTGATCTTCTCACCTTCAGCGCCGGATGTCCAGAGGGACTTGCCGAGTCGGCCTGTATTATGCTCGATCACGCGGTTTGCTGCATTCAGGATAACCTTTGTAGAGCGGTAGTTTTCCTCAAGCTTTATCACCGCGGTATCGTCGTAGTTCTTATCGAAGTTGATGATGTTCTCGATAACAGCTCCGCGGAATTTGTAGATGCTCTGATCGTCGTCACCGACTACCATAATGTTCTTATGCTTTGCGGAGAGCAGGAGTGTTAGCTCGAGCTGTGCATAGTTCGTATCCTGGTACTCGTCGACGGATATGTACTTGTATCGGTTCTGGAAGTATTCTCTAACGTCCTCGCACTCGGTGAGGAGGCGTACCGTCTGCATGATGAGATCGTCGAAATCGAGGAGGTTCTGGCTCTTCATTCTCTCATCATAAAGCTCGTAGATCTGTGCGATCTGCTTGTACTTTATGTCAAGCCCAGCCTTTCTCGTGTACTCCTCGGGGCCCATCAGCTTGTCCTTCGCACGGGAGATCGCGTTCTGCACGGTCTTTATCGGGAGCATCTTATCGTCGATGTTAAGCTGCTTCATACAAAGGCCGATCTGCTTCTTTGTGTCATCAGTATCACAGATCGTGAAGTTTCTGTCATAGCCAATCTGCTCGCCGTATCTTCTGAGGATCTGGACGCAGATCGAATGGAACGTACCCGTTTTGATCTCTGCAGCCTCTTCGCTGTCCTCACCGAAGATCGATGCGATTCTCTCTTTGATCTCGCGTGCGGCCTTGTTCGTGAACGTGATCGCCATAACCTGCCATGCGGGCGGAGGATTTACGGCAAATCGTGTAAGGTACGCGCCGAGCTCTTCTCTAGGGAGTGTAATCGCAGACTCGATCTCACGGATCATTTCCTCTGAAACGTCGGTCGGAACGAGGTTTGAATTATACGCGTTTCCATATCTGATAAGGTAACAGAGGCGGTTTACGAGAACTGTCGTTTTTCCGCTTCCCGCACCCGCAAGAATGAGGAGCGGACCATCGATTTTATAGACCGCTTCCCTCTGTTTTCCGTTTAAATTGCTGTAGTATTTGTCGAACAATGCACGCTTTGCGCAAAGATACGACTCTCTTAAATTTTGTTCTGCCATTGTATATGCTCACTTTTAATTATAATCTATTCTATTATATCACAAAACAAAGATTTTTTCAATAAGGTATCGAACAACATTTTCAGTCTTATAGCCAACATTTTCGCAGTATTTTCCGAAATAATATAGTATATTCACAAAGATTAACTATTTTTGTAATGTTAAAACTTTATTCACAAACGAGTGGTATAATTTTCTCGTTGTGTAAAAAATAAACTACAGAGGTCAATATGAGAAAAAGCATCTTCGAGGGAATAATGTCAGGACTTTATGTTGGAGTCGGTGCGACAGTATATCTCTCCTGTGAAAACAAAATTATAGGCTCCGTTGCCTTTACTATAGCCCTTATTTCGATCTGCTTAACAGGAGCTCAGCTCTTTACGGGAAAGATCGGATACATGGTGTTCAACCACAAAAAGAACGACTTCATCTCGCTTATCGGATGCATTATCGGTAACGCGATCGGTACGTTCTCTTGCGCCGCGATCGTCACGGGTGCAGGAATCCCGATTCGCCAGAGAGCGATCGAGATGTGTGCTGCAAAGCTTGATGCTCCCTACGTAAAGATATTCTTCGCAGCGATCATGTGCGGAATTCTGATGTTTACCGCAGTTTATACGTACAAAGAAAAGAAATCTATGGCTGTGGTTTTCTTCGCCGTGCCCGCCTTCATTCTCTCGGGATATGAGCACTCGATCGCGGATATGTTCTACTTCTCCGCATCAATGACTTTCAGCCCCATGATCCTTCCCTTCCTCTGCGTTGTACTTCTCGGAAACTCCGTAGGTGGAATGCTCGTGCCTGCTCTTATGAAGCTTGCAGGAAACGAAAACCCGTAAATTTGCACAGTCGATCCTCGGATCGGCTGTTTTTTTTGCTCTTTAGGAGGTCAACAGAATACGGATTTCGTTTATTTTTAGGTTTTTATCAATTTTTTCGTAATATATATTTATTTGTACAAAATTATGTGGTATAATGTATTTGGGAAAAGATGCAAACACAAAATTTCACTCCGAAAGGAATAACATAGATGTGCGGATTTGTAGGATTCACGGGAATTATTGATCGCCGTGAGCACATAATCAAAAAAATGGCTGATCGCATCATACATCGCGGTCCAGACTCTGACGGATACCACGTTTCGGGAGACTCGGAAAACGACAGCGTTGCGCTCGGCTTCAGAAGGCTTTCAATCATCGACCTCGAGGACGGCTCACAGCCAATGTACAACGAGGACGGAAGTGTAGTCATCGTCTTCAACGGCGAGGTATATAATTTCATGGCTCTTCGCGAGGAGCTCATCTCAAAGGGCCACGTGTTCCGTACGAGAAGCGATACAGAGGCGCTCGTTCACGGATACGAGGAATGGGGCGAAGGTCTTGCCGCACGTCTTCGCGGTATGTTCGCGTTCGTTATCTGGGACAAAAAGAAAAACATGATCTATGGCGCACGAGACCCATTCGGAATCAAGCCGTTCTACTATACGAAGACCGAGGGCGGTCACCTCATCTTCGGCTCGGAGATCAAGAGCTTCCTCGAGCACCCCGAATTTACTCCCGCAGTGAACGAAAAGGCACTTAGACCGTACCTTACCTTCCAGTACTCCTCGATGGAGGAAACGTTCTTCAAAGACACATACAAAATGCCGCCCGCACACTACTTCACATACAAGGACGGCGTGATGACGAAGACCAGATACTGGGATATCGACTTCTCGAATAAGACCTCGGCGACATATGAAGAATGTGCAACAATGATCGACGAGAGAGTTCGCGAATCCGTCGCCGCTCACAGAATCAGTGATGTTAAGGTTGGCTCGTTCCTCTCGGGAGGCGTTGACTCCTCGTACATCACGGCAACTCTTATGCCGAACGACACGTTCTCCGTTGGCTTCAACTACGAAAACTTCGATGAAACAAGCGAAGCAAAGGAGCTCTCGGAAAGACTCGGTGTGCAGAACTTTATAAAGCACATAACAGCTGAGGAATGCTTTGATGCATTCCCGACTATACAGTACCACATGGACGAACCGCAGTCAAACCCCTCGTCCGTGCCGCTCTACTTCCTCTCGAAGCTCGCTCGTGAGCACGTTACGGTAGTTCTCTCCGGCGAGGGCGCTGACGAGATCTACGGCGGATACGAATGGTACGACGAGACTCCTATGATGCAGAAATACAAGAAGATTCCCGCATTCCTCCGTCGTGCAGCAGCATCTGTTGCAGAAAAGCTTCCCTACTTCAAGGGACACGACTTCATCGTAAAAGGCAGTGGCAAGCCCGAGAACTACTTCATCGGTCAGGCGCTCGTCTTCACAGAAAAAGAAGCCTCTGACATCCTCAAGGACAAGTACAAGTGCGGTCCCACAGCTCGCGAGGTAACACGCCCGATCTACGACAAGGTAAAAAACCTCTCAGAGCTTGAGAAAAAGCAGTACCTCGACATGAACCTCTGGCTCCCCGGGGACATTCTCCTCAAGGCTGACAAAATGAGCATGGCGCACTCGCTCGAGCTTCGCGTTCCCTACCTTGATAAAGAGGTTATGGCTGAGGCACAGGCTCTTCCCGCAAATTACAAGATAGACGGCAAGGATACTAAGGCTGTACTTCGCACCGCGGCAAATAAAACTCTCCCCGATGAATGGGCTCATCGACCGAAGAAGGGCTTCCCCGTGCCGATCCGCAACTGGCTCCGCGAGGACAAGTACTACGAGCTCGTGAAGGGATATTTCACCTCTCCAGCAGCTGAGGAATACTTCGACGTACCCGCACTCGTAAAGCTCCTCGACGAGCACAAATCGGGAGAAAAGAACAACCAGAGAAAGATCTGGACTGTCTACACCTTCCTCGTATGGCACGAACAATTTATCGCACAAAAAGAGGCTTAATATGAACAACGCAAAGATAACGCCCGTACTCCTCGGAGCTGACCTCAACTGCTACAACGTGGCGAGAGCGTTCCACATGCAGTACGGCGTGAAATCGTACGCATTCGGCAGATATGCCGTTTCCGCTACGAAATATTCTAAAATCATAAATTTCGAGAGCGTGCCCGAGCTTGACACGGACAGCGTAATGCTCGACAGACTCCACAGATTCGCGGACGCGCACCTCGGTGAAAAGCTCGTGCTTTTCGGATGCACCGATGATTACGTTGCAATGATCATCCGCAACCGCGAGGAGCTCTCCGACTACGTGATTCCCTATCCATCAGCAGAGCTTCTCACCTCTATCTCAAAGAAGGCAGAGTTCTACGAGACCTGCGACAAGTACGGCATCCCCTATCCCGACACCGTAGTGCTTAAGGAAAAGACCTCTCGCGAGGAGCTTACTGAAGAAAAGCTCGGATTCAAGTACCCGATCATCGTCAAGCCCTCCTCTAGCGTCGACTACTGGAAGCATCCCTTTGATGGAATGAAGAAGGTATACACAGCTGATTCCCCCGAGGAAGCTGAAGCTATCATCGCTGAGATCTACGACGCAGGCTATCCTGAAAAAATGATCCTTCAGGAATTCATCGACGGTACCGACTGCGAGATGCGTGTGTTCACCGCGTTCTCCGATTCTAGAGGAAAGGTTCGAGCGATGTGCCTCGGTCACACTATGCTCGAGGAGCACACTCCGAAGGGACTCGGCAACCACGCTGCGATCGTAACTGAGCCCGTATCAAGCTTCCCGATCGCAGAGCGCATAAAGGATATGCTTGAGGCGATGGGCTACACGGGATTCTCGAACTTTGACATCAAGCTTCGCGCGGGCACAAAGGACGACTTCCGCGTGTTTGAGGTAAATCTCCGTCAGGGTCGAAGCAACTTCTACGTGACCTCCGCGGGAATCAACGTCGCACGCCTCGCAACTGAGGTGTTTGACTCCGAGGGTGACGACGTCGAGAGATGCGAAAAGTCCGTATTCTGGCATCACATCCCCCGCTCCGTTGCATACAAGTTCACGGAGGACAAGGAGCTTGTCACAAAAGCGAAGGAGCTTGACAAAGCAGGCCTTGGATTCTCGTCGGTATGGTACTCGCCCGACTTCAAATTCAATCCGATGCGCTTCATCTGCGTAGTCGAACAGCTCCGCCGCCAGAAAAAAAAGTACGAAATCTACTATCCTAAAAAATCGGAAAAAGTGTGATTATGGAAAACGAAAAAAGAAAACTCCTCGGTATCATTGGTGGACTCGGTCCGATGTCGAGCGCGTATTTCTACGAGCTCGTCACAGAACACACCGAAGCCTCATGTGACCAGGATCACATTGACATAATTCTCTCCAGCCACGCGACAACCCCCGACAGAACGGACTACATACTCGGAAGAAGTGACAAAAGTCCGCTTCCTGCAATGGTGGAGGACGCGCGCTCGCTTGAAACATATGGGGCATCTGCTATCGTGATCCCGTGCAACACAGCGCACTACTTCATTGACGAGGTACGCCGCTCTGTTTCTGTTCCGATGCCAAGCATTATTACAGAAACTGTTCTACACATCAAAAAATGCGGATTCAAGTGTGCAGCTATCCTCGCAACCGAGGGAACCGTGAATTCGAACTCCTACCAACGAGAATTTGATGAGCACGGACTCTCGTACATGCTCCCCGACGAGCGCGGTCAGGCTCTTCTTATGGAGCTCATCTACGGCAAGGTGAAGCGCGGCATCATCCCAACTCCCGAAGAGCTCTACGCTGTAACCGATCCGATGTTTGAGTCAGGATGTGACTGTGCGATCCTCGGATGTACTGAGCTCTCCCTCATTGGCAAGAGCATTGACGACGAGCGCTTTGTGGACTCTCTTATGGTTCTCGCAAACTGCTCCATCAAGCTCATGGGACGCCGCACGGTCGGTTTCCCCGCAAGCTTCAATTAAACTATCAGAGGATTTAAAATGAAATTTCAAGCGCTTTCTAAAATTTGCACTGCGTACCCGTGCGAGATCATCGGAAACGCTGACGCAGAGATCGAAAAGCTCGAATATAACTCAAAAAAAGCAGAAAGCGGAACGCTTTTCTTCTGCCTTCCCGGAGCGCGCGTTGACGGACATGAGTTCGCGCCTCTTGCATACGAGGCTGGATGCCGTCACTTCGTTGTGGAAAGGATTCTCCCCCTCCCTGATGATGCAGTGCAGGTAAAGGTCAAGGCGTCCCGCGAGGCTCTTGCGTATATGTCCGCGGAGTTCTTTGACAGACCTGCAGATCACCTGAAAATAATCGGTATCACCGGCACAAAGGGTAAGACCACGACATCGATTATGATCAAAGAGTCGCTTCAGATGAACGGTATCCGCTCGGCGTACATCGGCTCGAACGGTGTTATCATCGGTGACGATCACTATGCTACCGCAAACACCACGCCCGAGAGTAGAGAGCTTCACTACTACTTCTCCGTGATGGTGAAAACGGGTATCACGCACGTAGTAATGGAAGTGTCATCCCAGGCGCTGAACAATTACCGTACTGCGGGACTGAAGTTTGATACAGTTATCTACACGAACCTCTCCACCGACCACATCGGCCCAGGAGAGCACAGCTCGTTCGACGATTACCGTGATGCAAAGCGCAAGCTTTTCACCGATTACGGAGCAAAGAACGTCATTTACAACGCGGATGACGCAAATCACGCGTATATGATCCGTGACGTGAATGCTAATCTTATCGGATATTCCACGGGCTCGGGTGCTGACTTCACAGCTTCTAACATTCGCCCGTACCGCGACGAGACCTCGCTCGGAATTGAGTTTGATGTAAAGCGTGGCGGTGAGCTTGTCAAGGCAAGACTCCGCTCACCCGGTGAGTTTTCTGCGTACAACGGGCTCGCAGCTCTCTCTGCACTCACCTGCTGCGGTGTTACACTTGAGAAGGCAGTCGAAGCTCTCTCAAAGATATCCGTTCAGGGTAGATTTGAGATAGTTGAGGCAACACCCGGTGTCACGTTCATCATCGACTACGCTCACAACGGCTTCTCACTTGAGAACGCGCTCGGTGTACTCCGTGCATACGATCCGAAGAGGCTCATTTGCGTATTCGGTTCAGTTGGCGGCAGAACCTACGGCAGACGTCAAGAGCTCGCCGAGGCTGCATCAAAGTATGCCGATTACTCGATAATTACCTCGGACAATCCCGACTACGAAGCTCCCGAAAGCGTAATTGACGATATACTCAAGTATTTTGACAAAAATAAGCTCTACACTACGGTTACCGATCGCGAGGAAGCCGTCAGACTTGCCGTTCGCATTGCATCGGCGGGTGATATAATTCTCTTCGCGGGCAAGGGTCACGAAACGTACCAGCTCGTATGTGGAGAAAAGCTCCCGTTCTCCGAAAGAGCGATAATTCTTGACGAATCGCTCGCAATGAAGATGGCGCTCAGATAAAAATAAAACTCGTACTGATAAGTACGAGTTTTTTATTTGATCAATATCTTGTTGTTGTATAGTCGCGGTCGACTGTGATAACTGCGTTGTACTCACGGCCAAGCTTCGACTTGATGCTTTCGCGAATCATTTCCACCGTCTCGATATTTGAGAGTGGGAACTCGTGAGTTATCGCGATATCGAATATTATATTTACATGCGTATGACCGAATACTGCGCGGAAATCGTGGAACGAGATCGGCGACGAGAACTCAGCCGCAACTCCGTCGATGACATCTCGAACTCTCGAGCGAAGGCTGTTCACCCTTTCGTCATTCACAGAAACGGGGTCGTAGTGGATGACGAGCTGGATTCCCATTTCAGCCATGACGTCAACCTCGATGTTGTCGATGAGGTCGTGGCTCTCCATCGGATCACGGTCAGCGTCCATCTCAACGTGAACGGTTGCAAAGTACGTATTCACGCCGTAATTATGCACAACGAGGTCGTGAATTCCAAGCACTCCGTCGTAGCTCTTAATCTTCGTAACGATGGCCTTGATAAGTTCAACGTCCGGCGGTGTACCGATAAGGGTGCTGGAAGCATCAATAATAAGCTTTACGCCCATTACGAATATGTAGATCGCAATCAGCGCACCGAAGATACCGTCGCTCATCGGACCGATAACGGGTGTGAGGGCGATTCCGAGGATTACGGCAAGGGTCGCGCACACGTCCCCAATGCTGTCTGCAGCAGATGCCATAAGTGCTGCGGAGTCGATCTTTTTGCCGACACGTCTGTAGAAGATTGCAAGACCGATCTTCACAAGAACCGCTATTGCCATTATCACGATCGAGAGTGTGCTGTAGGTCGCGCCCTCTCCGTCACTGAGAATGGACTCAACGGAGGAGATGAAGAGCTCGATACCGAGAACGGTTACAATCGTTGAGATAAACAGACTGCATAGGTACTCCATTCTCGCATGTCCGTACGGGTGCTCGTGATCCGCCGGCTTTGAGGAGATCACGTATCCGACGATCACGAGAATTGAGGATGCGGCGTCGGTGAGGTTGTTGATTGCATCCGCGATGATCGAAACAGCCCCGGAGAGAATACCCGCGAGAAGCTTGATCGCAAAGAGGAACAGGTTCACACCAATTCCGACGATGCCCGCATTCCGTCCGATCTTCGCACGCGACTCTACGTCAGGCGTGGATTTTTTCATTTGTGCGTTGTTATTCATAAACTGTCCTTCAGATATGTTAAATTAATCGCGAAGGGATGTGATAAGCTCTTTCGCATACGGGAGGCTCGCGATCCAGTCGCAGAACACGTGCCATTCGGGGAGCTTATGATTGCGTCTTGCGTAATAGATGTTTATGAGATTCTCATAGTTCATCGTGCAGGTACGCATCTGATTGTACGAGGACGGGAGAAGCTGGATCATATCGTGCCAGTATGCGCTATCCTTTGTTTCAAGGTAGCGCTGACGTCTGTCCTCGAGCGCGGTGATTGTATTATCAAGGCACTCAAGTGCAAAATCGGACATTCTGTCGCAGCTGAAGTCGTCTCGCTCGAACGCCTTTGCGTGGATCTTGTGCATCGTGGAGCAGGAATTTGCAACCGTGCCGACCTTGTACGTATCGTACTCCTTCCACCAATATAAGGGAGCGGTCACGTCAACGGAAACGAAGATCATTCTAAGATACTTTCTGTGATCGTTTCCCGCCTTTGCGAGTCTTACTGCAAGTGAGAGGTCGTTTTCGCCAAGGACATAGTTGCCATCGTCGTCGTACTCGCTGTCGATTCTGTCCCAAGAGTTCATGGGATTTCTCGCGCCGCGGATGGCATTTTCAAGATTCATAACGGAGGTTCGTTCAATCTTTATCATAGTATGCCGTCACCTTTCATTTATTTACTGAATTTGATTATTCTTCGTCGTCCTTAGCTGTTGCCTCGCGTCTTGCCTCCTCAATCTCGGAAAGCTCAAACGTGTATTTCTGTCCGCAGAAGCGGCAGTTTGTCTCAACCGGGATTCCGTCTTCGCGAAGAGCATTCATATCCGTCTCATTCAAAGTAGCAAGCGCGCGAAGGTATTTGTCACGCTCGCATGGACAGGTGTATCCGATATCGAATTCGTCGAACATCTCGTACTCGATTCCATCAAAGAGGAGTGCAATGATCTCGTCACCGTCCTTGCCGTCAGCGATCATCTGCGACACAGACGCGAGCATATTTACGTTAGTCTCAATTCTGGCTACGTCCTCGTCGGTGAATCCGGGCATAAGCTGGATGAGGTATCCGCCAGATGCGAAGCACATGTTATCTCTGTCAACTCGAACACCGAGCGCGCAAACTGTGGGAGTCTGCTCGCTGTTTGCAAAGTATTCGGTGATGTCCTCAGCAATCTCGCCTGTTACGAGTGGGGACACGCCAACGTAGGGCTCGTTCATGCCGAGGTCCTTGATGATATACAAGGATCCAGCACCGACAGCGCCGCCAACATCGAGCTTACCGAACTTATTCGGAGGGAGCTCAACAGTTACGTCATCCGCATATCCGCGCACGTTTCCCATATAGTCTCCAACGCAAACAACGCTACCTGCAGGGCCGTCACCGCGAAGCTGGAGAGTGAGTGTGTTATCCTTATCCTTGAGAAGGCACGCCATAAGGGACGTTGCTGTGAGCGCGCGTCCGAGAACTGCAGTCATAGTCTTCGATGTGCCGTGAATCTCGCAGGAACGGCGAACAATTGCCGTGCTGTCGCAAAAAATTACGCGAATACCGCCGTCGACCGAGATCGCGCGTTTAATAATACTTGTGTCTCTTGCCATTTTATATTTACTCCATTTCTTTTTTCTATTACATCAAAATCTGATCGTTGATCACAAGCTTGAATCTGAGTCCGAGGCGCTCTGCCGCCTTTCTGCAAAGGAGCATGCGGTGGAGGAATATTTCAAAATAGTCCGTTACGCTGCTGAACTCCGTATCGATCGTGAGCACGAGCGATATTTCTGTTTTCTCATCGTTTATTAAAAGCTTTGATTTCTCGACCGAGTAGTTAACTCTGTCGTGAATATCGAACTTGCTCATATCAATATTGCGTACACGTGTGCGTCTTACGTCAGATTTGTCAGCAAGGAAGAGGGCGGCTGAGATAGCGTTCACGGGGATTCCCGTACCTTCGTCGTGGTTGCCGATCGCAGTCACGATATCAGCAATATCCGCAGCTTCCATACCGAGCTTGTCGAGGATTCGGAATGCCATTACCGCTCCGCTCTGCGAGTGCTCAACACGGTTGACAAGGTTGCCGATATCGTGGAGATAACCCGAGATCTTCACAAGCTCCACTTCGTGCTCCGTGTAGCCGAGCGTTTTGAGTATCATACCGGCATCCTCCGCGACCTTGGCTACGTGAGCGAAACTGTGCTCTGTGTAGCCGAGTGCGCGAAGTGAGTCGTCTGCTTTTTTTATATAAGTTTTAATATTTTCATTGTTTTGGATATCCTTGTAGCTTACCATACAGTTCCTCCAATTATATCAATCTATATTATGATACCATAAAGCGCGAAATTTTTCAAGAGATATCTGCAAACTCTGCCAAGTATCAGTTTTTTTGAGAAATCTTTGTAAGTATATTTGGGTGTCATATGAGAAAAAATAAACACGAATCAAAACGAAAGGATGAAATTCATGAAAAAGATATTTATTTTACTCACACTTACAGCGCTCATTTTCACTTCCTGTGCCTCGGGCGGTACGTATCCGGACAACGGAAATGATAGCGGAAGCGGAAGCGAAAACGCAAGCACATCTCCCGAAAGCGACAACACCACACTCGGCGACACAAGCGGAGACGGGGTAGTTGAGGACAGCTCTGACAATGAACCGAGCCTTATGAGTGAGATCGTAGACAGTGTAACAGGTATGGGAAAATTTGAATCCGTGGACAGCGTAACATCTGCTGACGACGCTGTAAATTTCATTGGTTCCAACGTGTACTCGATCTGCGGAGATGCAATCCCGCTCATCACCGAAACACGTACCGTGAAGTCGGAAGACTTAAAGAACGTGAGCGTGAACAGCCTCATTCCCGACACCTCGGGCATCCGCGACGTGATCATCTCCGAGTCGCTTATCGGTGCCTTTCCGTACACTCTTCTTATGCTCAGATGCGATGGAGAGAATATGCTTCCCCTCTCGGAAATCAGCCAGAGTGACATCCCTGCCGCAATGTCAATGGGAGTATCCACCGAGACAGTATCCGCAATCACTCTTGACAACGACGTCATTTTCGTAATGGGAAGTCCCGAGCAGGTCGACAGCGTAATGAACGCAGTAATCGAGGCCTCCGCCGGAGTTTACGCAAACGTTGGAGAAATTATCAGCATCGTAGGATAAAATAAGTGCCGCTCTCACGTAAAAGTGATGCGGCACTTTTTATTTGTTAACCGATGAAAGCGAGCATTTCGCTCTTCTGCTTGAATCCTACAGAGGTGCGCTTTACTTCGCCGCCCTCCATGAGAACTACCGTGGGAATACTCATAACGCCGAACATCGCAGCGAGCTCTTCTTCTTCGTCAACGTTCACCTTGCAAACCTTGATGTCAGTCTTTTCTTCTGCGATCTCGTCGATCACGGGGCCGAGCATACGGCACGGACCGCACCAGGGTGCCCAAAAATCGATAAGCACGGGAACTGTGGAATTTTTTGCAACTTCTTCAAATGTTTCCTGTGTAAGTTTGATTACTGCCATAATTATTTTCCTTTCTTTTATTCATTTGAGGCAAGCGATTTTTGCCTCATTTCGTTTTTTCTGTTAATAAGCGCTCCGATCACCATAATGATTGCGAAGATGATGAAATACCATACAAGCGCTTTTATGTGTGCAAGGACGCACGCAAACACCATAAATCCCGAGCCGAGTATTGCAAATGCAGGAATTACAAATCTCTT
>JAEIGA010011905.1_pt1 | contig 13191 bp, 14 predicted proteins | sample 9270691 | NCBI WGS metagenome assembly JAEIGA01 (sample SAMN17057246, study PRJNA624740) | gut metagenome | biome: biome; isolation source: fecal sample | host: Bos grunniens | place: China: Xizang | collected 2019 | reverse complement strand
GTCGATGGTGACATCTCACCTACTCGCGGTTCCGAATACCGAATCAACTAATTGTTACAACCTGTGGCTTGCATGTCTGGGACACCTTCAACCACTCGCTCGTCACTCCCTTAGCTTCAGATCTTGGACTTCGTATCCGCCTTTGATGTAATCTCCAACTTCGTTTCTCCGGCTTCGCCACAAGTATATTTCAACTCTGGTTCTTCCCTGCGCCTGCTCGACTTTTGCTTCGGGCGGCCTTCCTCGGATTGGAAGTTATCGCTTCCGTATTCCTTGGAGCTACCCTAATGATAAAGGGGGACCTTTCACTTAGCAATATCGCAGAGATACCAAATGAAAATCATTTGGTTGTGCAATATGCACAATACTTTGCATATCAAAGTGTTAATGTTTTATGAACAATAACTCAAAAACGCTTATTTATATGTATTTTAGATTACAAATCAGAATAAATCCGAAATGGAAGTAATACCGGCTTTTGCCAGCAGACTGATAACCAGCATGATCACGCCGGCCATAAGAACACCGCACATAACGGCTATTGCACTCTTCTTTTTACCGAAGTCGAGCATTGATGCAGCAAGTGTTCCGGTCCATGCGCCTGTACCGGGAAGCGGGATTCCGACAAACAGCATGAGCGCGATAAACGCACCGTTCTTTTTAGAGTTTGCAGTAAGCTTCTTGCCTGCCTTCTCACCCTTCTGGAGAACCCACTTGAAAAGTCCGCTGCCGTGCTTAAGCTTGCATCCCCATTCAAGGATCTTTCTTCCGAACAGATAGATAAACGGAACGGGGATCATGTTGCCGATAACACATACGGCAAGAGTTACGTATTCATTCAAACCGAAATATGTGACTCCGATCGGAACCGCGCCACGCAGCTCGATAATCGGTACCATAGAAATAAAAAACACCAGTATGTATTTAACAATAGTAGGCATAAGTCCCTCCACACCGGCGCTCATTATAACAAACTTTCGAGCAACTTGCTTTAGATTACTTTGTCTTTGTTAAGGAAGGATCTTATCTCGTCTCTCATGTGATACATTTCCTGGACGCTGTTTTCGAGGAAATAGTAATGCATTACATAGCCGATCGTAAGACCGAAAAAGATAAGAGTTAAGAGAATGCCGGCATAGATGAATGCACCGGGCAGGAAGAACAGGCATGCGATCTCAAACAGAAGAAATGCTGCAAATGCGAGCGTGACCATAAGATGGATCAGACGTTCGTGCTGGAAGTATGCGATCTTTGTTTCGAACTCGGCAAGGACTTCTTTTGTCTTTTCAACGGGAGCGTTCTTCATATCTTCATTCATGTATTTGCGGACTGCATCCATAGTCTGCTTAACATATTTTTTCATAAGCCGAACCTCCGGTTGATGTAGTTAATGACCTGTCTTTTGTTTTTGGTCCATTCAGGAGCGATAAGGATCTTCTTCGGACCGTCTCCGGTAAACCTGTGAATGACGGCCTCATCAGGCAGTATCCTGATTGCTTCTTCAACAATATCAAAATACTCCTCCAACTCAAGTATCTCAACTTTATTCTCACTGTAGAGCTTTTCCATCGGAGTATTTTCAAGGATATAAAGACATGTGAATTTAAAACCGTCGCTGCCTGATTTGGCGCTTAATCTTACGGTGTCCATCATCATATCTTTTGTCTCGCCGGGAAGTCCGAAAATAATGTGAGTGATTACATTTGCGCCGATCGATTTCAATGCTTCCACGGCTTTGATATACTCTTCGGTTTTGTAACAGCGGTTGATGATCTCCGCCGTCTTATCACTCGATGTCTGAAGTCCGAGTTCAACAAACAGCGGCAATCTTTTTGCCTGGCGCTTGAGCACATCAAGAATGTCAGGGCCTAAGCAGTCGGGTCTTGTTGCAACAGACACTGCTTCAATGCCGTCGCAGGAAGACGCTTCAGCCAAAACTTTTTCGAGATAATCAGGAGTGCAGTATGTGCTCGTAAAACTCTGGAAATATGCGATGTACCCGGCATCTTTTCCGGCCTTTTCCCTGACCTGTTCGATGGCATTTTCGATCTGTTCTCTTATTGATCCTTTGCACTTTGAAGCAAACTCTCCCGAGCCTCCTTCAGAACAGAAAATGCAACCGCCGATTCCTTTGCTTCCGTCTCTGTTCGGGCATGTTACATCGAGCGCAATTGACGCTTTGTACATCTTGTGTCCGAACGTTTCCCGAAAATACTGATTGGCGGTGATCATCAGAATTCATCCTCCGGATGGAAAGGATCATCTACTATATTATCAGCTTTATACCTGTTGTTATAACTGTCTGCTTCGACTGCACTTTTTATTACGTGCTTTCCGTAACGCCTGTTGATCTCATCGATCGCTTTATTGAGTTTGCTGTCACGCTCTGATGACTCGGCTTCTGCAAAAAGCGACAGCTGTTCACCGCTGTCTGATCTAACGAGCTTTGTGCATCTAACTCCGATACTCCTTACGCCTTTACTCCAGTCGTAAGATTCTTTGAATAATTCTTTTGCTGCAGCATAGATGTCTTTTGCATCATCAGTTACTTTGTAAAGTATCCTCTGTTTTTCATAGATATTGAGGTCACAGTCTCTTACCGTTATCTGTACGACACTGCCTTTAAGCGAATGCTTTCTAAGTCTCATTGCAACGCTTTCGGAAAGCATGTGAAACGTCTTTTCTATCTGCCTGTCAGATGTCATGTCTTCTGCAGTTGTCGTGGAATTGCCGACCGATTTCGGTATCCTCTTATACCCTGATTCCGCCACCGGAGCATCGTCAAGACCGTTGGCATATTCCCACAGCGCAATTCCCGCTTTGCCGAGATAACGGCTGATGAATTCACCGTCAGTCTGAGCAAGGTCGCCTATTGTCTTAACGTTGATCTTGGATAATCTTTCGGCTGTATGCTTACCGACAAAAAGAAGATCGGATACGGGCAGAGGCCAGATCTTATCCTTCCAGTTGGTGTCGGAAAACACCGTAGTGGCATCCGGTTTTTTATAGTCGCTTCCAAGCTTTGCGAACACTTTATTAAAACTTATTCCGACAGAGCACGTAAGCTTGAATTCTTCTTTGACTCTGTTCCTTATCTCAAGAGCAAGTCCTTCTGCCTCATCGTAATCACTGACGATACCTGTCATGTCGAGCCAGCATTCATCAAGGCCGAAAGGCTCCACCCTGTCGGTATATTCGGAATACATTTCCCTGAGTTTTTTGGAGTAATACTCATACTTTTCGTGATGCGCATCAACAAGAACCAGGTCAGGACATTTTGCCTGAGCCTGCCATATTGCTTCGGCGGTCTTGATGCCGTACTTTTTTGCAGGTTCATTCTTGGCAAGGATTATTCCGTGCCTCACTTTCGCATCGCCGGCCACGGCCATCGGAACGTTTCTCAATTCAGGCCTGGATATCATTTCGACCGATGCAAAATAACAGTTCTGGTCTATATGAAAGATGATTCGCTTCATGGATTTAATGATAGCATTTACCGAACATATTTTCTATAATGACAAAATGTTAGCCTTTTACATTCTAAATAAATTGTAACTTATTGCATTTAACTATATAAAAACACTTTGACGTGTTGTATACTATCGTTGTGAAAAATCAAAAAATCACAATTATATAAAACACTGTCACGACTGAACACGTGACGTCATTGGGGAAATAACTAACAAGCATTATTAAGCAACGGGAGGTATTTTAATGGCTAAGCAAAAAGTATTTCTTGTAGACGATGACAGCGATATCCTGGTCTTGAACCGTGATTTTCTCGAGAGCGAAGGCTACGATGTAGTAACGGCAACAAACTGTGCCGAGGCGCTCGAAAAGATCAAGCTTCACAGCTTCTCATGTATCGTACTCGACGTTATGCTTCCTGACGGAAGCGCATTTGATCTTGCACCTAAGATCAAGGAGTTCACGGATTGTCCTATCATCTTCCTCACAGCTAAGGATCAGCAGGAGGATGTAATCAACGGATTTAAGGTTGGTGCTGATGACTACATCACAAAGCCTTATTCACTTCCTGAGTTGAGCCTTCGTATCAACGTTCACATCAAGCGTAATATGAAGAGCGAAGGATTCCTCGTAGAGTATCCGCCGCTCAGAATCAACATCAAGACTCGTGAGGTTACTCTTAAGGAGAAGCCTTTGCATCTTACAAACCGTGAGTTCGATATTCTCTGCCTCCTGGCTGAGACACCTAACGTTATCGTTCCTTTCACAAGAATCTATTCTCATGTATGGGGCGATGACTCTCCGTGCGACAACCACCTCGTAATGGTTAACATCTCCTACCTCAGAAAGAAGATGGAGAAGATCGCACCTGAGATCACGTTCGTTAAGACCGAGTGGGGTATCGGCTATTCATTCGCTTACCCGCCGGTTAAGAACAGCATGAACACACAGTTCTAATCTCATACAATCGTAAATGATCAATGCGGGACTAGAGTATTAGTCCCGCTTGTCTTTTTGGGAAAATACATAAATGGCACAATACAAGCACAGCAGATTAGCGAGGATCAAGCTTACAGGCTCTGATGCTCACGGCAGATCATTCGGTGGAACGATGATCGCCTTTATCTTTGCGATGCTGCTTATGCTTGTTGCTGCAGGGATCATCAGCATCGGAATCACATTCACAACCGATTCGACACCTGAGATCGATGCCGAAAACGGCACGCTGAGATTAAGTGACTCACTGGTTCTCGACGGGCCTTACAGCAGCCACGTAAACACCGGATGGACTTTTGTTCCGAACGTATCGCCCGACATGGCCAATGCAACTCTTGAACATGAAACAACTGACATGTCCGGGGATGGTTACTGGCCTTCATCCGTTCTGGACAGTCACAGAGCATATGCGGAAAACGTAAGGATCCGTGACACCTGGCGCGGATGGTTCGACTACAACTATTCGGCATATTGGAATAACACAGACAGCACTGTCAGCTACCAGCGTTTCGAGATCGAAGATGAGGAGATGATCAGCGCTGCTTATGTCGGACATTTCGAATGCGATGAAGACATCAAGTCCTTATCCCTCACCTTCCATAAATTCAACGGTACGGCATGGGTTTTCTGCAACGGAAAATATATCGACAAGATCGGCGCAAGAACACCTATATTCAATCTCAATGCATTTGCAGATTACTGTACGGTAATTCCGGAAGACGGAAAACTCGACATAGTGATCGTAGTTACCTGCACTCCTAAGGTAGCAAACCCCGGCCTTCTTTCCGAACCCATCATCGAGACGGGAACAGCCAACGACGTCCGCACTGTCGTAACAGCCGGACACTTTTCCATCGTAATGCTTATCTTCTTCGTTGCGATCATAGTAGGTTCAAACATCATCCTGAGTTCAACAAAAAACAGATGGCTCTTCGTATCATTCTTTATCAGCTTTTCAGCCATACTTCTTTACTATCTTACGGACTGCCGTTTCATCTCGGTCGACAGCCATTTGAGAGCTGATTTAAGATTCATTTTTCTGATACTCGCATCTTCCACCGCTTTCCTCGAGAACTCACAATACTTCTCCAGCTCGAAGGCACAGAGCAAATTTGCCCTGCTCAGGAAAGCCCACTACATTGTATTTGTAGTCGGTCTTACGATGGTGGTCATCTACTATATCTTCGATATCTTTACCGGAACGCTTCTGCCGGAATTCGTCGCGCTGATGTTCGCTCTCGCAACGGTTACGCTTTCCATCTTTATCGATCTCTTCTTCTATAACAAGGAAAACCAGAGAGTGCTTCTCTGGGCGCTGTTATTCAGCCTCATGTTCCTTGTTCTCTATCTGACGATACTCATGGACAGCATGATCGTTTACACGATCCCGACATACAGCAACATCTTCGTTATATTCTCACTGATAGCCGAAGTCACGCTCGTATCGACGTACATCAACCAGCAGCGAGAGATCAAGAGAAACGCTGCCGTACTGAAGCGCCAGGTAAGAGAAAAGACAGTATTTATTTCCGAGATCAACCGCGACCTCGTTCTCACAAACAAGAGACTTCTCGAAGGCGAAGTTGCACGTAAGAACGTCCTGAGCAACGTATCTCACGATTTAAGAACGCCTATCACCGCGATCAGAGGATACGCCGAGCTCCTGCTCTCTGCACAGGACACTTTAAGTCTTGAACAGCGCAACTCATATCTGAGCAATATCGTCCGCCGTTCCGAGCAGATGGAAAGGATCGTTTCCGACATCATGGAGCTCACCAGAATGGAATCGAGCGACTCGGATTTCCACTTCACTTCCGTATCGATCGCCGAGATGCTCGACGAGCTCGTAGTCATGTATTCAATGGATCTTGAAGATACCGATAAGCACCTTTCTCTGGATCTCCCTTCACGCGACTCACTCATAGTCAGAGCAGACCCTGCAAAGCTTTCACGTATCTTCGAAAATCTCATCTCCAACGCAATCAACTACACCAATCCTCAGGCAGAGATCAAAATAAGCGCTTGGCGTTCCGGTGACGTATCCCATATTGCAACACAGAAGATCCACGTAACAGTCGAAGATAACGGTATCGGTATTCCCGAGCAGGACCTCCCGAGGATCTTTGACCGTTTCTACAGAGCTCATAACTCCGGCGTAAACATCAAGGGTACAGGTTTGGGACTCGCCATCGTAAAGCTCATCTGCGATAAGCACGATGCGGAGATCAACGTAACGAGTACATTGGGCGAAGGAACCAAGTTCGAGATAGTAATGTCTGCTTCTTACTGATCCCCTGAAACAACGAAAACAAAAAGAGGTTATCTCAAACGGGATAACCTCTTTCTTTATCAGAAAATTTAAATCCTTGAATCAGCCCTGAGCCTGGAAATAATTGTTGATCTCTTCAACGAGAGCATCGCAATCCATACCGTGAACCATGCAAGCCTCTTCAATAGTCTCACCGGAAGCCATTGCACAGCCGAGGCAGTGAAGTCCGGAAGCCATAAGGATAGGTGCAATGCCTTCATCCTGCATTACAACATCTCCGATAATCGTATCTTTTGTAACTATCATCTCGTTACCTCCGATTAGTTTTTCGCACTACAAATCATACACTATCGTCGCGAATAAATCTTGTAATAAAAAGGCTATTTATTTCGATTTGCATGCCTGTTCAGTTATCCAACCTGTCATCTCCCCCTGCCATCACCCCGGAAAGCCCTAAATATATGCAATTTATCCAAACATTTCCCGTATTTTCTGTCCGAAAACTATTGACATCTTTTTGTAATAAATCAATAATGAAACTACGAAAAAATAAGCCTTTCAGCGGCTAAATAACAGGAGGAAACCACATGAACAAGTCACAGCTTATTGACAAGATCGCAGCTGATGCCGGCCTCAGCAAGAAGGATGCAGAAGCAGCTCTTAAGGCAACACTCGGTGCTATCGAAGGCGCACTCGTAAAGAATGACAAAGTCGTTCTTGTTGGCTTCGGTACTTTCAAAACAAAGAAGCTCGCAGCCAGAAGCGGACGTAATCCTGCTACAGGCGCTGCTCTTAAGATCCCGGCTTCCACAGTTCCTACATTCAAGGCTGGTAAGTCACTCAAGGATAAGGTTAACGCTAAGAAGGGCAAGAAGAAGTAATTCTTACGCAAATCTGATTTCTTAAGGCTCCGTTCACCGGAGCCTTTTTTATGTCAGTCCAAAGGATCCCTTAATCCCAGTCTTCTCTCTATCCTTGCCTGGATACACCTGATCGCCGCACGGCTTCTCATATTCTTCAGACTGCTCTTTGTAATTGCATATCTGACATTTCTTTCCGACTGCTCAAGACTTAAGCCCAGTTCCTTTCCCGTCTCGCAGTAAAGACTCTTCATGGTAGCCGGCAGCGGCATGCATCTCTTTAAAGAAATATATATGGATTTATATATAAGCATGGTTCCCATCAGTGCCATGTCGAAACCATACTCCCTTAAGACTGTCTTTATGCAAAGCTCAAGGTATGCTTCCTGCTTTTCCTGCTCGGCAGTCTTTGCGGGATTAATTGCGGTGACTCTTCCTGCGACAGATCTTCTGTCGCTTCTTCCGTCCACTATGTAATGCAAAACACCCGACTCGTCCTCAACGGCGATAACACCCTTCTGTCTTAACAGTGAATTGATGCTTTCCAAAAGACTCAAGTCACTGCACACAACCGACATCTCCACCGAACCCTGATTCAAAACTCTGTTTTCCATAGGTCACTTACCTCCGTCTGTGTTTTAAGGAGAGTTTACGACCTGCAAACATGTTTGTGGGGGCAAAGTGCCGCAAATTGAAAATAAGGGCCGATATTTGAGACTTTTTCGCAAAAATTGAGACTAAGTAACCGTCAGATGGTTTCCTGTGCGGAACCGCTCTCTTCAGGATCCACTGCATCACTTATCGTCATGATGTCGACCGTAAATCTTGAATACGGTGTGTGCTTTACTCTGACGACATCGCCTTCTGTGAGCTTGTTGCGGAGAGGATTGATATAGTAATAATCGCCGTCGATGACGAAATAATTTCTCATAAAACTAATGTCTTCGACAGCACCGGTATTGTAGTAGTAATTGCTGTTTATAAGACTGTTGATATCCATCAGTCTGGGAGCCGTATATAAAACGATATCGACTATCGCAATGAGCGCAAATGCGATCGGGAAAAAGTAGGAAATGATATGTCTGGTCTTCTTCCTTCTGTTATATCCGGCGCGCACACAGGTCAGTACGACAAACAATATCGTAACCGCCAAATGGACTGCCAGATTAACAATAAAATACCGCATCCCCTGCTATTTACTCCCCGTATGTTTCTTCCGGTATGACCGCAATAAAATCAGCACTTATGTCATTATCCGTTCCGGGTACGTCAGAACAGATCTGGAACTCATAACAGATACCCAAAAGATAAGGTCTGTCTGAGCCTAATGAACCAATGAAACGGTCATAAAAACCGCCGCCCATTCCGAGCCTTGTACCTTCTTCATTATATGCAACCGCAGGCAGCACTACAACATCAATGTCCTTAGGGTCGACTGCAGGCTTTGAACTGACAGGTTCCTTAATGCCTATGGATGACTTTGTAAACTCAGAATCATTAAGGCTCTCGCAGTCACAAAAGAACATGGCATTGTTCTCGATCCTCGGGAAACAGCACTTGATACCCTTCGAAATGAAATACTCCGCAAGACCGTCAACGGGAACTTCACCGTTAAACGATCTGTAGAGAGCGATCCTTTTCGCACTGCCGAGTTTCTTCTTGAGCTCGTCATCGTCAATAGCGGAAATGAATTCCGGAAGCGACTTTTCGATATCATTTAACACTTCGGAAGATAACAGCGATCTTCTTCTTCGGATCTCTTTTCTTATCCTTGCTTTCTCTTCGCTGACGTTCATGGTGCTTATCCCTTCGCAATCATTTCCTTAAGTTCTTCAAGACCGATTATCGGAACACCGAGCTCGCGCGCCTTGCGTTCCTTTGAACCCGCATCCGCGCCCATGAGAAGATATGAAGTCTTCTTCGATACGGAAGATACGGGCTTGCCTCCGTTGCTCTCAATGAGAGTTTCTGCTTCGCTTCTGGACATTCCTTCGAGAGTGCCCGTGATGCAGAAAGTAAGTCCTGCGAGAGCAGAGCCCTGAACCTCACTCTCAGCTTTTGCAAAGTTAAGGCCGAGATCCTTAAGGCGCTGCATCAGTTCCTTGTTGCCTTCGTCATGGAAGAAATCAAAGATTCCTTCCGCGGATATCTCACCGATATCCTGAACGGCAAGGAGCGCATCCTTATCAGCTTCGGCGATCGCATCGATGGAACCGAATGTTCTTATAAGTTCCTTTGCAGTTGCTTTGCCTACGCCGGGAATTCCGAGGCCTGCCAGGACCTTGTCTGCAGGTGTCTGGACTCTTGCTTCCTCAATTGCTGCAAGAAGCTTATCCGTGTTCTTTTCGAGGCCTAAGAGCTTGCCTTCGATAAGCTCGTCTCTTTTGTCCTTCAGTTCGAAAACATCAGCAATATCTTTAATGTATTTTTCTTCTGTGAGCTTTCTGATGTACTCCGTACCGAATCCCTTAATGTCCATGCAGTCGCGTGAGACAAAGTTTACGATGCGGTTTACGAGAGTGCCGGGGCACATCATGTTGACGCACTTAAGATCGACACCGCCTTCATCCCTGACGAGCCTGTGGCCGCATACAGGGCAATTCTCCGGCATCTTATAGGGCTGCCAGTCAGAAGGCCTTTTTTCCTTATTAACGTCCTTAACCTTAGGGATGATCTCGCCCGACTTGTAGACGAGGATCGTATCACCTATTCCGAGTCCCAACTGGTCAATGAAATCCTGGTTGTGAAGTGTTGCGCGCGATACCATCGTGCCGCAAAGGCTGATAGGTTCAAATACGGCAACGGGCGTTACCCTTCCGGTTCTTCCGGTATTAACTTCTACATCCAAAAGACGTGTTTCTTTTACTTCCGGCGGATACTTATAGGCAACAGCCCATCTCGGAAACTTGATCGTGTTGCCGAGCTTGCTTCTTTCGGAAAGGTTGTTGAGCTTTACAACGGCACCGTCGATATCGTATTCGAGCTCGCCTCTCATGTTTCCGATCTTCTGAATGGCATCCCAAACCTCATCGGCAGTTTTGCACTTGTAGCAGTTCTCGATTACCTTTACGCCGTTGCGCTTAAGGTATTCATATCCTTCGAGATGGGTATTGAATGTGACGCCTCTTGTCTCCTGGACATTGAAAATGAAAAGGGACAAACCTCTTTCTTTTGTGATCCTCGTATCGATCTGGCGAAGTGTTCCCGCAGCGCAGTTTCTGGGATTGGCGAATGTCTTCTTTCCCTCTTCCTCAGCTTTTGCGTTAACGCTCTCAAAGGCTTTCCTGGTCATGTAGACCTCGCCTCTGATCTCAATGTAAGGAACGGGTTCTTTGAGCTGTCTTACAACGTCAGGGATCTGCTTTGCGTTCATCGTGACGTCTTCGCCTTCGGTGATTCCGTCACCTCTGGTAACTGCAAGCTTCAGCTCGCCTTCCTCATAGCGGAGCGCCATCGAAAGACCGTCGATCTTTGTCTCGACAAGGAACTCTGCTTCGTCGCCGAATTCCTCTTTCATGGAATTTACGAATTCGTATACTTCTTCCTTTTCAAAAACATCCTGGAGCGAAAGCATCGGAACGTTATGCTTAACGAGCACGCCCTTTTCTGCCTTCCAGCCGACTCTCTTGGACGGCGATTCGGGAACGATCCAGTCGGGATGTTCCTTCTCGATCTCCTTGAGCCTGTTGTTCATGGTATCGTACTCGTAGTCCGATATTTCAGGTTCGTCCTTGGAATAATACAGTTCGGCAAAGTAATTGAGTTTCTTTACGAGTTCAAGATACTCGTTCTTTACCTGGTCTTCACCCTGTATCGCAGAAAACAAGTCTAACTGTTCCATATCATTTCCTTCTGTTTGAAGTAGCACGATAGATTATCGGAAGCACTGCAAATGCAGTTAAAAACAAACCCCAAACTATTTCAGGTATTCCGGCAAGGCCGCTGAAAGCGGCAGTGATATTAATGTCATTGTAATTGGTAATATAGAGGATCTTATCAACTATGCCGTTAAGCTTTGACAGCGGTACGAACAGCAGTGAATTGATAAGAGCGATGGCAAGCGAATAGGTATAAACATCCGTATACCATTTAAGTCCCTTTTCGAACTTGGTCAGGTATAAGATGATCGCTGCGATTGCCGGGATCGCAAGGCAGATGGCATCGCCGAAATCCACTGAGGATCTGACGATACTCCTTATAACGAGCAAGGCTATACATCCACAGGATAAAATGCACGGCATAAAGTTGCGTCTCCTGCTTTGGGACAACAGCTGAAGAAGGATTATGACCGCTAAAACGACCACATATAAGATAAGTGATCTTATTATGCTGTCCTCGCCTAAACCCTTAAAAGCGTACCCTACAGCCTTCGCAATATACCGCGCAAAAATATGGAAGGGCTCTGCAATCAGAGTCCCCCACAAAAAAAGCATTAGTACTGAAATAATACCCGCTCGTTCTTCGCTTCTCATACTGAATAATGACGCATGGTAACGCGCCTTCTATATTTCAAAAACAAATAACTGATTATAAAACGAATTAATTACTCGTCAAGAGAAGTAAAGTCGCCATCTTCGAGATAAGCCTTGAGAGTATTGTATTCTTCGAAATCGAGAGAAATACCCTTGCCTACCTTCTCATGGTTCGGGCCCCAATCACGGATGTCGAGCTTCGGCTTACCGTTGTTCCACTTAACGATATTAAGCTCACGCTGCCAACCGGACTTATTCTCCTTGAGAATACCGATCTGCTGGACGATCTCATATGTGATTTCTGTCTTAGGCATCCTAAAATTCCTCCTGCAAAATCATATTTCATTGTATGAATTATAACACACGTTTGATATCTTCATATAATATAATTAAGAAAAAAGGAGAACTGTCCGGATAATGGATAAGATATATGTAGTTTTGATCATACTTGCGGCACTTGCACTGCTGTATATCTTATGGTGTTTTCTGGAACCGTTCTTCCTCGACAGCGACAGGGCGGTACTGGAAAAATCTTCTAAAGATCCCTGTCCTGTTGATGACCTGAAGGTCAAAAAGGTTCCGATGGTACAGGATGTATCAGGAAAATCTCCCGATTTCAGGTTTATGTTCTTCTCGGATACGCATGCTGAATGGTGTCCCGTAACAGCCGGCAGGATCTGCGATTACATCCGTAAAGCAAACGGAAGCTCTCCTTTGGACGCCGTTATCTTCGGCGGCGACATGAGTTCATATCAGGGCGGATTGGCCAAGGGCTTTAAATACCTTAATACTGTAAGGGACTGCTGCAGTGAATTGGGAATTCCCTTCTACGGTGTCTCGGGCAATCACGATATTTACGACAGTAGTATTCCCGAAAAGGCCGGCTTTACGAGTCTCGACGATAACCAGATAACGATCAAGTCGCGCTCGAGCGGCGCTGAGGCCGTTCTGGCAGGTTTATCCGATACAGGAAGAAAGAACCGCGTATGGCATAAGATGCCTGCACTTGAGGGCAGCAACCCCGTAATTTTGGTTGTTCACGATCCTGATGCCATTCTTCACTTTGATCCTGAGACAAGGCCTGAATTCATGCTCTCGGGCCATTTACACGGCGGACAGATGAAGT
>JAEIGA010011904.1_pt1 | contig 13193 bp, 28 predicted proteins | sample 9270691 | NCBI WGS metagenome assembly JAEIGA01 (sample SAMN17057246, study PRJNA624740) | gut metagenome | biome: biome; isolation source: fecal sample | host: Bos grunniens | place: China: Xizang | collected 2019 | reverse complement strand
GTTTCTTGCTTTATCCTGTGATAAGAAAATCGCCAAAATTTCAAGTAAGAGGGTAGAGACGGAGAACCGCCATTCTGTTTGTATATGACTGTATCGGTACAGCCCACGCTGTACTTTGCGAAGTATATACAACAGCGTGGGGTATTTGTTTCTGTTTATTCTTACAATGGTGTTTGGCGATACCACTTATCCGATGAGCGTGACAAGTCCTTACGCTTTTCTTGTACCTGTTAGCAAACACATTTTTATCGCTGACTTTGGAGGACTTATAGGCAATAGTTGAAACAACTAATTATTAACTATAAGTACAACAAAACTATGCGAAAAACAAAACTTTGGCTGATCACAATAGCAGCGCTATGGTGCAGTATGACAGCGAGTGCTTTCTTTGTAGATGGTATTAATTACGGCATCCGCGTCTACCCGGATTCGGATTTACGTGTTGCGGTGGTAAAAAGTACTAATTACTACCCTGACGAATACAAATACAAAGGATCGATTACTATCCCGTCTATCGTCACCTATTATAGCGAGACGTATCGTGTGGCTGAAATTGAAAGTGCTGCTTTCTCTGGTTGCAGCAGCCTCACCTCTATCACCATTCCTACGAGTGTGACGAGCATTGGATCCTCTGTTTTCTCTGGTTGCAGCAGACTCACCTCTATCACTATCCCCGAGAGCGTGACGATAATTTAACACTATTTTATAGGTTTGTTACGCAAAACCTACATTTTTCTACGATAAACCGCCCACCAGACCATATATAACGCTATTCTGGATGGGTATTTCTTTTCCCCTTTATACTTATTCTTTCCTTTTGTAAAGTACTTATCAGTAAGTACTATATAGTAGTGTATGCTATATGATACAAAAAAGGACTACCCGAAGGTAGCCCAAGCCCAAACTAGTAATTAATTTTGTTGTGCAGGTTGAACACCACGCAAGCGGTTTCTTTCCGCACACAAACGCTCCCACTGCTCATCATCATAATCTACAAATGCTTTCGCTTTTGCAGTTACTTGTTCGCTACGGAGACGGTCAAGTTCTTCCTTTCGGTCATCCAAGATCATCCCCCAATGGGTCTTCCACAAATCGCACTGGGCGATCATTCGAGTAGCAATACCACTGAGAGTCTCAGCGTTAGCACTCTTAGGAAGGTGAGTGCCAAAGGCTTGGTGTTGTGCCTTCCAATCCTTTGAATTGTTAATTACTGTGTTCAGTTCTCCAATGTTCTTAATTGTAAACATAATTGTATAAAATTAAAATGTAAATAAATAGCCCATACCATTTCAGCACATAGGTACATCGCAAAACTATCTTTCTGTGCGTCCAGATTGATATTTTATTTACACCATTGAAGCGACGACAAAGGTACTACTATTTAGCGAACTTACAATAGTATTAGCCCAAAATATATTACTAATCCCAGAAAATTAATTAGTAGTACTGAATCCAGATTAGTAATATAAGGTTTTTGCTTCTTCTAAAATACAAATTTGTGTGCAAAGAGGAGGCGTGGGGTTTCCGTACCCTCTACCCAGAAATTTGACCCCATACCCCTTATACGAAAAAAGGGTAGCACCGAAGTACTACCCAATAAAAACCACTTTAGTAATCTTCCTCCTCACACGGTGGGAGCAACTTAATGTCGTCCCCAGATGCTACATAGTAGACCGACAGTTTACCATCACCATTACTGTGTAAGGTTTCGGCAAAGTCGTTAGATGTAATATCCCCTAGAGGATAAACATCTATCTGGGTAGCATTCGCTACGACCCACTCGATGAAGTTTTCACACTGGCTAGCGTTCTCAATTTCTTGGAAACTAGCGTTAATGTTCACGGTGTATTCCAAAACCGCTAGGTCTTGGTCTACTGCAAAAATTTTTATTACCATAAGGTAGAAAAAAGATAAAATTTTAAGTTTTACCCAGACTTTCTGAGCGACCAGATTATCTGCATTATCTACCTCTGTGGTTTTCGTGTGCAAAGGTAGTAAATAATCTGGTTATTTGTATCTGGTTATCTATCCTATTCTTTCTTCACTTGATCTATAGCATCCTTTATCTGCTTCTTAGCGGTGGTTTCAAACTCACCCAACTTAGTTCTAAAGTATAGGCTTACACCGAATATACCACCAGCATAACACAAAGCCTACGCTATGTAGATAAGTACCCCAGATGCTATAGTACTTGTTAGTATCAGTGCTACAAATGCTATCACAATAGCACTAACCACCATAGCAGTAGCGGTACTGTATTGTATCCAATCCTTAGTATTTTGTTTCATTTCCCCAGTATTTAAGTTAATAGAATATCCATCTAGTACCATCCCAGATAAATGTAGCGTTTGCTTTATCAATGCTACAGTAATAATTATTTCCAGTGGCGAAGGTATGTATGATCTAGGCACTATCACAGTATACATAACATTTCTGGCTAGTAAGATTCTTTATCCTAATGATTCTACCAGTAGGCATACTGTAATTTACTCCATTCACATTAAGTAAGCCACTGGGTAGTTTTACCCACACCTCGGAGGATAGGCTATCAAATACAAACATATCCTTATCGTAGTACTGACCATCGGCTCTAACTACAGCTTTATTACCCTACGAAGTTCCACCAGGAGTAACCGCTAAAGTTACCCTATTGGGATTCGTTATTAATTCACAGAAACTACCCAGACTACCCCATAAAGTAACCCCAGATGTACCGCTATGACTTAAAATCTATTGGCACTTATTTTTAGTAAGCCTTAACCCATTAAAGTTATTCATCTTGATTTCAAAGCCATCATTACCAAAGTAAAGATACTACTTTTCACCCCTTACGGATACGATACCATCTGTTCCAATCTGTGTATATTGTGCCATCGTTTTGTTTACATCTACTTCCCATCGTAGGTATATATTACTGGTAACAGTGGGCTTAATATAGGTCATATCTAACTGTAGTTCGTATTCACCATCCTCAGTAATAGCAAATGTAGAGGATTGTGTTGGGCTACCATCCAGTACATCGGCAGTCGATTTAATGTATCTGGTGGGTGTAGTTATTGTAGTACCAGTAGTAGTGTTTTTAAGGATATATCTATACTCCAAATACGATGTACTATTAAGCGTAACCATCGTACCACTATTACCAGATACATTAGTAGCAAACCATAAAGTACCAACCACAGTATAGGTATCCCCAATTTTAACGCTATCCAGTTTCTAGGCTTTGCTAGTAAAGTAAGCAACATCATTACCAAACATAGAACCAAAGGTAGATATAGTGTAAATCTTATAAGTAGGTGTATCCAGATTGGATATAGTAGGTATCTTTTTATTCTGGATTAATACTCTGGCTTTATTATCTGTATCGTAAACTATCAATCCCTCGTCTGCATTTTTAATCTTAATATCACCATCTAATACCAATTTATCTGCATTCAAAGTAATCTATCCAGTTTCAATGTTTATACCAGTGCTTTCATTCATTTCATCGTATACCTCAGCCTTGATATTGGATGTACTCTGGCTTATGATTGATTTAACCTTATCCTCCGACATTATCTTGGATTCTATCAGATCTACCTACTGAGTAACATAAGATTTCATATCCACATCAGTAGTATCCCACGCGGTAGCCATTGTACCCTCTTCCAGTTTGGGCATACTGATATAGGCACACGAATAGTAGGTAGTACCATTTTCTACAGTTTTAAGCATTCTGAATAGGCATCCGTGATTAGAACTAATATCCAAGTTTGATTTAGTCTTGAATGTGTAAGAATACCTTTTCCAATCATTAGTAAGGGTAAAGATTTTGGCATTATCCGCTACCTCTGTTCCCACATTCGGATATACATAAGTGGCTATCCTACCTTTGAAGTTATAGGGTGTATTATTACTTTCTACACTGCTACCCTCAAAGCCCCTAGCATAGAAAGAAAAGGTATAGTAGGTATCAGGTTTTAGTTTATCCTTTAGGCTTTGATACGCTATATTCAAGTACCCCTCAGTACCATTATTGGAAGGGCTATTTGCTCCCATTATTCCGTTCTGGTTCAAATATCCAAAGGTAGTACCACAATAACCATTAGCATAAGTCCAACAAGAGCCAGACTGGCTATAAGTTCTAAACTCGGAATCATCTATAAGGTTAGTACCACCCACCTATATATTTTCTACTTTACTTTCAATGCTATCCGCTTTTTGGGATATGGTTGAGATCTACCCCTATACTCCAGATACGGTAGATGTAATAGAATCTATATCTACCTATATTTCCGCTAGTTTTTGGGGCACACTCGTTATTAGTGCAGTTTCATTCTTAAAAGCCAATCTACCGCCACCGATTACAGATATTTTCAGATATACTATACTGTTTGGTATTTTGTTCAGGGTAAAGGTGTATGTATTCTTTCCAGAAGAAAGATTTACCTTATTGGAAATTACCGTTTCAGATTCATCGCAGATCTACATACTGTAATAACTCGCTAGCCCCTACAATTCGGATACATCCAAAGAAACATTTACAGTATTCGTATCTACATAGTATTTGGATGGTTGTAGAAGATAGCCCCCATTACTACTACCACCCAAAACCAGAATATAATCCGTCCCAGTTTTGGTACTAACCAGTAATCCAGAGTTTTTCCAACAGCCGTAATTATAGCCATTTGAACCTTCAAACATATTAATATCATCCGATTCCTATACTAATAGGCTTATGTTATCTGCCATCTTTCTTATCTCACTTAGTTTACCATCTACAGATTCTCCAGAGGTCAGTATAAAATCACCAGTAAACAAGTTCTTACCGTTACTGATTACGCTATTTCTATGGGTAGATAGGTTGTAGTTGTTAATACCGCTATACTGTACTATAAACGGTGCATCTATACCACTATCCAGAAAAGCACTGCTATAGGCACTGATAATAATAGCGTTCTATCTACTGGTATCATTTCTATTACCCAGTAAAGCGACCTTATCGTTATACATAGGTACACCATTACTATCATTATCCTTATCTGAATCTGAAAGTAGGATGTAATGGTACTTAATCCCATTCAGTTCCTCTACTCCTTTACCGACAACCAACCGCCAGTAGAATTTATTACTGGCATTTAAGTTCTCGCCCTCGGTAGCGTTGAATGTCTGGCAAACCACCTAATCATCTACTTCAAACTGATTATCTATTTTCCTATCCCCATCTTCAGCCCTAAAGTAGCATTTATAATTATCCCCATCAATTACTACCAGATCAAAGGTAGCATTAGCAGGACTGATAATGATCTATCCACCTACACTCTTTATCTCATCTATGATAAGTTTGAAGAAGTGAGCAGCTTTCTTTACAGTAAGATTATCCACCTCTATAGTACCAGATAATATCTTTGTAATCTCTGCCAGTGTTGCAGATAGTTTGTTTGCAGTAAGATTATTTACTACAGTAAGATTATTAGCCGTTACCTCTCCAAGTGTAGCCCCATTAGCATTTATATTATCGGCATCTACATCACCGATAAAAATAGGTGCGTTTACATTTCCATCAAAGAAATACTCCTTACCTCCTTCTATCAATGTCCCAGAATCATCTACAGATATTTCCAGATTCTCATCGGTGTATACTCCATCATCATCCTTACCCCTTATGATCAGCTTACCATCGGTAGATATATCCCCATTGGCAGTAATGTTATCCACATCCGCCAGATTACCCTTTACATCGTTAGTCCCGTCAAATGGCTAACTAAAGATAGTATGTGTTTCCAGTACTCCACCATTAGTAGTACCGTGTGAGTATCCCCCAGAAACAGTAGTGGTAGTACCGTTACTACCATTTACATTTCTTCTTATAAATTCCATTTTTCTACTAGTTTAATGTTATTGGTACAACTGTAATAGTCCCTAGAATAACTATCCACTATAAATTTTTTGGTACTACTTATGTAGGGTACTCTTACTATAGCAGATGGTTTTAATCTATCCCTAATGCTTATATCTAATTGTATGGATGGCTACCTATACTGGGTTACATAATCGTAGATAATATGCTCTTCCAGTCTGTAATCATTTCCAGTAACCACATTAGTAACAGTATCCAGATACTCCTATAGTAAGCCATTGGAATACATTACTACACTGTATGTCGGTGCTTTGCTATCCCAAGTGTTTATCCTACATTCTAGATTCTCACCATTTTCCACATACTCCTCATTAATCACATTAGTATACTGTGTATCCGTTTCCCATTCATCAGCCTTTACATTTGAATCTTTCGCTATGGCTAACTGTATAGAAAAATCCTTCAACCAGATAGCATCCAAACGGTAATCCCCATTTATTCTATTTCTGGTGTATATGGTAAATTCTGGGATGCTTCCCTACACAGTAGCAGCTTCTGGAAGTGGTATCACATAGCCAGTAGGTAGGTCGGCTAAACCATAATCCCCAGATGTATCCAGTACGCTATAATCTTTATTGTTAATGTGGGAGGTATCACTGGCATTAAAGTAAAGCCTAAACTTTGTATCTCGTTGTATCCACCGACCAGGTCTGATAACAGTACTACCCGAAGTGGTTTCCGTGTAGTTCTGGTAGTAGTAACTTCCCCATTTTAATTTACATTCCAGATACAGATTCCTTCTGTCAAAACTATCCTTTTTGTTTCCGTAATCGGTAGGTATATACATCCACTTTTCCCTATCCATAAACCTTGCACTACCTTTAATTACGATCATCGTATTCTTTCCGATGAATGTTTCTGGAATCTCAGAGGTAACAGTAGAAAAGACCTTTTTACCACCTCCAGTATCGTGCTAGTGAATCAGTATGTAGTTTGTTAATGCCTTGTTTGTTGTAGAAACAAAGGTAGAATCAATTTCCAGACCATTGTACTTATCAAAACTAGCCTACAGGAGTGTAGCCCCTATAGTATCCTACAGATCGTAGTAGTCATTACTTGTTTTCATATTGGTATACTGGCTACCGTCCGTCTTATTATAGTAGTATGTTTGGTATGTCGGATTAGTTACAAAGCGGTATCTACCCAGTACACCACTGGAAGCCTATGCCGAACTACCATCCAGTACATATCCCAGTACTTTGTTCCAATCCCCATTAGCGTTACTTAGGAACTTTTCTTCAAACACATCAGGTAGCAGTTCTTTGTATTCATTAATCTTACTGGTTACGCTAATCTGGTTGAATGATGGCAATAGGGATATAGTACCACCACTACCACTATAAGTACTTTCAGTTATGTTATAGTATGTTTCTTTATGTGCAGCCCAATCCAGATAGGTTACATAAGATTCATCCCCTTTAGTAGTTCTTGGTGGGCTAAGTGTGATATACTCATAGTATTCCCAATCTGTAAGGATATGCCCAGCGGTAGCGGTGGGCAAAATCTCAATACCAGTACCTATAGTAGATGTAATTAAAGATACATTCTTGTAGTCGTGTCTGTTTGCGTGTGCCCTCCATTGTAAGTAAGCCTAACCAGTAGCATCCCGAACGATTGCCAGACGATCTATATAAGCATAAGTAATATCCCCTTTATTCTCATTATCCATAGTGATACTACCTATACCATTCTTATAGAGGATATGAAACTTTGCTTCTTGCCAGATAAGGCTATTTGTGTGCTTTACATAGACCTTTATTTCACCATCGGTATATTCATCCAGTTTACATAGTAAGAACCAGTAAGTAGCATACACCTTACTAAACACAGTAGTATCAGTATTCACCTACACACTGGCAGTAATATCTTCTATGGTAGAGGATTCCTCGGAATCCGTCTGGATACCGTATTTCATATAGGGTACTTTACCCAAAGCACTATAGTTAAGAAAGTACACATTATTCCCAGAAGCAGTACAAGTAACATTCAGGTACCGACATATTTCTTCCAATACCTCCTACATTGTCCACCCATCATCGCCCATAAAATTCTACTCACATATTTTCAGCTTATCCAGTGTTATCCCCTCTAAGAAGGATGGAAAGTAGATATGTGTGTAGGGTGTCTTGTTATTTAGTATGTGCTTTATGATCTCTAAGAATGTTTTTGTTTTCGGCTTGCTTTCAATAGGGCTATATTTGTAATACTGGAGCGTAGATAAAGCATCCATACATTCTATCTCTAATTCCTCTTTATCGGATTCATACCCCATATCATATAGATTAGGTGTTACAAATCCCGTCCATTCCACATTACCAACTTCATCAGTAAGTACTACACTTACATCCTACGCTTTACTTTGGAATATATCCCACATATAGTCTTTAGCCAGTATACGAACTGTAGCAGAAGAGTATTTGCAAGGCTTGAAAATGGTATTACCATCACCTTCCAAATCTTCCACGAATGGTGAAGTACTTAGCACTAGGTTACTAGTGCCAGTACCCACCTTTGTAGTAATGGTAATGGTATGTAAAGTATCTTTTTTATCTCTGAATTGTCCTATATATTTCATTACATTACTTTGGATTTTTTACTGTTATAATTGTTTAACACACCTATAAGCTCCTTACCAGAAATCTTGAATTTAACCTCACCAGTGGTAGTATTATTGGCACTACCACCACCATCCAGTAGCCTAAATAGGTGGGCTTGCTATTTATTGTTAAGAACCATTTCCCCCTTATTGGCTCTGATCAAGTTGTAATCACCTACGGTAGTATTTCCACCGACAATACCGCCATCGGCAAAACCAGTAATCATAGCCAGTACACCTACCACAGTAGCAACTCCAGCGGCTATAGCAGCTAAGTTATATGGAAATGGAAGTTTAGCACCAGATGCAGTAGCACCAGCTATAGCCTCTCCAGACTTAGCCGCAGTATTTGCTAATGATGCAGATGTTTCCGCTTGAGAAGATGCAACATTAGCAGCACTGGTAGCGGTCTGTACGGCACTGGCACTAGATAAAGCACTACTAAAGGAATCTATAGTACCAATCAGTGTAGATACATTATCAATCATACTAAAGATAGTATTACCTATGCTTTCTATGATTTCCAGTGCAGTCATATCTTCAAAGCCCTTACTAATATCAGATATGCTATTTGCTAGACCAGTAGCAGCACCCCAGCTCTGTTTTAATCCGTCATACATATCTTTACTGGTTTGCTTTACCTCTTCGGCTTGCTCCTTATTGATAATGTTTGTATCGGATTCTATCTTTACCTTTATGCTTTGCTCCTCTAAAGTAAGTGCCTTTAGTGTTTCTACGGCTTTCTGGTATTCTGGGGATTCCGTTGAGGTAATCTATATGATTGCTTTCTGTTTGGCTATCTCATTCTGGATATATTTAAGTGAGCCTTTTACGGCTTCTGGTTTCACCTCTACTAGTCCCAGTGCTATCTTTGCTTCATACTGCTATTCTGTAAGTAGCCTTATCTGTTCCTACAATCTGGATACTGTTTCTGTATCCTATGGATTCACTAAACTTAGTTGCTCCTTTGCTTTGGATAACTGGCTTTCAATATCCTTTAATGATCCTTTAACAGTATCATCACTGGATACTACCGTTAAGCCCAGTTCTATCTTTTGTGCATCGGCTACCTTTTGTAAATCAGCTATCTGTTTCTTTAATGATTCTATGGTATCTTTATCGTTTGTATCAGTATTCCGTAACTGGGTAGTTAATGCAGTTATCTGGGTTTCCGTATCACTTAGGCTACCTTTAGTCGGTGCTTTGGTGGTACTACCAGTGGCTACCACCTTACCAGTATCCCCAGTTATCGTAGGTAATACGGTTTCCTCGGTATCAGTAGTAACACTAACATCCTACTTTACTGTTACGGTAGCATTACTTTCTAATCCTAGCCATTTCTTAAAGTCATTCCACCATTTCGCTATTTGGTTAAATACTTTGTAGACGGCATCCAGTAAACCGTTCCACAGTTTGGTAGCAGCTTTGAAAATGGCACTATCCGTAATGGCTTTGGCTATATTATCCCAAACTGGTTTAATATATGTATTCCACATCTTAGTAACTAAAGCACCTATCACAGTTACTACCTCATTCCATACATCTTGTACTTTAGTAAGTATCTATACCATCTTGGATATTCCATCTATAGTCATTTTGATTCTGGCTAGTGTAATCTGTATACCTTTACTCTCTCCCAGTGTGATCATAAAAGCGTTCCAAGATGCTTTAAGTATGTTGAATGTTTCGGATAAACTACCGCTTTTTGTTTCCATCTATTCATAAGCGATATTAGTACCAGTTACCGCTTCCGTCATATCCTACAGTGCTTTCCTATTCTGGATAAGTGTAGTAGCAGCGGCTAGGTTACTTTCACCAAATAACTTTAGCATCTGGGCACTGGATAAGTTTGCATTATCCAGATTCTCCAGAGCCTTATCCAAACCTACTATAGCAGGATTAAACTCACTATTAGCCTATGTGGTAAGTTTTATAAGCGTACCTTTTAATGCAGTACCAGCAACATCGGCACTACTAAATTTTGGTGCTAGTGTTTCTATCGTTCCTATGAGCTACTGATAGGATAGACCAGCGGTAGAAGCGGAGGTACCGCACTTTTCTATAGCCGCCTATAGGTATGCTACATCACCAGCCCCATTCTTACTACCAGCCGCTAAAGAATTGATAATACCAGATGCTTCACTGGCACTAACTCCCATCTGGTTCATAACAGTAGTAATACCTTTAGCGGCATCTGTAACCTCTATACCAGCCGCCCTAGCCAGTACCAAAGCGGCTTCTGTAACCCCTTCCAAACCTTCTTTATCCTATAACAGTTCTGGGGCTTGCGATCCTATCAGTTTGAAGGAATCCACAATAGAGGTAGCAGATACACCGAACTTCATAGAAAGTTCTTTGGCACTATCCCCAACATCATCCAGATCACCTCCTACCATACCAGTAAGTGAGGATAAATCCTTTAATGCTACATCAAATTCCTCGACCGCACGAGCAGCGGATACTCCTACTGCTACTATTCCAGATATAGCGGCTACCGCTAATCCAACAGGCCCCAGAGCAACATTAATAGCAGCCCCTAAACCACCGACAGCGGCAGTAGTACCACCTATGGTCGGTATTAAAGCGGTAAGTGCAGAGGACGCATTCTTTGCACCAGAAGCAAAGCCTAGTATATCCCCACTTTTGAAAGCGGATACCATATTACTAATACTACTAGAAGCACCAGATATATTACTTTCAAAGCCCTTAATGGTTTTGTTTGCATTATCTACCTACTTCTTATACTTTCCTACAGACTGGGCAGCATCTCTAAGCCCTTTGTCGTGCTACGATGTATCCAGTTTTATTTCTTCTTTGAATATCGCACCCATTCTATCAAGTATTAAATAATTTCTTTCCTATTATATCGGCTTTCTCTTTGAGCCTTTTTATTTCATCATCTGTAATCGTTGTGTTTTTCTGTGTCTGATCCCACGAAAAATTAAGTATGTCGGTTACTTTCAGTTGTTTCCTACTGTTTACCTATGCTATTACATACATAAGCCATCTAGTCTATTCCCAACTGTTAGCATCGGCATACTGGAGCATATTGTAAAAATCATATACTTCCCAATCCTATAACTAATCCATAAAGTACTCCACAGATACAAGTTTGTACTGGATTACTAATGTTTGAAATACTTTATGGATGATTAGTTTTTTTCATCTACAGTAGTTTCTTCCTCAGGTTTTACCTCTTTGTTTATTAATCCAGATTGGGCATTAAATACCGATGTAAGCCACACCGAAAAATCATTAATGGCAGTGGGCTATTCATCCAACCAATCTATAAAGTCATCAAAGGATAAGGTAGTATCTTTAGTGCTAGCCACTACTACCGAATAGAAGAATACTACTACATCTGAAATCCCTTTAGGATTAAAACTTTTCTGGGCTATATTCTCATATATCATCAAAGCCCTAAAACTATATTTAAGACTTACTTTGTTTCCTTTTATTACTATTTCCATACCATTCCATTATTAAAAATTAAAGGGATACTAAGTAGTACCCCTTATAGATTATCTTAGGCATTTGCTTCTGTCTTTGTCAAAGCACCACATCCAGTAAGGGTAATACTGAGGGTAGCATTTTCGCCACTGTTAGCATTAGCGGTAAGCGAAGTTACATACACCTTACCAGTGTAATAAGTTTTAGTCTTATCTAATGTGTATTCAGTAGCGGTACTTGTTAATCCGTTTATGTTCCAGTTAGACGCAAATCCAAAAGCAACAGATAACTAAGTTCTGCTAACCATTGCATCAAACAATTCGCCATAGTACTTATCTGTGTACAGGTTTTCCGAAGTGATTTCCCAAGTGATATTACCGACTTCACTAGCACCCCAGTAACCGTGATCCTTACTTGAAATATCAATACTATTACCGTTTACAGTAAGGGTATGCGAAGTAGCGTATGCTATACTTTTTTCACCGTTGAACAACATTAGTTCATCACCTTTTATAATTTTCTCCATATCGTTAATCCGTTTTTATAGTAAAATTCAATCTTTGTATAAAAGCATCTTCCATATATTCCTCTGATACCGAAGATAACTTGCACTCTCTTATACATACATCTTCATCTTTATATCTTTTCAGTTCCAGAATGTTTCTTATCTGATTGGCTACCTCCAAAGATTCTACATAGTTATCAGATACTGATACTATCTAAATATCTATTCTGTTTTCTACAGTACCATCCTTACAATAATCTACTACTAATCCAGTTCTGGCATATACTATAAATGGGTAGGTAGTATCTGCATTGGCTACCAAAGGATATATCTTCTTAGGAGTAACTTTGGTGGATAATACTTTATCCTCTGATAGTAACTTGTAGATATACTTTCCGACTAGTAAACTGTTATCCATATTGCTAATCTGCTATTTTCTATATTGTCTTTGATAATTCCTTATCTAATGTACTTTGTACCTTATCCTTTGTAGCACTTACTGCATCCTTAAAGAAGTACAGTGCTTTTATCTTACCCCTATTGTATCCTTTCTTTGTCTTTCTTACTTTCGTACCACCTTCAAAGAATCTGGTTCTGAATGTACCAGATGTTTGTTTCCTTGTACCCATTATATGTACTTTGGCATCCATTCCCTCGTTTCCTTCTGTTACGGATGTCATAATACCCTAAACCAGTGTGTCGCTATACTTACCACTGTTCGTAGTGGAACTGGGTAGATCTTT
>JAEIGA010011903.1_pt1 | contig 13193 bp, 13 predicted proteins | sample 9270691 | NCBI WGS metagenome assembly JAEIGA01 (sample SAMN17057246, study PRJNA624740) | gut metagenome | biome: biome; isolation source: fecal sample | host: Bos grunniens | place: China: Xizang | collected 2019 | reverse complement strand
GGATCCCGACACACCCGGCTCCGTGTCACACTTCCCATCAATGCCTACCAATTTAATCTGTATGTATTAACTCGCTGCTCTCATGTGATTTGCTCGCTCTCGCTTTTTTACTACACTAAGGCCCCCTCGATCTCCAAGGGGGCTTGCTCTCAAATGTATATGCCTGCCTGCATCATCTTTTTTACTTGCTCTCGCTCCATCGCGTCACACTGTAAGCCGGACGTATCCACATTAGCAAACACTGTAAATCCTGCACAAGATGATACTTGCACCGGCTTTGCATATGCCTCTCCGTATGCCTCTTTAAATCCTTGCGGTGGCTGCTGTCCCTCTGCGTATATGCCGCGGCGGATCTGTACATATGCCGTTTGCGGCGCTCCGAACGAGCCAAATCCTCTACCGCCTGATAGCATGGGCATCTTTACACCCTCAGCCGTTGCTATCTGTAAGCCTGTCTGAGCCACGTCAAGCGCTCCTCCTATCCTGCCTGCATATGTGTTGGCTACTCCTATAGCAGCGCCCACAACGTCCCCGGTAGCTGCTGAGCCGATTGCCTGAGCGCTGCGCCCAACGTCTGAAGATATTGCCTCGCCAACTGTACCGGCAAAGTTGAGCGCATCGCCTGCGATCCTCGCGGCGATCTGGGCGGCGTTTGATGCTGTGAGTGGTATATCTGCGCCTATGCTGCCGGTGAGTACTGCGATAACAAACTGAGATCCGTCCCACGTTGTACAATCCACATATGCCGTAACGCCTCCGGTAGCAAAGTCTACAGCATACTGTGCGTGTAGCGTGGATCCTACCACGTCCGCCGGGTTGAGCTGCACCGTGCCGCAGTACGGCAGATATAGCATGATCTGAGTATGCGCAAAATCTCTAAAATCATTGTAGTAGCGTGGGATGGTGCAAGATCCTGCATCTATGTAGTCAGCGTAATTGTTGATAGTGTGGAGATTAGTGCTAAATGTCAGCGGTACAATACCGGCACCTATCCACATATCTTGTCCTGCTGCTGCGTGGGATGGTACATTAATCAGTGGGAACGGGTACACCCTGAGCGATACAAAATAATCAAGTAAGTTAGACAAGTTTAGCGTGCCAGTTGTCGACACCGTAAAGAACATATAATTTTTTACATACTGCTCAACTGCTGATGCATCAGAAAATTTGTACCATAGCAAGCGCCCGATCTCGGCGATCTGTGCAGCCGTCAAACTGTACTGCGTGATAAAGCCGTTGGTGCCGCCTACTCCGAGGGTTGTCGGTCTGATTACGCTGCCGGTGTTGCTACCTTGATCGTCTCCATCCTCTGGTGATGGTCCGGGTGTAATTGGCTCATATTCAATATTTTCCCAAACTGGAATTTCAGAAGTATCCTCACCTTGCAACATTACACCTGTTGTCGTACCATTTTCAAGTACTTCGCCGTGATATAAATAGTCAGGGAAATCAGTACCTATCGTATAATCTTCGTCAGTTGCGAATGAGCCTTTGGAAACAACCCAAATACCCCATGATGCAATTGTAGCCCACAGATATTTTATCGAATATGACTCACGAACAACTCCGAAAATATTATTACCCTCTTGTATAGTTGTACCATCCTCATTAAATAAAAATTTTGTGGAATTCGATGTTTTTTCTATTTCGCCGTTTCCGACAAAACGAGGACAGATTAGAGTATTTGCAATTGTTAGAGAATCTGAATCTGTATTCAAAGAAATAGTTGAGTTACCAGTGTTACCTCTTTGTAGCATATTAGAACCCTGAGCAGGTGACATCGAACTAATTGCGGCGTTTCCGCTATAGGTGAATCTAATATTATCACTTTGATAATAAGTAGGGTCTTGTGCGAATTGAATTCCGGGATATGTTCCAAGCATTACACTCCCAGAAAGTTCATCATAATATTCTCTCATTGGGAATAATCCCATTACAGTATAATTGGGAACTACTCTATTACCATCAGCATTCCAATAAGAGTTATTCATATTGTTGTTAGTAACAGAAAATGTATTATTGTAATTAGGTCTTTTAGAGCCATAATAAAGATTACATTCACATCCAGAAACATATGTACGACTTATAATTTTACCATTTTCATCAAACTCATCGTAGAATCCCTTTTCCCACAAATCAGCATTATAATATTCTCCTTGCGGTGTATTATCTTCCGGTTTAATTTCATTATAATATCGTCTACTTACACCAACAGACTGTGATGTAGGATTGCCGTCACTATCCCATTGGGTAAAATTAAGTGTGGTAATATCAAATCGCGGCACTACTTGGATTTTATCAATATCAATTTCTGTTACTGGAAACACATCATATACTGCCGAAAAACTTCCGCCTTCATAGCAGTTTTGTGTATTTTTAGTAATTTGAGAATAGAATGTTTGTTGATTATTGCGGTTAAATGGAGTTATAATTGTTTGATAAGTACCTGGAATGTTTGTCCATCGTAAAATGTAAGACGTTACATTATTACCACTACTAACTGTTTTAATCATCCATCTAAGATTTGTTTTACCTTTAGAATAAATACTCCTTAATCTAAGTTGATTATTATTATTTGGATTAACGCTAAGAGAACATTGCAAATTTTGTCCACAATCTACGTTTTTAGCATTTGGGTCAAATCCGGCATAACAGTTACTATTATTTAACGGTTCGCCCATTGGCGTATCTCCATCAATTATACCAACTGCCATATTTTTACTAAAAGATATTACATTAATACCACTAATAGCATCATTAACAGATATATGGTAAGTGTTAGGATATACATTAGGGTCAATGTTCATTGCGTGTTCCCCCCTTGCGATCCGCCCATCACCGTGAGCAAGTAAACCTGATCCGTTGCATAGTTGGCTGTAAACGGAGTGCGATCAAATGGTATCGTGATGCAATCACGGCTATTATATGCGTGATAGCTGCTATTTGGCAAGTATGCGCTCTTGCGGCTCTGCGATCTGGATACCATAGCCGTGAGCTGTAAGATCTCGTCAGCGTTGGACGTCAACGGATCCACGCTGCACCGGATCAAGATCCGGCTGCCGGGCATCACTACAAAATCATCTATAAAGTAGTAGCGATCATGCCACGCTGATACATGGAGATAGTTATAGCTCGATACATCAACCAAGGATGCAGTAAGTATAAACTGCGGCGCATTAAGTGAGCAACTATCTTTTATATCCGCTGCCACTGTTACCGGGCTGCTGCTCTCAAAGTTTGGACGCTTGTCAAGCTTGCGCGGATCCTCGTTGCATACTCCTAAGCGTATATTAATAGCCAAAAAATCACCCCTTTTATGCTTGCAGCGCCCCCGATCGGGGACGCTGCATCACGATTATTTATACATAGCGTAGTACAACAGCATTTTCGTTGAGATCCACCATACAATTGGTATCAACCTTGTAAAAATTATTGTAGTACTCGCCGTTTGCGTTGTAAGAGCTTGTCACTCTCATGTTAGTGTTGTTGAGTGCTACGGCATCACGATCAAACATAACACCCATAACATTATCAAGCGTGTAAGTACTCTCACCGTCTGCGATGCTGATACTCATGCGCGTTGCAAGATCTATAGCGTTAGATGCTGTTACCGCCTGCCAGTATGGTACAGTCTCGTAGGATCCGATATCTGTAAAGTCCTCGTGATAGGTATCAGACTGTAAAAATACATCGAGCGCTCTGCCGACTGCGCTGCACATTACAACGTGCAAAAACTCCGGCGGCGTGTGGCGGTTGTACCCGGCGCTCCCCTGATTAAAGAGCGTGGATCTCACCTTTAAAAGATCCTTATAGTCAAGCACCTTGTACGCCAAAAATCTCAAAAAGTCAGGGTTTAGGATGTTGCTTGGCGCTGCTCCATAGATTGCTTGGTAGTCTGCTCTGATAGCTGCTGCTTGGTTGCCGGTTGTGCCTGCAATCAAGCGATTGATGCAGCGCATCGCAAGCGCATCCATCTTTTGCGTCCGGCTGCTGTCGATAGTACTCTCGATCATGCTAAAAAATGCATTCATCTCGCTCGCTGATGTAAATGCAGATTTAACTTGCTCCTCCGCAAAACTGCACTCGATCTGCCAGCTCTGACGCTGATTCCAAAATCCTTGTGCTACCTCCGGCGGATTGTACTCAAACTGATCTACAGTAGTACCCGGTGTGAGTTTCCAACTCGGATTCTCTACCGCCTCAAAATCCTTTGTGCGGTGTTTTGCGAGGATGCTGCCATACTCCCAGTCTGATCTAAGGATCGAGGGGGCAAAGCCAGAGTACGGTCGATCGACAAAGATAGATTTACCGATCCGGTCGATCATCGACTTGACATAGTTATCTTTCCAATCCGCACTAAATACGGTATTTCCAAGATCTACTACTCCGGTAAGATCCTCCTGCACGATACCGGTCTCTCCTGTGATCTCCTGCGTGATCGTGTTTAAGATGGTTGCAATCTGTTTTACTTCCATTTGTAATTACCTCCAAACTTGTACAAAAAGTTTTGCCGCTATATCTTTCTCGATGATACTAAAGATATTAGCTGCTGCTGCCATATCTGCCATAGCCTCAGCCATAGTAAGCTTGTCTGAGCCTATAACGGTCTCTGTGGTTGTCTCGTTGCCGGTCTCGGTGTCCGTGCGTGTACCGCTTGACTCGCTCTCCGTGTGATCCGGATCCCCTGAGTACGATGTGCTTACCGTCCGGCTGCCATTGTTTGTGATACTGTCCTGATACTCTGCTTTAAACGTGGTAGTATCGTAGGGGGCTACGCTGTGAGTGCGTGTCTGCCCATATCCTATAGGGGTCTCGGTCTGGGTCTCGGTCTGTTTGCGTTGTACGTCAGCGGATCCGGTGCTGCTTGCCGTCAGCTCTCTTGTGAGATCCGGTGTACGCACTTTGCGGCGCATCTCACTAAATGGGTAGGTATCTACAAGAGCCTGATACTTGGTCTTGTTGGCATTTGCCACGATCTCAAAGATCTTAAGGATCTCAGCTTGATCCGTATACCATGTATCTGCATCGTGGTAGTCCTCATTAAACTGCCACCATGCTGCATCTGTATCCATGTTGATGGATGCAAGCAAAGTACTAATCTGCTCAAATGGATTGCTTGTAAGCCCTGCTGATACCTCTCGCCACGGCGTCCAACGATCATTCATCGCCTGTCACCTCCTCCGGATCTTTCGGGGGATCCTCCGGCTCGGCAGGCTCCTCGGCTTGATCCTGCTGGATCTCTACTTGCACCTCAGCTTGATCCTCTGCGTGGATCTCGATGTGTACTTGCTGATCCTCGTCAGGCTCCTCAGTCTGATCCTCGTCAGGCTCCTCAGTCTGATCCTCGTCAGGCTCCTCATTCTGATCCTCGTCAGGCTCCTCGCTCTGATCCTCGGCAGGCTCCTCAGTCTGATCCTCGGCAGGCTCCTCGCTCTGATCCTCGGCAGGCTCCTCGCTCTGATCCTCGGCAGGCTCCTCGCTCTGATCCTCGGCAGGCTCCTCGGTCTGATCCTCGATAGTATCCTCAACGTCCTCCGCTGCTGCCTCGGTCTGCTCGTGCGCCCTCTGGATGATGGGGTTTAGATATGCCTTGATATCCGTGCCAAACATAGCGTTGACACGCTGCAAGCCCTCTTGGATGCTTATCAGGATATCATCAATATTGAGTGCAGACAACTCCTCATTGTCATTAATTTCCTCGGTTATAAGGCGCTCTTTTTTCATGTTGTCGTGCGTTTGCAGCCCTAAACACTCATAAAAATGGCTATAGATGTATTGACGCATCTCGATTAACTGCACAAGATACTGATTGCTCGTGGTCTGCGTCATGGGGATGCTCTGCAAGTTGCCCAGTAAGTTGCTCTGTACAGCCATATAGGGCTTGCCGCTATAAACATCTCGCATAACTGTATCCACGCTGCGCTTGGTGCCGGTATCGTCTGCCGATATCAGGTTGACTAAGCGTGTGTTACGCTGTGCTACGTTGATACTGATATCATTATCCGCTAAGATAGTAGCAGTACGCGCTATCAGTCCAAAAAGCCCACCATGCCCAAAGATCCGGTATCTGTCCGGCTCTGTACAGTAGACTATCTCACAATCCTCTCCCGGTGTTAGATTATAGGTCTTGCTAAATACCGGATTTGTTACAAGCACTCTATTATGCATATAATAGATGGTTTGCATATTGCTATCATTGCCGTTGAGTGCTACCAAATCGCCCGGCTTTAGTGGATGTACAGCGCTCTGTCTCTGATCGAGGATCTCTTGATCGAGCTTAAAAAATACTACCTTACCCAAGAGCATAATAGCATTTTTTAAAAATGTCTCATCTATGGTCTTAGGTACGTTATCAAAAACGATAAGCCTAAAAGCTATATATGATAGCTGCTTAAAGTACTCGTTGTAGAGGTTGTCAAAATCCATCTCGTATGAGATCGAGCCAAATGGGGGTATAAGGTTGCTATACTCCGCTTTTGGCGTATCCTTTGCCATCCTATCACCTCCTTTAAAAGATTAAAATGGGGGGTGCTGCACTACAAGCTCCGGCGTACCGTCTTGCCGTACTGCTACTATCTGAGATCTGTCCACGTCCTCCCGGCGCTGCTCCATCTGATACAGCACCCTCTTAGCGTGTCCAAGATGCTCCAAGATGCACTTAATATTTGTGCCATCACTGTAAAAGCACTGTGCAAGGTAGTACAGCGTTGTATCTCGCATAGCCTCATATACATGGAGCGTTGCAAACACATCACCAAGTGAGTTGTGAGCCGGATACTGATCCCAGTCAAATCCAAAATGCTCCGCTGCCTCTACGAGCTTGATCCACTTGTATCTATGATTTAGTGCGTCCCATTTGCCATAGCACTCAGCGTACTCGTGCATAACGTCCACGATCTTGCAGTATGATGGGATCTTGATCCCGGTGCAAGGGCTATCGGTCAAAAAATCTAAATCAAACTGTGTATTGTATCCTATGATCTCCTCAGCCTGATCTATGATCCGCTGCACTCTGTCCCGGTACTCCTCAAACGTATAGCAACTTGCTACCATCTCCGGAGATATGTGGTTGACGCTCTGCGCTGCCTCCCACTCCATCTTATACTTTGGCTGTATCAGCTTATCAAAAAGCACTTGCTTGGTATCTGCATCCACGATTGAGAGCTGTAAGATCTCGTCACCGCCTGCCGGATCCAAGCCGGTTGTCTCAGTGTCTAAACAAATCCTCATTGTGTATCCTCCTCACGCACCTTAAAGCGCCTCGTTTGCGTTGATACATACTCATAAGATCCTGTATCATATGCAACCACATTAAGGATTTCATCGTTTGATGCAAAATAGATATGATTTGCATCAATCGCCATCCGATTAATATTATACTTATCAAAAAGATCTGCAAGATCTCTCAAAAAAGCCGCCTGTTTATTGTTCATCTTTTTATCCTCCTTATATAGCCACTTTCGCATGAGCATTTACAGCAAACTTTATCCAGTTGGCTATAAGCTCCCCTGTCTCGTTATCTGCAAAAAAAGTCTTGCGCTGTTGGCACAAACTGTATATGATCTTTTGCGCCTTGGTTTGCGCTGCTCTGATGTCCATCTGATGCAAGGGGTTGCCGTCCTCGTGATCCTCGCTATAGATGATAGTATTGTCTGGATCTTTAATAGGTGTTGTCTTGGGGTGCCAAAATATCAGGGGATTATCTTTATATTGGTAGATATCACCTTGCACCGTCTTACCATCATACACCACAAAAAAAGTTAGTAGTATAGGATAGCTGCTCAACTGCTCCGGTGCGTGGCGATACATAGCGATTTCCCAAGATCCCTTGGTTATCATATCAAGCTGCGGATTATCAAATGCAAAGTACTTACTTATTTTTTGCGTTGCCTTAGATGGGCTGCAATACTCCACGGCGATCTTGGTGCCGCTTTTGCCCATCGTGTATACATCAATAGTACCCTGCTCCTGTTGGGATATACGGTAAAGCCCCATATCTCTAAAGTAAGGGCAATGCTTAGATACAGTGTTTGCAAGCATATAAATTTGCACGTTGGGTCTGTCTCTTATGATCGAGCTGAGTAAGTTTTGATACTTTACAAACTCGTTTGCAAGATAAAACTGCCGTGTGATAAACTCGTCAAAGAGGATCATAGCAACCGCACCCGGATCCGTGCCTTTAGTTGTCTCGGCTGTGCTTATCGCATATGTCATACAAAACGGATTAAGATCTTGGGCTGTCTTGACCCATCGCCCTTTATCATCCTCGTCATATCGTGCGAGATAAAACTTATGCTGCCAGTACACAACGTGATTGTATCTATGCTCTGTAAGCTCCTCGATATGCTCTAAGTGAGGATTAAAAAGCCCTGCAAGGTTAGTGGGTCTTATCATCTCCTCCATACGTCTGATGTATGCGGACGGCTTGCCGGTCTTGATGTAGGTGTCGATGATCTTACGGCAGGCTCCAAACGTCTTGCCATTGGAGCGCTGCCCGATGATAAGATTGTAAGTAGCCTTGATCTTGTCGATCTTGGCATAGCTGTAGTACTTAGTGGCTGCCATTATCAGCACCCCCTATCTACTACGCAGTAACGCCTACCATCATGATTATTAGGATCTGGATCTGCGTAAAAACTATACCTGCCACATCGTGCAACCTTTCTAAAATTATCAGGCAAAAATCGCTCTGCCGGTACCTCATACCATACTTGATCCATATAAGACGCTTGTACCCTCATTGCATCATAAAAAACGCCTCTTTCGCTATCAGTATCAATCAACATATATGCTTACCTCCATTATAAAAGATTTTATACATTTTGTCAAGCAACAAAAGATCTTTTGATATATCAACCTCTTTTGTTGTGCTGCATTGCCACGTCATGCTATCGAGCTGCATCACCAAAATCACCCTATAGATATATCTCTGTTGGTTACGGCTGCGCTTTATCAACTCTAAGAGCCGGTCATGACTTGCACATCTTATGGTGTGCAGCTCTTGATCCTTGTCTATCACTGTAAGCTTGTATCTATAGTCTACGAGTGTGATCCCGGCGATCCTGCGCATCTTGATCTTGTTTAGTTGATCTGTCAGCACTTGATCTAAGTCCTTTTTATCAATCATATTTACCGCCTCCCATTGTACCAAATTTATCCATAGCAAGCTCAAAGCGCTCCGGATCGAGGTCTTGCAGCATATCGAGCATATCAGGATCCGCTTTAAATCCTCGCGGCTGTAAGAGTATAAAAGATCGTACTTTTACTATGATTGTATTACCCTGATAATCTGTGATCTCCTCCGGATCCATCTCACCGCCGTGGATCGACTCCATTAATCCGCTGTCCTCTGGAGCTATCCACATATCTTGGCTAAATGCATCAAATTTGGCTGCTATCGTATCAAACTTATCAAAATAGCATACTTCTTTTCCGGTCTCTGGATCCAGTCGAGGACGTGCAAGCCCTGATACTCTATACACAAAATCCCCCTCCGGAGTGCAGTATGCATAGGCTTTTTGTCCGATGGTCTTAAAATAGTCATAGTGCTTGCGCTCAAATTCTCCAAGCCCATCCAAAAGAGCAAAATCAATTTGCATATTGGCGCAAAAGCGCTTTACGCGCTCCTTGACTTTTGCATTATATTGTGCTATAATGGTAGTGTCTAAGTCAAATCCTTTAATGCTATCGGTATCACTGTACAGCACTTTGTAATTAAATCTTACTGCTCCGCCCTCTGTCTGATCCAGAGCCAGAGCGCCGAGCAAGGTCAGCAACTCGTACCGCGCCCAACTTGCAACCCATACGCCCCATTGATACAGCACTGGAGCAAACTGTGTTTTTTTGGTCTTGATCCGCTGCTGCTTGTTGATCTTGATTGATCTGCCATCAAAAAAATAGTTGGTGCGTACCGGATCTTGTACAAAAATGCCGTAAATGCGATTTAGATAGGATTTGATTAGTGCGTAAGCCGCCTCCTCCTCAGTTGTCGGCTGTCGCTTGTCCTCTTTTTCGATCCGCTTTAGCTCTGCTTTAGCGGATCTTTTGCTTGTATAGAGATCCACGCACGTCCTTGTGATATACTCCGGTAAACTGCCGTACTCGGTTGCAAGGATCTGCTCAAACTGTATATCGCCGATATGATACCATTTTACCATTAGCCCAAAATCTATATCTGTCAGCGTCATCTTACAGCGTCCCATGCTATGCATTTTTTTGGTCACCATCGACCGGCGATCCGCTAAGTCCATATCATGGTAATTTTTTTGGTAGATTGGCAAAAATGCGATCTCAGGGTGTTTTACTCTGATCCCATCGCCCTCTTTAGCGCCTTTAAGTGGCTGCACCGTAAACGTGATAAGCATCGCTTTATTACGGTATACGCCTCTGTGATTTATTAGATCCTCTACATCTCGTTTGGTTTTTGGCAGTTGTATGGGCTCAAATCTGTCTCTTGGATACTTATGCAAAAGTATTTGAGCTATATAGTGGCTGTCTGCATCATAATCGTCAACATTAGGGATAAGCTGATTTTTATACATCGTGGTGCTGTAATTGTAGCCGCCAAAAAATGCTATACGGAGTTTTTTTAGTATCTCCCGATCTTTGGGATCATCTGCGTTAAGCTGCCGTTTGCGCACTTTAAACTCCATGTAGTGGCTCATGGTATCATAATCGCGCATTTTAGCGGATAGTAAGCGCTTAACTCTCTGTGTGCAAGTTAGTGGCACTTTGCCGATATTGCCATACTTATCCGCTTGGATCTTAAAGTACTCTACAAGTACCTCGGTATCTGTGCAGCAGTAGTCAAGCTCAAATTCTGTAAGCTCGGTCTGAGCGTGGCGTATCTTTGTATAGTCGTATCCGTGTACTTTTTTATATCCAATCTCCTCGCCCATAGCATCCAAGCTCTGCTCCGTGTAGTTATAGCTGCATCTGTACTCCATGCAGTCAAACACCGTACACATTACTACCTCGTGGCTGCTCTTGGCGATCAACTCACCATCTACCGGTACCTCACGCTTAAAAAATCCAAAGTCATACTTTAGATTTTGATCCATCACGATCAGCTTGTGATTATAGTTGATCTTTAAATGCTCCTTGATATCTGCCATAAACTCTCGGAGATCCTCCCACGTCCTGCCCCATGCTGTCTGATCTCCGATTGTAAATGTCCAAACATACATAAATGCAAAGAGATTTTTGTAGTTTGTACTCTCCAAGTCAAATGCAGCCACGACAGGGCTGTACTTGTGATCTCTCCTGTATGTGTTAGTTGTTGGCTTGACCCTCTCCCAGTCAAACACCGACCACTTAACGCGCTTATACTTTGTGTGTGTCATTGCCTCCCCCTTATGTATCGAGCGTGATCCAATCGCCGCCGGTGATCTCATCTATAGTGATCTCATCGGTACCTTGCTCCTCCTTGATCTCCTCGGCTCTCTGCTCATATAGCATACTTGCATATTTGGTTGCAATCTCCGTGTAGTCAAGATCCGGTATCTCGCTATCTGCCTCTTTATCCTCGATATATGCCTCATGCTCTGCAAGCATCTGATCGAGGGTATTTTTGAGTGTCTCCGGATCCAAGCCGGCTTGCATTACCTCCGATACAGCTTTATACAAGCTTTGGTCATATCCTCCCTCTTGTGTCCTACGAGCTAAGTCAAGGATATTCCATAGAGTTGGCAAAGCATCTGCATATTTATCAAGCTCCGCTGCGGATCCAAGTCCAAACTGATACGCTATTGATTGCTTGCGTTTTTCCATCTCTTCAAGATCTTTAAAGCCTCTGCGGTTAGTCTGAGCTTGCACCGCTGCTATTAATGCATTTACTTCCTTTTCGCTAAATTGTGCCAGATTTTTGGCGCTCGCATTAAAAAATCCGCGCTTATTACGTCCAATGATATCTTGTAACTTATCCAACTCCGGGACAACTGTTGATACAATTGAGAGTCCTTGCTTTTGGTACTCCTCAAGTATCTTATTTGTCTCACTCAGTACGCCTTGCAACGCTCTCGCTGCCTTGGCTCTGGATCTCGCTGCTGCTCTCTCCTCGGCTGATAGCCTGCCAAATCCTTGCTTGCGGCGTTTGGCTTGTCGCTGCTTTTGCCGTGGTGATAAGCTCTGCTCTACTGCCTGATTGATTTGTCTCAGCGTGTCCGGCGCTATATCTGCCGTTACAGATACAAAGTTGTAACCTCCGGCAGATTTACGAGCGCCTCTAACCGCTTTACCGATGTTTGATGCATCAACGCCCAGAGCTGCCGAGGCGGCTGCTATACTTGGGTAGATCGTGCCGGTTTGCGGTACATAGATCTGTGCTTTACTCCGTGCCACTCTCCTTGTCCCCCCTGATTACTATCCCATAGGCACGATTTAACGCTTGTTTACGCGCTCTTATCAGTGCCTCCGGATCCATTGCTTGCATCTCGTCAGTATAGTAGGTAAATACCTTGCCATTAAGGGTGTGCATCTCGCCGTTTAGCATCCTTGCCATGCTCGACTTGTTTACAGCCTCAGCTTGTGCCGCTGCGGTTACTGTCTCATAAATCTCGCCGGTGTTCAGGCAAATTACTTGTCTACGTCTTGGCATTATCATCACCTCTCTTTGTCATCGCTCAACACCTCCGCAAACATACTCTCATCGTATATGGTTACACTCATCATAGGCTCATCGCCTACAATCTCAGCGCCAAGATGTGCAATGCTGTATCCATAGTATTTTTCTGGCACCTCATGCCGATCAAAACAGCCGAGTAGCTTAACTTCAGATCCGGCAGCCTTTCGGATATCGTATAATCTCAGCATAAAATTGGATGTGCCGCACCGTGTGATGATATCGATCAATCTCATATTATCCTCCTATCCGCCCTCTTTTGTGGGATTTGGGCATAGTCCCTCAACTCTATTATATCATATAATCGCACAAAACGCAACTAAAAAAAAAAAATAAATACTAACTTTTTATATACTGCGCTTGACAAATTATACAAAATGTGATATGGTGTAGGTGAGTACAACTATTTGCAGCTTGACAAATTATGCACTTTGCATAAATATTTTTCAACATTTTTGGCGCGCGCCGGATGTAAAAAAAGCCCACCCTAGCACTCTATTTAGCAACATTTTAAGAGGCAGGCAATCAGGCTGGGGGGCTTGCCCCCCCTGCCGACCCCCCCAGATGGATGGAT
>JAEIGA010011902.1_pt1 | contig 13193 bp, 14 predicted proteins | sample 9270691 | NCBI WGS metagenome assembly JAEIGA01 (sample SAMN17057246, study PRJNA624740) | gut metagenome | biome: biome; isolation source: fecal sample | host: Bos grunniens | place: China: Xizang | collected 2019 | reverse complement strand
GTGACGTTGATGGTCTTGTCAATTCATTCACTAATGCAGCAGATGTCATTGTTGAAAATGTGAACAATATCTTGCCAAGGCTTGTGACAGGCATGGTCAGCATAATTAATAAGGTTGTGCCAATGATTCCACCATTGTTGCAGTCTGTGTTGCCGGGCATTTTAGATGGTGCAGTCAGTCTGATTGAAGGTCTAGTGGCAGCAGCACCTACTATCATGAATATGATTTTAGGCTTGTTGCCTTCTTTGATTTCAAGTGTGGAACAACTATTCACATCTTTGGTGATGGCACTGCCATCTATTATGGAAATTTTGTCAGATGCTTTAATAAATGTCGCACCATTATTGTTGACTTCAATTATAAATATGATTTTGTTATTGGTAAGATACTTGCCTGACATTGTGCAGCCGATTTGCGACACTTTGCCTGATTTAATAATTATCATAATTGATACAATTTTAGATAATTTACCTGCCATTATTGATGGACTTGTCACATTGATAAGTGAAATTATCAGACGAACACCTGACATTATCAATGGCATTTTAGTTGCTATTCCAAGAATTATTGGAATGATTTTGGTTGGATTGTGGAACGCATTTCCTACATTGTTGGCAGGAATTGGTCAGATTGTGAAATCAATCGGTCTTTCACTGTGGGATTTTATAAAACCTGCTGTCATGGCAGTTGGCAACTTCTTTGCAATGATATGGAAGAAGATTCAGAGTGTCTTTGCAAAAGCAGGTAATTGGTTCAATTCAACAGTGATTAAGCCAATTGTGAAATTCTTCAAAGGCATGTGGGAATCTGTATCAGGTTTCTTTGTGAACATGTGGAATAAAATCAAGTCAATCTTCAGCACTGCTGCGAATTGGATTTATACCACAGTCATTCAACCTGTGGTGAACTTCTTCACAGAAATGTGGAATAAGATTGTGTCCACCTTCCACATGATCATTGATCCTTGGATTGAAATTATTAAAAGAGCAGCAGCGATTGTATATGAAAATGTCATTGAACCTATTAAGCAGTTCTTCATTGAATTGTGGAATGATATTGTTGAAGTATGGCAGACAGTCGCAGGATGGTTTGATAACAATGTAATCAAGCCGGTTGTTGGATTCTTTAAGATGTTATGGGAAACAGTATCAGGCTTCTTCATTGACCTTTGGGCAAAGATTGTTGAAGTATGGCAAGGTGTGTCAACTTGGTTCACCGAAAATGTGATTAGTCCTGTAACAAATGCTTTCACTTCTGTATGGTCCGCAATCACAAGCGGTGCAGCTAAAGCATGGGAAGGCATCAAGGGTGTATTCTCACATGTTGGTGATTGGTTCAAAAACATCTTCAGTGCTGCTTGGCAGAAGGTCAAGGATGTATTCAGCAAAGGTGGTCAGGTATTTTCAGGAATCAAAGAAGGTATTGAAAAAACCTTCAAGACTGTTGTTAATAAGTTGATTGACGGAATAAATATCATTGTTAAAAAGCCACTTCAGGCACTTAATACTGCCATTACAAAGTTGAAGGGTGTCAATATCCTTGGTGTAAGTCCGTTTACTTGGATGAAGAACTTTGACATCCCACAGATTCCACACCTTGAAGAAGGTGGTGTGCTGAAAAGAGGACAAGTTGGTCTTTTGGAAGGTAACGGTGCAGAAGCAGTTGTGCCACTTGAAAAGAACACAGGATGGCTTGATAAGATTGCAGAAAGGCTTAATGCGAACACTGACAATGGCAATTCAAGAGATGTTGTTAATAAGTTAAATGAACTTATTGAACTTATGAAGGCACTGAAGATATATCTGTATGGTGATGTATTAGTTGGTGAGTTAGCACCGGCAATGGATGCAGCACTTGGCACGATTTACACAAGTAAAGGAAGGGGCAATTAATGAATCAGATTAATTTTGGCAATTACAAAAGTTATGATGATTTATATTTAATTTGCAACAAGAAAACAGTTGGAAGTCCAACACCTAAGACAAACACCATTTCCATTGAAGGTGGGGATGGTGTCTTGGACTTCACTGAATTTTTTGGTGATGTTAAATATAACAACAGAATATTAAATTTTGAATTAACTTCAATGGTGCATCCATCTGACTTCCCTGAATTATATTCAAGGCTTCTTGACCTTTTAAATGGTCAGAAGATGAAAATTGTGCTTGATGAAGATTCAGACTTCTATTATATAGGTAGATTGACTGTTTCTGATCCATACAAGGAAGCAAATGTCATTGATAAAATCAATATCACAGCAGATTGTGAACCTTATAAATATAAGATTAATGATACAGTTGTGACACAGGCAGTCAGTGGAACTTCAGTGATTACACTGTCAAATATGTGTAAAAGAACAGTGCCATCAATAACAAGTGATGCAACATTCACAATCACCTTTGGTGGAAAGTCTGCAACAGTGGGTGCAGGAACATTCACAATACCTGAATTGGAACTTGTTGCAGGTGATAATGAAGTGACTGTCAGTGGCAATGGAAACATCACTTTCACATACAAGGAAGGTGGGTTGTAATGTATAAGGTATATTGTGATTCGTTTTTACTATATACAGACACAATCAGCAGTTTAAGGGTACACAGTGCAAAGGTTGATTTGGAAGTCAACAAGACAGGTTCTTTCAATTTTACAATTCACAAGGACCATCCATATTACAATTTCATTTATAAAATGAAATCAATCATCACTGTATATCAGGATGATTACCTTATCTTCAGGGGAAGGGCATTGAACATTGAATATGGCTTCCACAATGAAAAGATTGTGAAGTGTGAAGGTGAATTGGCATTTTTGCTTGATTCAATCGTCAGACCATATTCATTCAGTGGAAGTATCACCGATTACCTGACAATGCTTATCAACAGTCATAATGCACAGGTGGAAGCTGCACACAGATTCACTGTGGGAAGGGTGACTGTAACAGATTCAAACAACTACATCACAAGGTCTGATGAAGAATACAACAGCACTTGGAATCTGATTGAAGATAAATTGATTGGAAACCTTGGTGGATATATCTTGGTAAGACATGAAGGTGATGTGAATTACATTGACTACTTATCAGATTTCACCTTGCTATCATCACAGAAGGTTGAATTTGGCAAGAACTTATTGTCATTCAAAAGAGCAGTAAAAGGTGAGAATATCGCAACTGCTCTTATTCCTTTGGGTGCAAAACTGACAGATGATGAAGGTAATGACACAGGGGAAAGATTAACCATTAAAGATGTGAATGGTGGTCTTGATTACATTTATGATGCAGATGCAGTTGCCTTATATGGTTATATTTTCACAACAAACACATGGGATGATGTAACTGTGGCAAGTAACCTTTTGAGAAAAGGGCAGGAATATCTTACATCACTTATTGAACCTGTAAGCACAATTGACTTATCAGCAGCAGACCTTGCAACACTTGATTCTTCTGTCACATCATTTCATATTGGAACTTATGTCACAGTAAAGAGTGAGCCACATGGAATCAATCAGAATTTTATGGTGCAAAAGTTATCCATTAACCTTCTGAATCCATCAAGCAATTCATTGACATTAGGTGGACAGGTTGAAACAACATTCACAGAACAATCTTTGAAAGTTGTGCAGACAGGTGGAAGTGGTGGCAAAGGTCCAAAAGGTGATCCGGGTTTGCCGGGTGAAAAAGGTGAACCGGGTGAAAAGGGTGAACCGGGTGAAGCAGGACCACCGGGGGAAGATGGCAAAGATGCTGCAATTCAAAGTGATACAGCACCAACAGACACAAGTTATTTGTGGCTTGACACATCAATGTCACCACCACAGTTGAAAAGATACAATCCTGATACACAAACTTGGGAAATTGTCAATGACATGACTGATGTGATATATAACCTTGAACAGAACCTTCAAGCATCTATCACAACAAGTGAAACAAACATCATGTCATCTGTGTCAGAACAGTATTATCTTAAAGAAGATGCTGACAAACTTGTGTCAGACATTTCAACCACTATCGAACAGACCAAGAATGAAATATCATTTCAATTCGACACTTTTCAAACTGATGTTAGTGCTTGGATGGAAGGCACAGATGCAGAATTTGTAAACATCAGCAAATACATCAGATTTGTTGATGGTTCAATCATACTTGGTGAAGTGAACAATCCTTTGGAATTGGTTATTGAAAAAGAGCAGATAACATTCAAACAGGGTGGAAATGTTGTGGCTTATTTTAGTAACAACAAACTGCATGTCAAAGATGGCGAGTATGAAAACAGTTTGCAACTTGGAAACTTCAAGTTTGAACCAAGAACCAACGGAAACTTATCATTCAAGAAAGTAAAATAATAATAGTGTACTGAAGAAGAAATATTGAATCTTATGAAAGGAATGAAAATATGGCTTCTTCAGGCACAATAACTTCTGCTATTCGTACAGGGTACGCAATACAGATTGCATGGACTGTTGATTCACAGTCTGTGGCAAATAATACATCAACTGTCACTGCAAAGGTGCAATTGGTCAGCACAGGCAGTGCATACACAATCATTTCAAGTGCTTCAAAAAGTGGCACTTTGACAATCAATGGCACAAGTTATTCATTTAACTTTTCCGCAGCATTGTCAGGAAATCAGACAAAAACACTGTTCACAAAAACAGTGACCATATCACATAATGCAGATGGAAGCAAGACATGTGCTTTTGCGTGTTCCTGTGGCTTAAATGTGACCTTAACAGGCACATATTATGGCACAGTGAGTGCATCAGGCAATGGTGTATTTAATACAATAGCAAGGGCATCCACATTCACCACAACTTCATCTGTCAGTGTTAATGGCACAAATACATGTGCTGTGACTATCACAAGAGCATCAACCAATTTCACGCATACTGTTGTGTGGAAAATAGGAAGTTATTCTTATACAGCAACAGGGGTTGCCACATCCACTTCTTATGCAATACCTATGACATGGCTTAATGCTATTCCTAATGCAACAAGTGGAAGTGCAACAGTGACAGTCACAACATATTCAGGAAGCACCAAAGTTGGAACAGCATCATCACAAACATTCACCATTTCTGTTCCCACAACTGTTGTGCCAACAATATCAACTGTAAGTATTTCTGAAGCAGTTGCAGGACTTAACACACAATTCCAAGGATATGTGCAGAATAAGTCACAATTGTCAGTGAGTATCACTGCAACCGGTGTGTATTCATCAACAATATCATCATATAAAACTGTCATTCTTGGTCACACCTACACCACAAAAACATTCACCACAGGTGTTATCACATCATCAGGAAGTGTGTCTGTTGCAATCACTGTCACAGACAGCAGGGGAAGAACAGCCACAACCACAAGAACAGTGACAGTCAATGCTTATACTGCACCAACAATCAGCACATTCAATGCAGTCAGGGCAACATCAGCAGGTGTTGAAAATCCTGAAGGTGCTTATGCGAAAATTGGCATTGCATACAATGTTGCATCTGTCAATAGCAAGAACACTTGCACCTATAAGATGGAATACAAGAAAACTTCTGAAACAACTTGGAAGGTCCTTGAACAAGGCACAGCCTACACAAGAAACACTTCTATTGTTCCAACAGCCACCTTTGATGTGGATTTTGCTTTTGACATCCGGGTGACTTTGAAGGATTTCTTTACAACTGTTGAAAGGATCATTGAAATTCCAACAGCTTTCACATTGATTGATATTAATGCCAATGGAAAGGCAATGGCATTTGGCAAGGTGTCAGAATTGACAGAAGGCATTGAATTTGCTATGCCGGTGCTTCTTAATCACAAAGTCCTTTGGTCAGGTTCACTTCTAATGAACTTGGGTGAAGGTGCAGATTTAAGTGAGCCAATAAGTATGCAGACATCAGGAATTGTGCTTGTATTCAGTCAAGCAAACACAGATTATCATTGGAACAGTTTCTTTATACACAAGTCATTTGTGGCATTGTATGAAGGGACAGGAAGCAATTTCATGATGTCAACAGAAGGACAATTCACAATTGTTGGAAGCAAATCTATATACATTCGTGATGTCAAGTTGGGTGGAAATGCTAACAATATAAAGAGCGGTACAACTAATGGAATTAAATTTGACAATTCAAAATTTGCTTTGCGTTATGTCATAGGGGTTTAATTTTTTTACAGAAGAAAGGGAAACATCATGGAAGCAATCATCACAGCAGCAATCACAGGGGCAGTCACACTAACTGTGTGTTTAATCAATAATTCATATCAAAGGAAGCAGATTATAAGTTTGCTAGAATACAAGATTGAAGAACTGACCAAGAAGGTTGAAAAGCATAATAATGTGATTGAAAGAACATTCTTACTTGAACAGAAGGAAGCAGTTCAGGAAGAACAAATCAAAGTCATAAATCATAGGCTTCAGGATTTAGAAAGTAAGTAAAAGAAAAGGGAAGGTGTAATGCCTTCCCTGTTTTTTTATTTCATATATTTCTTAATTACAATTTCCTTTTCTGAAATAATATCATTTATCAGCTTTTCAAAGTTTGGTTTTGGAACATAATCATTTGGCAGATATTCAGAAAAGCACTTTTCAATCATCTGTGGTTCATAGTGTTCTTTGTACTTCCTGATGAAAGCAATTATATCTTCTGAAATGCTGATATTTTTCTTATCTTCAGTATAATGCTTGTTGACACTTCCACTTGTTGAAAATCGCAGAACACGAATCATTGCAAATAATGCCTGATTGTATTTGCCTTCATTTTCCAAAAATTTTGCCATAGACAACAGCACAGATTTGGTATAAGTGAAATTGGAAGTGTTAATACCTTCCATCTGCCTTGCAGTCAATATTCCCCAAATAACATCATTAGGTGACAGATGCGGATGTTCTGCTTTGTATTTATCAAATTCTTCATAAGAAATCGTGTACTTATCCAAAGAAAATATATAATTGTACTTTTCAAGATATTCAAGTCCTTTTGCTGTTGGATAGTATTTCTTGTGCTGTTCTGATTTTTTAGCAAGAAAACCATTATCAATTGCCCACTGATGCCATTTCACAGGGTTCTTAATTCCATAACTATAAGAAAAATATCGTGGATAAGAACCATTGTTTTCACCGACTGTTGAACCTTTTTCGCTTACCTTGACAAATACTGTGGCAACATAGTCTGTGTTGATATATCCTTCATCTGCCCAAGGATCGTATTGTGGCGGTGGTGTAGTTTCCACCTTCTTTTGAAATAAATTAAATAATCCCATTTTAAACACCTGCCTTTGAAAAACATTATAATATGAAAAGAAAAGGAAAAAAATTGGCAAAATGCACAAATATAGTTTAAATGTATGATATTTGATAACTTCCATCATCAATGACCTGATACATAAGGACAATGATGATGGAAATAAGTATCAAAAAAAATACGGTAGGGGGTATATCCATCATAGATGTTCAGATTCATCCGCACATCATTGTTGGAAATAGTTGGAAGCAAAAAATTATACTTTCAATTTAATATCTAATTCCATTGGGAAGGAATACCAATTGCTTCCATCTTTAAAGTTTCTTTCTTCAATGCCATAATCCACACAAGTTTTTTTGGTAAGGCGGACAGGTTTTTTTCTGTTGTAATCAATTCTTTCAATAATAGCCTTCAGTAGTTTGTTTTTATGTTCTGCTGAAATGTTAGGGTTATAAAGTGCATCAATTGCTTCTTGGAACTGTACAATTTTTGCTTGATAATCCACAGGTTCGGGCATACTTTCATAAGCATTGTTTAGGGCAATGCGGATTTCTTCTTTTTCCTGTTGTAGTTTTGCATTTAACTTCTGAAAAATTGGCTGTGGCATCCTTTGGGATGGATCAGGATGTGCCTGTGCTTCCCACTGTGCCAATTCCTTTTCTTCAAGTTCCTTTTTCTTCTTTTCAAGGTTTTTGATTATTCTTTCATGAGTTCTTGCAAAATCATCATCTGTATTGTCTAATTGCATTTCAAAATTAGCAATTGCACCTTTTAAAACATTAACAATTGCTTCTTCAATTTCATCATATATTGCTGATGCGGTTTGACAATGTACTTGGTCATCACATAGAAGTCTTGAAGGCGAACGCATTGAACCATCTTTGTGCTTATACATCCTGTATGACATTGCTCTGCCACATTGACAAATGACAAGTCCTGCAAATGGATTTCTGACTTTTGTTGTTGCCTTTGCCTTATGATTTCTTCCCCGTTTTTCCCTTGCAGCCATGAACAGTTCTTCCGGCACAATGCCATCATGTTTTCCTTCAAAAATTAAATAATCACCTTCTTTTGATTTCGGTCTACTGCTGAAGATTTGACCATCTTCAACCACAGTGATTGTCTTTCTCCAATTCCACTTCACTTTGCCTATATAATGCACATTTTCAAGCATATCTTTAAGTGCAGGGGATGACCATCTTTGACCTGTTGGTGATTTGATGCCTAGATTGTCAAGCCTATGGCAAATATTCATTCTGCCTATATTTTCATTAACATACATATTAAAAATCATTCTGACAATGTCAGCCTGTTCTTTGTTTTCTTTTAAAGTATGATAAGTCTTTCTTCCATCTTTTATTTCAATCTTGTCATATCCAAAAGGTGCTTTTGAACCAATATAATTTCCCTGACTTACAGAAAGAAGTCTGCCACGATTCAAAATTTTCTTTGTGTATTCAAGATAATCATTTCCTCTTTTTAACTCTCTTTCAAATCCATCCCAATCATATTCATTTTTAAGGTCATAGATTTTTTGTGGTGTAATCACTAAAGTATTAGTATGCTTCAGAAGTTTCATCAGCCTTCCAATATCTTCATAGTCACCACGTGTAAGTCTTTGCGGTTCTACAACCTTAATTGCTTTATATCTAGGGGATTCAATTAATTTCAATACTTTCTGAATTTCAGGTCTTTCCTTTAAAGTTTCACCGGACACAACTTCCCTGAATTTGTTTTCTTCAGGTACTTTTCCGCCAAGGTGTTTTTCTGCCCATTCATCAAGCATTGCTTCATGCTTTGAAAGAACATCTTCAACAGACATAAGGGGATCATCTGACCTTGACTTTCTTAAATAGTCCAAAACTTCTTCAGGTGTAAAATCAATTTTTGTCGAAAAATACATAAAAATTCCTTCTTTCTATTATTCCTTCCATTTTGGAAGGGTGATATATTGAAATTACCAATTATTTCCGCTGTACTTCCATAAAATTCATATTGTATAATGTATTCAGAACATTTGTTCTAATAAGAAAGGGGTTTTAAAGATGCAAGAAGAATACATCATGACAATCACAAATTTATTGCCACAGTGCCAAGACATAGAGATATTAGAACTAATTCTGCGATTACTTCAGAAAAGCAGCTAACATCTGCTTGACACTTGTGATTTTTTCTGCATCAAGTGTGTGCAAGGTTTGCACTAAAGACAAAAACTCTGAATCCGTTTTCATTCGCAGCACGACATCAGCCATGATGTCTGCTTTTTTTTGCATTTCTTTGTGTTCTTTTGGCTTATCTTCAATCAGATCGGATTTCAATATGCCAAAATAATCCGCTAGGATTTCAATTTTATCAATTCTTGGATATTTCTTTGCTTTTAACCAATCGTGCACTGTGGGGGCGGACACACCGACCATATCAGCCAATTCTTTTTGTGATTTCCCACGACTTTCCATATAATAACGCAAATTTTTGGCAAATACTTCTTTTGACCAAACAGCCATATTTTCACCACCTTCCTTTGTTTATATTTATATTTTACACCATATTAGCTAAAAAGTAAACGAAAAACATTAAAAAATTAGCTTTAAGCTATTGACAAAGTTATTCTAATATAGTAATCTATATTCAGGAATTAGCTTTAAGCTAATTACAAACAGAAAGGAAGGTGCAATAATGCCACAGATTACATTTAAGGCTGCAAGGGTTAATGTTGGATTAACACAGAAGGAAGCAGCAGAAAAGATTGGTGTTGATGTATCAACATTAAGGAATTGGGAAGCAGGAAGAACATTTCCAAAGCAACCGGCAATTGAAAAAATGTGTAGTCTTTACAATGTTGCCTATGACAACATTAAATTCAGACCATAATTTTTTTATTTTACAATTAGCTTTAAGCTAATTTATGAAAGGATCACAACATGGAAGGGTATGAATTAAAAAAAGAATACACTTATCCAACAGCAAATGTCAGGGTGTATTCACCAATGCTGACAGAAGAAGAAAGAACAAAGCGGATGAACAGAATCAAAAAGGAAACAGTTCAGTTCATGAAGCAGGTTATTAAGGAAGGAAAAATTTGAAATGAAAAAACTGAATATTCAATCAATTGTGATTGCAGCACTGCTGACAATTCCAATTTGCATTGGTGCAGTTAAGTCACAAACAACAAAGGCAAACATAATGCCTACAAACGCAACAGAACGGGAAATACAGACAGAAACATTCACAGAAGTAGAAATTATCCACCAAGTTGCAAAACAGCCTGAAACAGCCACAGAAGCAGTCACAGAAGCAATTACAGAACCACAGTTGATTTCAATGGGAACATTCACAGTGACAGCATATTGCAGTTGTGAAAAGTGCTGTGGCAAATGGGCAAACAACAGACCTGATGGCATTGTGTATGGTGCAGCCGGGGAAAAGTTAATTGCAGATTATTCAATTGCAGTTGATGTAGACCTTATCCCTTATGGTGAAACAATCATCATCAATGATAGGGAATACATTGCACATGACTGTGGTGGTGCAATACAGGGAAAAAGAATTGACATCTATATGGAAAGTCATGAAAAAGCACTTCAATGGGGTGTGCAGAATATAGAAATTTTCAAAGTTCAGCAAGGGATGTAGTTATGAGTATACAAAAGAGAATAGGACTAATTGATGTTGATGGACACAATTTTCCTAATATACCACTTATGAAGATTGCTGCATGGCATAAAAGCCAAGGGGATTTGGTTGAATGGTATGAACCACTTTTTTCAGGACACATGGACAAGGTTTACATGTCAAAGGTGTTCAGTTTCACACCTGATTATCAATACCACATAGATGCAGATGAAATCATCAAAGGTGGAAGTGGGTATTGCATCAGTTTAGTGGATGGAAAAGAAGTCTTTGATAAAAGCAAAGACATTGACCTGCCTTATGAGATTGAACACATATATCCTGATTATTCACTTTATGGAATAACAGACACAGCCTATGGCTTTTTGTCAAGGGGATGTCCAAGGGGATGTGATTTCTGCCATGTGGAAGCAAAGGAAGGTAGGGCATCAAGGAAGGTTGCTGATCTGAATGAATTTTGGAATGGGCAAAAGAACATAGTTCTTTGTGATCCAAACATTCTTGCATGTAGGCAATGGAAAGACCTGTTGCAGCAACTTATTGATAGTAAAGCATGGGTTGATATTAACCAAGGTTTAGACATTCGACTTATGACAGAAGAAAAGGCAGCAATGCTGAAACAAATAAAAATGAAACAATTGCACTTTGCTTGGGATAGATACCAAGACAAAGACATGATCCTTCCAAAATTCAAGATGTTCAAGGAAATTACAGGCATCAATGAAAGGAATTTGATTGTATATGTCCTTTGTAATTTTGACACAACACTTGAACAGGATTTGGAAAGAATATACACCTTGCGTGATATGGGTTATTGGGCTTATGTGATGCTTTATGACAAAGAGAACATCCCAAAAGGTCATGAATTAAGGAAGGTGGCAAGGTGGGTAAATAACAGATTTGTTTTTGCAAAGTGTACTAGATTTGAAGATTACTTAAAAGGTGGTGAATGAAAATGTGGGGATGGACTGATGATCCTGTGGCAGATGCAGAAAGATATTTTGCAGAACAGGATGAAGAACTTGAGAAATTACCAAAGTGTTGTGAATGTGGTGAGCCTATTCAGACAGATACATATTATGAATTTGATGGTGACTTGTACTGTGAAGATTGCATGGACAATCACAGACATTTTACTTATTAGGAAGGGGAAGAAAAACAATGGAAACAATTGAAATTACATTAGCAGAATTTAAGGAATTACATAGAAAAGCAGTCATATATGACATCATGAAGAAAGAATATGATCGCAGCAAATATCCAACAACAACTGAAGAAGTGTTGTTTGCGACAGAACCAAAAGAAATATCATTGGACTTTATAGGGGGTGAAAGATAATGCCAATATCAGAAAAATTAATGAGAATTCAAACCGAAATCAAAGCACCAAAGAACTTATACAACAGCTTTGGAAAGTATAAGTACAGAAATGCAGAAGGCATTTGTGAAGCAGTGAAACCATTCTTGGCAAGGGAAAATGTGGCATTGGTCCTTGAAGATGAAATCATTGAAGTTGGTGGCAGGGTATATGTAAAAGCCATAGCACATCTTCTTGACAATGAAAATGAAGAAAGAATTACTGTATCAGCAATGGCAAGGGAAGCAACAGAAAAGAAGGGAATGGATGATTCACAGATAACCGGCACAGCTTCTTCATACGCAAGAAAATATGCCTTAAACGGACTTTTCCTTCTTGATGATACAAAAGATGCTGATACAGACGAATACAAGGCACAGATTGATGCTAGAGCAGCACAGCAGAAGGATGAAGAAGAAACAGAAAGAATTGGAAAAGAGAAAATCACAGACATCAAGGCAAAGGCACTTGAACAGAAATGCAATTCAGAAGGTGTGCCGGTGGACTTCCTTCTGACAGCATACAAGATTGATAGTCTTGCAGACATGACCAATGCACAGTTCAGAAATGTCAATGACAAATGGTCCACTATTGTTGAAAAAGCAAAGGGGTAAATTATGGATTTTACAGGTAAATTGGTAAACATCACAAAAGATTGGCAGACAGGACAATTCAACATCACATTTTCAGTGAATGAACCAACAGTGCTGAATGGTATTCAGACCATTCAATCCTGTGAGAAGTTAAGCATTTCTGCAAAGAAGTACAGACAGAAAAGAAGTCTTGACAGTAATGCTTACCTTTGGATTTTGATTTCAAAGATGGCAGATGTGCTGAAGGTTGACAAATGGGATGTATACCTTCAAATGCTTGGTGACTATGGTGTGTTTACTCACATCATTGTCAAACCAAGTATGGTGGAAAAGGTCAAGGAAGAATGGCGGACAGTCAAGGAATTGGGTGAAGTCACAGTGAAT
>JAEIGA010011900.1_pt1 | contig 13193 bp, 24 predicted proteins | sample 9270691 | NCBI WGS metagenome assembly JAEIGA01 (sample SAMN17057246, study PRJNA624740) | gut metagenome | biome: biome; isolation source: fecal sample | host: Bos grunniens | place: China: Xizang | collected 2019 | reverse complement strand
CGCCATTCCTTTTGATACCCACTTATAATCATGCGAAAAACGGCATTCATCTTCACTTCCGTCTTTGAATTTGACTTTAACGATTTTACCCCATTCAGGACGGATAATGCCAACGGAAATCCAAAGTTTGTCTTTTAGTTCTGCAATGGCGTCTTCAGCATCTTTTTTGCCATAGACTTTAGTTGGAATTATTTGATCACCTTCGACGGGATAAGCTTCAAACCATCGTTCTTTCAATTCGTCGCATTTCATTTTTTAACCTCCCAAGTGATTACAAAGTAAAGTTTTTCAGGTTCTGCACCCCATTCGGGGCGACCTTTGCCGATTTTGATTTTTGGATTGCGGAGTGTTAATTTTGGGCTATTGGATTGATAACCGTTGCGTAAAATGAGAAAGTCAAAATTTTTGAATTGAGGATGCTGTTCAAATTGTTCGTTGTACCAATGGAGTCCACCAGCCTTGACCTTATCCCATCCGTCGAAAAATCTGGAACGATAATAGTCTTTAATTTCGCGGTATTCTTCGAGTTTTTCACCGGATGCAATTTTTGAGAACCACGGTTCGGCAATTGTAAGTTGCAATGTATTGGTCATAATTGAGCAATCCTTGTGTTGCAAATTTTTATCACATTTTCCCAGTATTCTTGACCCTTGTCGTCTTTGACCGCCTTGCTGTCGCTTGACATCGATTGCGCGTGAGTGATTAAGAGCTTGATTTCGGTTGCATCCATCTCGCTTATCATCTTTGATGGGCGTGTGATGTAGAGCCTGAATTTGTGTTTGCTGATGTTCATTGCAGGCCCTTGTTTAAGAGTTTCAACTTTTTCCAGTGTTCCGGGTCGATTTCGCAAGATGTGCAAATCAATTTTCCATCTTTCGCAAAGCACCACTTTCGGTATCCGCAAATGCTGCATTCTGTGTACTGCTTTTCGGTGATCATGGTTAAAGATTCAGGTTGGTTACTAGGTTTAATTGTTCTTTTAATTTTTCGTCATATATTTTGTACACATCTGTTATTGCTTTTGACAAATATTGCTGGAGAATAATCAAGCTTTCTAATGTGAAACGAGCATTGCGGGCATCTTTCCAACTATCTTTCAATTGCAAAAAGTATTCGTAGCTTTCTTTGGTAGCGCCAAGCTGATTCAAAAAATTTTCGTTGTCGGTTTCGTTCATTATTGACCTTGATTTTTATTTGTTTCCTTTTTGGAAAAGGTTGCCCCTTGCGTCTTGCGCCGCTAGGGGCAGTGAGCTTAGCCTTGCGGCTTAGCTCACTCGGAATCCTTGACGAGGCGAACCGAGTACTGGTAGTTCTTGTAGTAGTCGTACGAATCCATGCTTGCGCCTGTATTGAAGTACCGGTTGTACGCGCTACTACTATTGTTCTCTGTGGCCGTCCAAAAGCTAGCGTAGGAGCCAAGATTGTAGAAACTGCCATAGTAGGAGCCCGCAGGAAGCGCGGAAAAACCGAAATCATCCGTACCGTTGCCGTCGTCATCCCAACCGCTTGAAGCCTTGAGTTTGTTCCCACAAACTTCGCGACCGCCTGCGTTTGCAGCAAGGAAATCCCATTCAGCGATTGTCGGCAAATGCCAGCCTTTGATTTTTTCAGCGACGCGCTTTGCTGCATCCCAGGTGTAGTAATGTTCGCCGGTTTCCTGGTTGATCGTGATACCGTCGCCGCCATCATCGATGGCGAGGTTTTTGTTCATCCAAATCTGGTCGCCAATCTTTACGGTTTTCGGTGCGAAATCTTCAGCGGGTGCAAACACTTTTTTGGTAGTTTCCGGGATGCTTTCGGGTGCCGTGATGTCGGATGGCGGCAATTCGCAATCGACAATTTTGGTTGCTGTAATTTTCACCATTGATTTGAACTTTTCAAATTCTTCGGCGCTGATTTCGATGCTGACGCTGGGGCGGAATTGGCGGATGAAATACTTTGTTTTGCCGCTATCTTCCTTATACTGTTCGATTGCTGAAACATTTTCGAGGTTCAAAAGAATCTCGTTGCCGTCGATGTCTTTTGTGATGATAAAGTTCATTGTTTTATCCTTTTTTTGATGGTGGTTTGTTTTTAAATTTTTGCCGCCGGGTGCGGTGTCTATGCACAAGATGAGAAAACGGGAGTTTATGTTGTGTGTTTGTGTTGTGGCACTAGGGAATGTGCCTGCACCCATTGGCTTAATCCTATGCGCTTTGCGCCAAATCCTTGTTTCCCTTATACTGTTGGAGTTCTTTTTCAAGTTCCAAGATTATCGCCTTGCTCAAGTCCCATTCAACTTCGTGTTTGCGGAGTTCTTCAAGTTCGCTGGAGCAAGCTTCGAGAGAATCCTTGAGCTTCTTGAGCCCGCTGGTGAGCGTGTCAATTTCCGTTGCGCTGTCTTGCTTCGGCGTTTCGTCGAAAAGCCTATTTACCTTGTCGAGCACTGTTTCAAGATTCATAACCTTTGCAACAAGCTCGTTCCGTTCAATCATTAAGTTATCGTAGGCGTGATGCCACTTGCTCACTTCGCCTTCGAGCTGCTTCGTATATGCCTTGTATTCTTCGGTTGTTTGCATTGTTATTTCTCCGTTGTTCAAACTTTTGCCCGTCTGTGGTCCTCGTCCGGGCTTCCGAGTAGCGGTATTACCTGACCTTGTTTGTGCTTATCTGTTGGTTTCTTGGTCGTAAGATTTCCCGGATTGCGCAGCCGCCTCCGGGGAGCGGGACATAGTACCCTGCGCGGTACGCCCACCGCTGAATCCGTGCGCTGGGGCTTCGTTCTGCGGCACTCGCCGCATATTCTTGGAGACGGTGGTGCTTTCGTCTTCTGCCTCGCGGTGAGAAGCGTCTCCGTAAAGTTTGCTGTCTTCAGGATTTTTAGTGGCACTCCGGGAATCGAACCCGGAACGGGGTAGGCTCTATTGGTTAGGCCATCGCCCGCAAACCGAATGTGCCTGGTTGTTCTATGTCAACGCACCCTTTTCGGCGCGCTCAAAGAAGTCTCTCAATCCGCGCATCTGTGCCTTTGCATCTTCCAGCGCATTGTGGGCGTCCTTGTTCTTTTCTGCCGCCTTGACAATCGGGAAGATGTTCTTGATTGTGCGGTAATCGTACTGGCACCAGTATTTCCAAGGGAAATGGAATCCGTAATGCTCAAAAAAAGCCTTGAGGATCGGGAAGTCGAAATCAAGCCCGTTGCACCAAACCTGGAATCCGTCATCATTGCCCATGCGAAAATTGCCATAGCAGAAAGACTTGAATTCGCCAATGCTTGTCGCCGGGTCATCGCTGCCGCCAAAAGCTTCTGTAAATACATCCTTCGGCTTGTTCGCCCACCAGTCAATAGTCTGTGCGTCGTCTGCAAGACCTTCGTCGTGCATCTTGGCGGCGTCAAGGCGCTTGTAAAATTCGACCTGATTTCCGTCCTTGTCGAATCCGAAAGCCCCGATTGTGAGGACCCTGCAACCCGGCATCTTGCCGGTCGTCTCGATGTCAATCATCAACACATTGCGCATAGATTAATCTTCTCCATTTTCGTTGGTTTCTTCGGCATCGTCGCCGATTTCTTCATTTGCTTCGCGTTCAAAAGTTTCGCGGTCCGCAACTCCGAAAAATTCGCGTTCGGCTTCGTTAAGCCCGCACCAGGATGGCGAAAGTTCTTCGGCGATGAGCGTGATAAAGTAGTCGCCAAAGCCTTCGTCGGTTTCGCTTTCGCCGATGTGCTTGAGGTAGCTTTCTTCGCTGCCGTCTTCAAGCTTGAAGACGTGGCCCAGCATGCTCAGCAAGAGCGTCTGGCCTTCCTTGCGGATCCCCGCAAAGACTTCCTTGAGCTTGCTGTGGATTGCCGTGCGTTCGTTTGCGGATGCAGTCTTCTTGATCTTGTCGCGACGGTCGCTATCCATCTTGTTGAAGATGTATTGCCAAGAGTTTGTATCAACCGGGTCTTGGTCAACATAATCTTCGTCGCCATAGCCTTCGTGGCGGAACACAAAGCCGTATTCTGTGGTAGCGTCATCCACCCAGAAGAGCGGCTTTTCGCCGTTGGCATTCTTTTCGCTGACAAATTCCTTGTCGTCTTCGTCTTCAGTTTCGGTGCTGACCCAACCCATCCATTCATTCTTTGCGTTGCTTGCCTGGTCTTGCGGCACTTCCTCGTAACCATCGGCAATGAGCTTTCTTCTGATGCGTTCGGCTTCTTCCTTTACCTTGGCTTCGAAACAAGCACGGTCGAGGCAATAGCTGCACTGCACATCGCCAAAAAGGTCCGTCTGGTGGTCGCTTCTCTTTTCACAGCTCTTGCAGGCTTTCTTTGCGTCAAACGGTGCGCGCTCCAAGAGCGGGCGGGCGTTCATGATGACGCTTTTCAAATCTTCCGGACTTTTCCAGGTAGCGTATTCAAGATACTTGCTCACATCTTCCGGGTTGCACATCGCCAACACTTCAGCGTGGCCCAAATTGATGCGGCCGGCTGCAAGGTATTCCATCGCCTTGTCGCCAAGCTCTGTGATGCGGCGGCGGCCTTCTGCCCATCTTGCGGACTTGCCAAACATGGCACCGATTTCCGTGCGGCTCTTGCCCTGTGCAAAGAGCTTTGCGACGGCATTCGCCTCATCGACGGCGGTCATGTTCTCGCGGACGATGTTTTCTGCGGTGGCGAGTTCGTAAGCGGCGCTGTCGCTGATCTGCGGCAAAACCTTACAGGCAATATTCTTGAGTCCAAGTTCCTTGCAGGCACGCAAGCGGCGGGAACCTGCAACCACTTCGTAACAGCCATCTTTCCAGCGCACGGCGATTGGCTGCAAAAGACCGCTCACGCGGATGCTTGCCTTGAGGTCGTCAACGCTCTCGATGCAGGTGCGCGGGTTGTTCGGATTTTCCCGTATTTTGTTGAGCGGGATTTCTTTCAAGCTCTGTTCCATTCTGATTTCCTTTTTGTTGTACCTTTGTTCAAACTTTTGTATAATTTGTTCGTTCTCGTCAAAGAACTTCTTTCCGGGAAACTTTATGCCTTTCCGGTGGCAATACACCCGGCATGCCCGGACGCTTCGACCTTTAGGCAAGATGCCGAGCATCAAAAACTTCAAGTCCGCGTTGGTCCAGTTGTACATGATTCACCCCGGTATTCGTTGTGCTTCATCATGTCGAGCTTGACCGCCTTGACGGCCTCTTCGGTCATCGTCGTCTTGATGCCCGAAAGCCATCCGCAAGTTTCGACAACCGACCTGTTAGCGCCACGCCCGCAAATCTCGATCTTGTCGATTCGGCCCTTGTCGATGAAAATGCTCACGACATAAGTGCCGAACTGCGTTTCTCCCTTCAATCGCCTCACTTCCATTACGCCGCCCCCCGCTTGAGTTTTTCGTAGCGCTGTTCAAGTGCGCTCTTTGTGCGCTCCGGGAACTGCTTCTGGATTTCGCGGAAGCTCAGCTTTTGAACTTCGTGCATGTAGATAAGTCGCTTGTCCTTGAAAACGGTCCAGTAATTGCGCTTGCGGTTGCATTCGAGAACCGCCTTGCGGATGATTGCGTAATAAGTCTGATATCCACCCGAAAGCCCGATCTTGTCCTTGTATTCGCGGAAAATCTGATAAAGGCTCTTTTCCGGATTGTCGTTGAAAACCTTGATTAGCTTGTCAATCTTCTCTTGCGGAATCTTGGCGGGAGTTGTCGCAGTGAAGCCCAGCAAGCCGCGCAAGAGGTCGATGATGTAGATGCGCATTCCCATCTTTTTGCCTAGAGCCTGGGCGGCCGTGCGGTCGCCTTCGAGCTTCGGCAAAAGCTCCTGCAGCTCCTTGACCGTGTAGGTTCGGTTACCATACTTATTGACCTTCTTTCTCATTTTCGCACCCCTTAGAACGGCAAGTTTTCTTCGTCTGCATAAGCGGGATTTTCATAAGCGACATCGTTTTTCGGCTGTGCGTTTTCGGCGCTTGCGCCATCCTTGGAGCGCTTTTTGCTCGTCAAGTACATGCGGTCAACATTGATGCAGAAGCCCGTGCGGTTCTCTCCATTTTCGTCTTGCCAGTGCGTGTTTTCGAGCCTTCCGGAAATGCAGATTTCGTCGCCTTTGGAAAGATGCGTGGCGGTGGCGTAATTGGCACAGCCCTTGCCCCATCCGATGACCGGGATCCAGTCGATTGGGCGGTTGCCGTCTTCATCCTTGTAGTCGCGGTTCACGGCGATTGAAAAGCGGATGCGCTGCGTGCCTGAATTGAACATCATGATTTCCGGATTTCCGCCCAGGCGGCCAATTACTGTAACAACATTCAATGACATTTAGATTCTCCTTCAAATTCTGGTGGCATTCTTAGCGGCTGGCTGAGCGGGTTGGATTCTGGGAGCAGCCTTGGCGACAGCGCCGGTTCAGCGCCCGTGTGAATTCCCTCGTAGTTGTACGCGAGAATTCTCGTCGCCTTCTTGATGAATTCCTTCTTGCCGCCGTTCGCACAGCTTTCAGGCGAGCGCCCCAGGATGTAGTAGGAATATTCCTTTGTCCATCCCATCTTGACACAGAGCATGTGCAGTGCCTGCATGTAGTTGTGACGCTTGACGATGTTGAACGGATGCGGCTTCATTTTGACCTCAGATCATGCTGCCTGCGACTAGCAGGGTGATTGCGGATGCGCCCGTGATGGCGTCTGCAAAAGCCTTTCGGAGGGCCTTCTTTACGCTGTGCGTGAAGATGATGCGCTTGGGCTGGTACTCGATATCGTGGATGTCAAAGTTCATGCGCTCTCCTTTGTGAGGCTGATGGCGAGGTTGTTGATAATTGCGGTTGCTTCGTCGGTAATCGCGGTCTTGTCGATTGGCGGCAAAGCTTTTTTGATTTTTTTGTACAAAGCGTCAAGAGTTTTAAATGCTGGCAGCTTTTTCAAGTCGCTGTCTTCGGGATCCGGCATCCAGCTAAACTTGCACTTCTGATACATGCCTACATAGCGGTTTTTCAGGCACCATTCCATTTCGATAATTGTTGCCGGGTGCGGGAACATCCCGCGTTCCTTCTGCATATCGTGTGCATCGTTGAAGAGCGCACGGAGCTTGCGGGTGTTGCACGGCAAACGGAATGCGAGGCGCTTGAAAATCGTGAGTTCGTCTTCGGAGAGCGGCAGGGCTCCGCACTTGATGCGGTCTTCCTTGACCAGGTACTCAATGGATTCGAGGCGGACAAGTGCGCTCAGGTGATTTACTTTCTGCTGAATATCCATATACTTACCTTATCCATAGATGTTGCGGAGTTCTTCGTAAGAAAGCTGGCTGTCCTTGACAATATCGGTTCTTCCGTCAGGGTCTTCACCGCGCAACATGCGAACGGTGCGGTCACGCTCTTGCTGTGCAAAGCTCTTGCCGCTCCGGTCAACTTTTTCGATGCGCTTTTGCGTGAGGCGCATTTGCTGGATCTTGTCAAAGACCCAGTTGCCACGGGCGAGAACCTTGTAATGGTCCTTGTACTTTTTGCCCTTGGTGCTGTTTTCAATGTAGCCTTCAAGCAGCGTAATTGCCGTGTCAAAATCGGTGCCGTAAAGTTCTTTCAGCTTTGCGGCCTGCAAGTCGCTCAGCTTGACAAGACCGTTTTCGCCAAAGCTCTTTTTGCTGGAGACATCGAGGAAAAGGCAAGGCTCGGCCACCTGCTGACTGATGGTGTTTGAGTTTTGGCAAGCAGCCGAACCCGGCTTACCAGAGCCTCTTTTACTGTTGTAATTTTTGTCTTTTTCTTGATTTGACTTTAGTTTGCTTGACGCTTTGTTGAAAAGTTCCATTACACGGTTATCAACATCGTTATTGATGCAACCGTTGCTTAAATCTTCGGCGGCTTTTCGAATAAAAGACCCTAAATCTTTATCATCCGTAAAAGATGCCACTGTTTCACGGAAATCTTTAATGTCTATTGTGAATTTTGATGGAGTTTGCATTTTGGGTCTCGCCATGTTTAAGCCTTGGATGTATCAAGTTTTTCTTCGTTGACGGCGAAATCACCAAACGCTTCGGATACGGCTTCCGACACGATTGCTCCGATAGACATTTTTACGCCTTTCGTTAGCATTCTTGCCTGTTGTACCTTTTTGGCAGTTGCTAGTGCTTTACTGCTAATTGCTACTGCACAATTATCGTTCATGGCTGTCAACTTCCTTATTTCTTTCAATTTTATTGAGAATTTCTCAATTGTATTAAGAATATACTCAATAAAATTTAGAATGTCAATAGGTTTTTAATAAAAAATTAAATTTGATTGAGAAAAATTTATTTTTGGTGTTATGGAGCCTAAATTTGATTTCAGCCATTTCATGAATAGAAAACTATGGAAGCAGAAAGACGCCGCTTCTATTATTGGCGTTTCTGGAGGCTTGGTTGGAATGTGGGCATCAAATAAGGCTGTGCCTAGCTATGAAAAAATTGTAAAGCTGATAGACAATGGAATTTCAGCTGAAGAGCTTTTTGGAAAAGAACTTGCTGAAAAATTGATTTTAAATTCATCTGCTATATCGCTTTCTTCTAAAATTGCCAATGATCCTGAAACTAGTGCGGGCCAGCAACAAGCTCTCAAGGATATTGAAACGAAAATTGAGCGAATAACAGCTACGCTTAAGGCAAAAGGAATAGAATTGTAAAAAGGAGGGAGAATTATGGATAATAAGAATTCAAAAGCAAAGTGGTATGGATGTTTGTTGCTTTCCATACTAGTTGTTATATGGGGTATGGAAGGATTTTTAAAATGGTTTATGGTTATATGCCTTGTTTTAGTTGTTTTAAATATAGACAAATTAAAATTTCAAGAAAAGAAAAAAGTTGTAGAAAATGAAAACTTGAATCCTAATTTTGAAATCAAATATAAAGATTCTGATGGCAGTGTTACGCTTCGAAAAGTTTTTGTTAGGGGATTTGACGGTAAAGTGTTAAATGCGTATTGTTTCTTAAGAAATGAAAATAGAACATTTTATATTCCGCGAATTATTGAATGTATTGATTTGGAAACAGGTGAGGTTTTAAGTAAAGGAAATAATGGTGATTTGCGTTTGTATTTTAATGAAAAATTAAAAACAAATTACAAACCGTCTGACATGATGAATTATAATGAATGGAATAAAATCTCTTTTTCTACTCATCGTTCTTTTGCTGATGACATTAGTGGTTTCGATATAAATGAAGACTTTATAATGAATTTTGTTACATACAAAGATGGTTTCGTTTCTGGAAAAGTTCATTGTGGAAAAGTTTATTCTTCGATTTTTGAAAGTAATGGTTTCTATATAGCTGTTGATGATGCTGATGGTAAACGCTATAATGTTGAACCAAATAAAATTATATCGGTTGAAGGAATTTCTGATATAGTACGTTATATCAATGAAAAGTTTTTAAATAGCGATGAATGTAAAGCTAGAACATTACAAAAAGAATGCGAAAATGAACTTTCAATATTGATTTATTTAGGTCGTGCTGATGGCGCTTCTATAAACGAAAAGAAAAGAAGCATAATTTGCAATTATCTGAAAAATGCAGGTCTAAATTGCTCAAATGAAGTATTAGCAATAGTAGCAAGACGAATTAATGTTGATACGAATGATTTTAAAAAGATTGTCAGTTCGTTGTCTAAGACGGTTCTTGCTGATCAAAAGAAACTTTTGCTTGATGCAGCAAATGAAATTGTAGGCGGTAAAGAAAAAGCAAAACCGTTCGGTCTTGCTGGTTTGCAATTCATTGAATCAAAGATGAAAATTTGATAAATGATTTTACTATTTAATAGCTTGTAATTTGTCGTACATGTCGTTAACCATTGTGAAGAAAAGCGTACTTTCTAGTTCTCGAATGAAAGAAAAAGCTTTTTCGTCTGTGTTAATTTTACGAAGTCTTGTAAGCAGACAATCAAAATCGAAAGTTACAGTTCTTCTTGTTTTGTTTAAATCTATTTTAAAATCAATTCTTTCCATAAAATTTAATTTAAATCAATTTCCCGCATAAAAAGTTAAAAAGGGAACAATGCGAAAAATCAATAAATCATAAAATCGTGAATAAGCTTAACAGCATCTTCGACAGAAATGCTTTTATCTGCCACCTTTAACAATATTGTGTATATGTAACCGATCGCGTACCTGGCAGAATGTTTCATTCTTTTTGCTCCCTGATTTCCTATAGTTTTTTGTATAAATATAATACATTTTGTAAAAAATTTATACTTTTTGTATAAAATTTTATAAAAGTTTTGACATTTTGTAAAAAACTTGATTATATTTAGATTATGATGAAAGTCAACGAATTTATCAAGAGGGTGGGTATCAAGAGCCTCGAAGAGCTTGCTGGTCAAGTCGGTACCAAGCCCTCAACCGTGTACGCCTGGAGTTCAGGAGCGCGGACCCCGACCTATGACATGTGCGTGAAGTTGCTCGACCTCGGCATGACCGTCGAGGAACTCTTTGGCAAGCCTTACCTTTCGAGTGTCCAGGATGGCCACCAAGATTTCGAAGACCGCGTGGAAGGCGTGATGAAGCGCATGTTCGCCAAGATTGGCAAGATTTAATAACCCAAGGAGAAAAAAATGGACCATAAAGAATACGAAGCAGCTTTTGAAAAGGGCATGGCTATTGCCACGGAGCATTTTGCTGAAACTGAGCTTGCCATTTGCAAGGGGAAGCGAATGGCTCTTGAAAACGTACTCGACTGGCTTACCGTGTGTGTCACGACGGCCCGCAAGGATCTTGAGCGCACGAAGGATGCCGCCGGAGTCCTGGAAACGACTCTCGCCTCGATGGATGCTATGCGTAATGTGTATGAAAAGAAGCTTTCCAGTGACGTGAAACTTGTCTCGAAATCCGTAGCGGAGAAGTAGCCGATGGGCGAGAGACCGCTTTTCTGCATCGTCGCCGACCGTGCCCACGCGGCTCTTGCGAAGCCGGACCTCAATTCTTACACACCAAAGCAACTCGCGGACAAAGAACAGGTGACGGTCACGACAGTCTATAACTGGCTGCATGACGGTCTCCCGGCCATGCGTCAGGGCAAGAAGGGCCCGTTCAAGATCCATTACCAGGATTACGTCAACTGGATGATTGACTGTGCCCGTGATCCGGATACAAATGTTAATCCGCCCGCGTGGGCTTACTGGTGCATCCGTGCCAATCGTGATACCAAGACTTTATAAGACTTCGCAAAAGTTTTGCCTAAACGCAGGAATCCGTTCCAAGACATTTACTTTTCAAAAAGCTCCGCCGGTTGGCGGGGCTTCACTTTTTCAAGGAGAAAAGTATGGCTACTTGGAACGAAAACGAAAACAAGTATGCAAGCTCCGGCGTGGGTACTGCCGGGCTTACCCTCGGCGTAATCGGCACTACCCTTGCGTCCGGCATCCTCAACGGCAATGGTCTTGGCGGCCTTTTCGGCAACCAGAACCCGGCTACAAATCCGGTCTATCAGTTATCTCAGAAGGACAACGAAATCGCCTTGCTGAAGGCCCAGCAGTACAGCGACAACAAGACGTTCGCCCTTGCCGAAAGGGTCGCAAACCTTGAAACGAAGGTCGTGAGCATCGAGACTGCTGCACCGCTCCGCGACAAGATCCTTAGCGACAGCATCCTCAACTTGCAGGCAACGCTCTCCCGCATCGCCGTCCCGATGGTGCCGAACTACGCGCTCGCTCCGGGTTACGGTCCTGCAATGGTCGCCCCGATGCCGCCTCCGTTTCCGCCAGTTGTCGCCCCGACCGTCAACGGCGGCACGACCACCACTCAAACCAGCAATGCTGCTGCTTAAAAAGGCGGTGAATGATGGTCCCGATGAAAACCGCAATGGAAGGCGTACTCTCGTTCGCCGCAAACGACGTGCTGCCGGGCATGCCTAACGGGCTGAAAAAGTTCGCTGCGTACATGGCTTTGGGTGCTCTGAAAACTAATCCTGAGCCTGCTATCAAGCCGTACATGCCGTTCTTGGAAATGTCCGGCATTGTCTCTGCAGATGGTGCTATGGTTGACGAGCAAAAGCTTTCTGTAGCTTTGTCGGACGCCTTCGCCAACATGCCGACCGTCGATTTTCTTGGATTCACGTTTTCTGCCGACGATGCTGGCAAACTTGTCGGCAGGATTTCAAAAGGAGCGTAAAATGGATAAAGAAATGTACACTTTCTTTCACGACGCATTCTGCAACCGTCTCCGTACTATCAAGAGTGAGATGGAAGCTCATGGCGGAGTGTTCAGAGATGGCCAGATGATTGATGATTCAATTGACTGCATCCGAGGAATAAAGGATTTGCAAAAGATTTCCGCCGCAACGGTGTAAACTTTTGTAACGTCGCTTACGAATCCCGGCCTTAACTGGTCGGGATTTTTACATTGTGTCTTTTTCGTTTGATTTTTGCAAAGAAAAGAAAGAACCAAAGAAAAGAAATTGTTACTTATTACATCAACCTCAGTATATATATATACTTATTTATTATATATATAGAGCAATTTTTCAAAATTTCAACTTGAAAACTTTGTGTAAATTGGCAAAATTTAAGTAAAAACGGCATTTTTTGAATTAACGATATCGTTAATTTGAATTAACGATATCGTTAATTTGAATTAACGATATCGTTAATTATTTAAGTCAATTTAAGTGACTTAAATCGAGTTGTAAAGCGTTGCTTTATAACTGACAGTGAAAGTATTTTGCCAAATCCGTACATTTTGTATCGTTTTGCGGGTTTAGTTTGCAAAAACGGGCAGTTTTCTTTGCGTGGTGCCGTGAATCCTCATGAGTGATTAAAGGCCCATACGCGCGTTTTGAGCCCGTTCCCGCGTCTTTGGCTTTGTCGTTGGCGTGTGCAAATCGGTGGTCCTGTGAGCTGAATGCGTGCAAATGCCAGCCATCCTTGAGCGGGCTTGTCTATGGACCGCGCGCGCCGCCGCCGGGTTAAAGGTTAAATGATAAAGTGTCCGTTTGCCATTTTCTGTGCCGTTGCGGTGGCCCTGCGTTGGTTGTGGGCTTGCTTTCCTTTTACCTGTACTTCTTTAACCTAAAATATTTAACCTTTGTTGATTAAGCGTTAAGCCTTATTCTATAAGGGATGACAATAGTTGCACTTTGATTTTTACCTTTGAATTTTACTTTGCGGTTTAAAAATTTTACTTAAAATCTTTTCCGTTAAATGGCTTTGGTTTACGGTGGATGCCCCCGCCGGGGTACACACCCCCCAGGGTCAAAAGAGTTGCTAGACCCCCACCCCCTCCCTATGGGGTGAGTCCGAGG
>JAEIGA010011899.1_pt1 | contig 13194 bp, 14 predicted proteins | sample 9270691 | NCBI WGS metagenome assembly JAEIGA01 (sample SAMN17057246, study PRJNA624740) | gut metagenome | biome: biome; isolation source: fecal sample | host: Bos grunniens | place: China: Xizang | collected 2019 | reverse complement strand
TATGGTTTGAAAATCATGTAAAACTTAAATGCAAAGACTTAACTCAACGCAAATATCTAATTTTAATCGAAAAGCACATCAAGCCTGCTCTGGGCTCATTCTATTTGCAAAGGATAAAACCTTTAGACATTCAAACGTTTTTAAATTCCCTGATTAAAAAAGGCTATTCAACGAGCTATATTAGACATGTGTATATTGTTATAAAGGGATCGCTAAAATATGCTGTAGAGCCTTGCCAATACTTAAAGCAAAGTCCGATTATCTATGTTACAGCTCCAAAGCAAACGGACGACGCAAAGCAAAAAAGGCTAATAAGCCGTGAGGATTGGCAAAGGATTATTAATAGATTTCCGCAAAATGATAAATACCATTTACCTTTAATGATTGGCTATCATACAGGACTAAGACTAGGAGAGGTTTTAGGCTTAACGTGGGATAATATAGATTTCGAGAACGGGACTCTCACAGTAGAAAAGCAATTGCAGCTCTTTAAGATTGGTAGCCGTAAAGCGTGGGTTTTAAGCACGCCAAAAACTAAAGCGTCTTATAGGACTATCCCATTAGGCAAAACTATATTAGAGCTCCTGAGACATGAAAAACTCAGACAAAAACAGAATCGCCTGCAATATGGCGAGTATTATTTCAAGTATTCGAGCCAGAATGTCAAAAAGGGAGTTAACGAGATTGTAGAGGACGGATCAGGCGAGATTGAGTTTGTTTGCCGTCAGGACTCTGGCAAACTATTAACTCATGCAGGGATTAAATATTGTTTTATTGTGATTAACAACAAACTAGACATTAAATTTGAATTTCACGCTTTAAGACATACTCACGCAACTATTTTAGTTGAGTCTGGAGCAAATGTTAAAGCTGTGCAGCAACGATTAGGACATGACAGGATTGAAACGACTTTGCAGCTTTACACTCGTAATACTGAGACAATGAGCCTTGAGACAGTTAACCTATTTGAGCAGGCTCTAAAATAAAAGCTCCATTACATCACGAAAACGTGGATGCAAAAAATTTGAGGACAAAATGAGGACAAAAAAGCGTCCACTAGCAACATGAAAAGCCATAAACGTTGATATATCCACATGTTACTAACAAAAATACTGTGAACGATATATTCACTTAATATCGTAACTAGCATTAACCACGTATCTCTTTGCGTGGTTTTCTTTTTGTTGATATAACAGCGTTTCAACAGGTAAAAAGCACTTTTTAATATTTCCTGTAATCTCTTTTAATTTGTGTGATTTTCTAGGATTGTGGACAAAATGAGGACAAAAACGAACGAGAGCCGCCCTGCGACCTCAGGACGGCTCTAAAGGAGTTAAAAAAAGTGCAACAAGGTTCGAAACAAAAAACAGGGATATTTCTATTCGTAATAGCTTACTTACAAGTATAGCACATTTTAATTTTAAGTCACTCGATAACATGATTTTAATTAATCGGCTCAAATTTCGATTTTAAGACCGCTTAACCCTTTACCCTTATATTTTATCATTGAATAGTTTTTAGTGGCTCAGATTTAAAAATAGAGGGCACAGCGCACGAATTATTTTATATTTTGTCCGTCAGCAAATTTAAAAACGCTGCTGCAATCTAAAAGATACGCATAAAATCCTCACAAAATACGCATAGAATTTTCACAATTTTTAAATTAGTGCTTGCAAATGAATTTCAAAACTGTTAAAAATTAACTATGCGGACACTATCCGCATACTATCCGCATAGTATCCGCATTAAATACGCATGAACGAAAAGGAGTAAAAATGAAAACAGTTTTAATTTGCAATCAAAAGGGCGGCGTTGGAAAAACGCTAATAGCTGACGAGCTCGCTTTTGCCCTTGAGCGAGACAAAATTCCTTATAGCTTTTTTGATCTGGACGATCAGGGCTCAGCAATTCATAAAACTAAAGAGGATCCTGACGCCGTTATCCAGATAGTAGACACGGCAGGAGCTTTACAGTCTAAATTAACAACATGGATTGAGGCAGCTGACTTTATAATCGTGCCTACTATGATGTCAAATAGGGACGCTGCCCCTTTAGAGCGCATGATCCAAATTTTAGAGCCTTATAGAGAGTCAAAGCCTACTCTTTATGTTTTTAATCGTTGGAACCGCTTTAACATTACTAAGGATTTTATTAATTGGTTTAATTCAAAATATCCTGATCTAAAGACTGCTATTTTGTCAGATACAACCGCATTTAATCAGGCAGGAGCTTGCGGCATGTCTATAGAGGAGTTTCAATCTAGTAATATAGGCTGCAAGCAAATTGATTATATTTACAGCTCCGTTAAATACGAGCTCAATCTTAAAGACGAAAGGAGCGCATAATGGCAAATAAAAAACCTACTAGCATGTTTAGCGCCGACGCTGCACAGCGCCATCAGGAGCAGGAGGCGCTTAAAGCAAAGTTAACCGCTCCTGAGAGCTCTAAGCCAGAGCGCAAAGTCAGAATGAATATTACTTTAGCTAGCGACTATAAGGACAGGCTAATCGCTGCTGCAAGTAAAAAGGGCCTGTCAGCCTCTGTATTAATTCAAATATGGATTGATGAAAATTGCGTATAAAACACGCATTAAATACGCATTTAATCCGCATAATAAAAGGAGCTGCTATTTAGTCAGCTCCTTTTTTCTGCTCATATAGTGGGCTATAGTCCTCCAGAGCTCTTAGGCTCTGGAGCTATATATTAATTTAAGCGACAGGCTGAATATAATCAACCTCGCCGCAAAAGCCTGTCTTTAAGATAGACTCTAGGGCCTTTTTGCCGCCCTGTGGCAAATAAACTGTATTTCCGCCGTCAAGACTAACAAAGCCTTTGCCCTCAACATAAAGAGCAAATAAATTTCTGCCTGTGTGCTCGTAAACACCAAAGGCGTCTTTAAATTTAAGATTTTTAACAGATTTAATAGTCATAATTGTTTACCTCCTGAGTGGCTGTTTTGTTTCAACTGATAATATTATTATATACCTTTATGTATATATTGCAATATACAAATTAACCAAATAACGACGGGCTTTTAAGCTGTATTATATACATATTCGGATATAATATATATACGGATATTATCCGCATACAATCCGCATAGAATACGCAAACAAAAAGAGAGCTTTTAGCCCTCTTTTCTTAACTCATTATATAAGTGATCTCCTAGCTCGCTCATGGCCTCAGGACACTCTTTAACAAATTGATAAAACATAAATGTCATAAACTCTGATTTTGTTTGCTGCCACTCCTCAGGAGTCATGTTAGGGTTTTCTGCTAGTTTCATTTTTAGCAGCTCCTGAGTGAGCTTTTGTCCTGCCTCTGTGTTTAAAACTTTGCGCTCTGCCTGTGATACCTTATCAATAAAATCATTAAAACTGTTTGCTATCTTCATTCTATAAATCCTCCTATGTATTGCCAGAGCTTTAAGCTCTGGACTATGTATTATGCTATTAGCTCAATTTCTCCTAAATCTTTGATAATTTTTTGAGCCTCTTTAACTGTTTTAGCCTCTGCGACTTTTTCCTCTTTCCACCACTCAGCATTAGTAGAGAGAGCATAACAATACATTCTAACTTTTCCCTCTGTGATTGCGTAAATTGTATATTTCATTTTGTTTCTCCTTTGCTTAACTTATGTATTTATTATATACTTATAGTTATATATCGTCAACACTTTATATGCAAAAAAGTATACAAATATATATATACTTTTAGTCATATTTTATATATAATTTTATTATGATTTATATTACAATAAGCATATAAATAAAGTTATTTACTTATAAGGAGCAAAACATGGACAGACGAAAAGAATTAGAAAAAATGACAGTGTTAGGAGAGCTCTCTGATCTGGCGAGAAAATATAATCTCGATATAGACCATTTGAGAAAAGGCCAGATTATTGACGCTATACTAGCTCACGAAAAGCCAGAGCCTGAGATTAAAGAGATTAAGCGCCGCCCACCTAGAAAAGCCGCTAGCACTAAATTAAAGGCTATGAGAGTTAGATCAGGACTCACTCAAAGAGAAGTAGTCGAGAGGACAGGGATTAACGCTCAGACATACTCACAATATGAGCAGGGCGTTAAATCCTTTGACTCAGCTAAATTAGGAACAATATTAAACGTCTGTGTAGCCCTCAGCTGCAAGCTAGAGGACGTCATAGAGGACAAAGAGCTATTAAAACTCATTGCTCAATATAAAGCTGTTTAATGCGTATAATGTGCGTGTTAAATGCGTGTTAAATGCGCATAGCAAAAGCCCCCACCTGCAAAAGCAAGTGAGGGCTTTTTGTTATAACAAACAATATGGCTAATTGTTGTTAACTATATTTTGTTGCTATAATCTCAATCTTTTCTGTTATTCCTGACGTTCCTGTGAGCGTCAATACAACGCTTGCACTTGAGCCAGATACTGAGATTGTATAGTCAGTGCCCGAAACTCCACGCAAGCCGTTAATATAAACCTCTATGCCGTCTGTAGCTGCATAAGTATAGCCTGACATATCAAGAGCTATAGTCCTTGACGCTGAATAGGCTAAATCAACAGTTTTAGTATATATTGCCGCCGATAGAGTCACATTAGCACTAATTCTATTATTGCTAATAGTTATATTGTCGCCTGCTGTCAATGTGTCCTGCTTTGCGTCAAGAGCTGTCTTAACTCCTCCTGAGGTTACAGGATTAATTGAGCTCGCTGTTGGTGTAGAATCAAACGTTAATGAGTCCTGCTTACCATCTAAAGCAACTTTAACGGCTTTGTTCTGGACAGGGTTTTCACTAGTGCCAGACAAAGCTGAGTCTGATAAAGCACTGACTTTTAATTTTTTAGTGCCGCCTGTGGAATTGTCAACGATTAAATAATCGTTAGCCTCAACAGCCGCTTTTTCAGTTAAATCTATTACTCTTTTATCTGCCATTTATAGACCTCCTATCTATTCTTAATCAATTGCTATTAATTAGTTGATCTAATGCCAATCTTTGATTTAAGGACTCTAATGTCTACGTCGTCAGTTACATTAGTTGAGCCTACTAAATTTATATGGATTTCAGGAGGGCTCTGTCTTGTGTCAATTAAATAGTCAGTGTCTGGAATACCAACTAAGCCGTTAATTATTACGAAAATAATGTCTGACGCTTCATAAGTGTAGCCCGTCATATCCATAGGAATAATTTTAGAGGAGCTTTGAGTAACGCTAACTGTCTTTTGATATTCCTCAATATACGTATCAACTTTAAGCTCCTCAGTTAAATGACTAAACCATGTCTCGAAAGCTGTCTCCTGAGCCGCCTGCCATGCCTCTAATTGCTCGAAAAACTGAGTATAGGCTGTTTGCCATTGATTAAATAGCGTTGTTGTGTCTACTTGCTGTATAAGGCCCTGAACCCAACCGCAAACAGAAGAATTGCCTCGTGTGTCTGTAATGTTAGCCTGAGTAATAGCGCTAACCTGCTTATTGACTCTAATAGTTGCCAAACTATACTCAATGCGTGAGTCCGTTCGTGTGAGTGGTGGAGCTGTAGGACTTGCGGCAGGAGTGCCCTCTAAAACGGAAATTCCCATTGTTCGGCTTGTATAGTCAACGTAAAATATAACTCTATCTATTCTGTTAAGTAGTACGTCAGAATTGCTTAAAGTTAAAGCATAATCAGTTTTATTAACTAGCTTGTGTCCGTTAATCCATCCTGAGCCAGCTTTAACTAAAATATTAAAGCCTGAATTAGCCATGACCTGCAAATTGGTAGACGGATTAGGAAAAACGCCAGAGCCAACAATTAAGTCAAGGTAGTCTGTTAAATCCTGTGCGTTATATGTCCTGTCGTAAAGCCCCTGTTGATTTCGTATAGCATTAAAGAAAAAATATTCAATACTCATTACTCTAACCCTCCTTTATAGCCAAATGTTGGTATAATCGTATATTTGCCGCTAGCGTCTACACTCTCAATTACCTCAATTATTCGAGCTGCGAACGCCACGCCTAGTCTAGTGTCCTCAATCGAGCAAATATCGCCTATGTTAACGTCCTTTTTGTAAACAATGGACTCAAAATTAACATCAGCCGCAAAGTTAATGTCTCTAACTGTCAGATTTTCACGCCCACTCTCTGCAAGTTGATTATAATAATCCTGTTCGGTAATCTCTCCATCATTAGAGCTTATATTTCTTGCGTCGTCATAAAATTCGTAACGTCCTAGCCCTGTAGGAGCGTTATCTGCTGCAACCCAAATTGTTTTCCTTGCGTCGCCCTCGCCCTCGCCTGCTGCAAGAACATTGTTAATTATGTTTTGAAAATTAATATCAAGCGTTGCACTTAATATATTGTCATAGGCATTAGAAAAAACGACATAAGGGTTAACGTCCTGATTGTATGATCTATCAACGCCCTCATATAACGAAAATACAAATTGTTTGTTGTCGTTTAGCGTAACCTTAAAGCCTACGCCGTATTGCTGACATATATCATGTATAACGGTATATAGGTTTTTGCCTGTAAACTGAGCCTCAAAATCCGTCGCAATAGTGTAGCTGCCTAAAGTAAAATTGCTAATTTGTCTAGCTGCAATTGTAGGACTAATAATAGCGTTATTAATCAAAGTATTAATAGAGTTTGACAATGTGCCTTTTAACTGGGTTTGTTCTGCAATTATTCGACGAGCTAATATCTGGGTTAAAAATCTGCCTGAGATTTTCCAGACAGGCTCAGCTGTCTCTGTGTATTGCGCCTCAGCCTTTTCGATAATTCCGACGTTTTCGTCGTCGTCCCTCATAACGTAATAAGTTACATTAGTCAGCAATAAAGTCTGAGGATCTAAAGGCAAAATAATCTCAAAGTCCCCGTGATCGTAATATCGAGTTGTCCAGATCAGGCTTTTATAATTATCCAAGACGCCTAACCTATTAAAGTTAGGATCTAAAGACGTTAACGTGATTTTTTTCGCCATATTAAACACCCTCGTATAAATCGTAATGAGTGATAGTCACTTCTAGGTTAGTAACAAGTCCGCTGTCAACTGTGTAGACAAAAACTCCTCCTGCACTAGGTAACGTTAGCCATGTGCTATTTTTCATCAGAAAATTGAAAATATTTGCAGTCTGTCCATGTCTAAACAGGGTTATTGTTTTATTTCCAACGCCTGTTGTAATGGTTACTAAATCGCCCTCCTCCAGAGAGAAGTCTATGCCTATAAACTCCTGCGTCAGATAATTAAATATTTTTGGATTCGTCACAGGCCCGTCAGCTAATAGCTCAAAAGTTAGCCCTGCCTCAATGCCGCCCCCATTTAAAACAATAGCTGTTGTTTCGTTGTCCTGCTCGCCAAATACAATTTCGCCATAGTTAAACGGCTGCCATGTAGTTATAGAGTCGCTAGCATATCTAACCATTGGATAGAATGTTACATTGTCCATTGTGACGCCTGAATTAACGACAATGCCTATTTGAACTAGCTCAGTGTTGCTTAGCTCAAAAGTTGCGCTCTCTCCATAATCTTTAGCAATAATAACAGCTGCGCTAGCACTCTGATTATTAATAGCAGCCTGTAGCCAATAATTTGAACTAGAGCCGCCCTCTGGACAACCGCTTAATATAAATCTCTGAGGATCTAATTTAAAGTAGCCGTTGTTATATGGCTGTGCTGCCCTGCTAGTCAGAATATAACTAGCTGTGGCTGTGGCTGTGCCGTTAACTGTAATAGAGCCGTCGCCGTTGTCTGTAAATGTTATCCCATTGATTGTCCTTGTTGAGTAGAAATAAGGATAGACTAATAAATTTCTGCCGCCCTCAGAAGAAAACGGAAAATAGAACATGTCATTGATTGTAGACATTTCTGTAATAACTGCCTCAGCACTTTTCCAATATGGAGACGGGCAAATAATAGCAACAGTAGCAACTTGTTTAGCTTCAAAATGAGTCACGTCAAAGCTTTCAACATAGCCCTCAATAGTTACATCAAGTAAAGAGCTCTGATAGTGCAATGTCACGCTTTTTTTAGGGCGCAAAACTGCATAGGCGAAAAGCCTGTTATATTCAACTCTATTTTCGATTGTAAAGGCTATATTAATAGTCCTCATGTTAACCTTTGAGCTATTGAATAGAGCGCCGTCAATTAGGGCTGCCTCATTCGTGTTCATAGTCGCCTTAGCAGGGCTCAAGCCTTGAATATTAGTAATTAAATAATCGCCGCTTAGCCCATTAAAATCGAGTTGTAGTAAATCCTCATTTTGGATAGTTAATTTATACATTTTGCAACCTCGCTTGTGCATTAAACAATAGAGAGTTAGTTTGTCTATAAACCTCTAAAGGATCTAACGCCTTAGGAGACGTGTTATTTTGAACAAACTCATAATTGTTATTAATAACAGGAGCTTGCTGTATAGCCTGACTTAATAGTCCCTCATTAGTCAGGGCTACTTTAAGCGCCTGAGCTGTTGCAGCAATCCACCGCTTATTATTCTCCAGAGGGACAACAGCCTCAGCTCCAGAACCCTCTAAGAGTCCTATCTGCCCTCGACTTAAAACGCCTCCAGATGATAGTCTAGGCAAACTAACCTCGCCTAATTTGCCAATATTAAAGCCAAATGTACGTCCTCCGAACTCTGGAACCCAGTCTGGGATTGTAAAGCTCAAATTGTTTAGTGCGTCAATTACCTTGTTAATTCCTCTAACAACACCATTCGCCAGAGTTTCAATTCCTCCTAAAATACTATTGATAGTTGGTTTTAAAATTTTATTCCACAATCCGTCCCAAACATCACCGATTGCGTCACCCATTTTCGTAAATGCCTCTGATATTGCGTCAATAGTAGGCTTTAAAAATTCGTCCCAAACAGTCTTAAATGTGCTACCGATTGCACTAAATACGGGCTTTAATATGTTATCCCAAAGAGCCTTAACCCCGTTAAATGCTGTTGAGAATGTATTTGCGAAAAATCCTAAAATTGGACTTAATACATTTTCCCAAACGAATTTAAAGAAGTCTCCCAATGCTTGAAATGTAGGTTTTAACACGCTATTCCATAATGTTTTAATCCCATTCCAAACCAAAGCAAATTGAGCTGCCATTGCAATAAGAATCACTTTAAGCACAACGTCCCAAAGCCATGAAAAGACACTTGCTAATGTTTCAAAGACAGGCTTTAGCACGCTATCCCATAGATTTTTAATGCCATTAAATACATTTGTGAATTTTTCAATTATATAGCCTAAGATTGGCTGTAAATATGTTTCCCAAATAAAACTGAATATGTTTCCGATTTCTTCAAATACAGGCTTTAGAGTTGTATTCCAAAGCTCTGAAATTTTCTCAAAAAGTGCTGTAAATTTTTCTCCGATTGCCGTTACAATTGGCTGTAAGTAATTTTCCCAGAAATTAGCAACAACCTCTTTAATCTTGTCCCAAAGTCCAATCCAGAACTCTCTAAACGTTTCTGACTTATTCCAGAGGACAACTATTGCTGCAATCAATCCTGCAATTGCAGCCACAATAAGTCCGATAGGATTAGCACTCATTGCAGCATTTAATAACCACTGAGCCACAGTTGCGCCCTCTGTTGCTAATTGGTACGCCTGCCATGACTTAACGATTTTCTGAATCAATGCTACAGCCTGAAAAGCAAGCAAAGCGCTTGTTATTCCTGCAATAGCTGCTCCAATTGTAGGCAAATTGTCAATAAACCATTTAACGCCATTCTCAATTTTAGGGATTATTTCGTTTGTTACTTTGTCAAAAGCCTTTTCAATCTGAGGAGCGTAATCTGTCATTAATCTGTCAACGACGTCTGCAAGCTGTGTTTTAATATTCTGGACAGCTAAAGCGAACTTGTCAGGAGCGTCCTCAGTGTCCTCAAATGTACTTTCAACATTTCCCTCAAAATCTTTCATTGCCGTGCCTAGCTCGTCAAAAGACAATTTGCCGTCTCTGACAGCTGTTGCAATGGCAGCTCCTGCTTTAGATCCGAAAAGCTCAGTAGCTGTTGTTATAGCCTCTGTTGAGGAGCCAGCATTTTTAATCTTGTCCTCAATTTCAGCCATTGCCTCGCTCATTGGCTTTCCCTCTGACGCTGCATTGGCTAAAGCCTTTTTTAAGCCTGCCATTGTTGAGGAGGCGTCAACGCCGTTTTTATCCAAATTAGCTAAAAACATAGCTGCGTCAGACGCATTAAATCCCATTTCCTGTAATGCAGGCGCATTAGTAACAAGAGACTCCGCTAACTTATCAACAGCAACTCCTGTGTCCTGTCCTGCCTTGTTGAGCGTGTCTAACATTAACCCTGCGTCCTCTGCACTAATACCCCATGCAGCCATAGCGCTTTGAGTATTGTCAATTGCTGTCTTAACGTCTGTGCCGTTTAGCTTAGCAAACTTTAAGAATTTCTCAGAGAGCCCTTGCAAATCGTCTCCTGTAGTACCGAAACGAGTGTTAACCTCTCCAACAGCTGTCCCTATATCTCCATAGCTAGCAACAACGCTTTTTGAAACGTTTTTATAAACGTCCATTAAATCCTCAGCAGCCTTGCCTGTTGCTCCTGTAGCTGAAATAATAGAATCTGCGCCCTCGTCGTATTCCTGCCACGCCTCATAAGACGCTCTGGCAAGCTCTTTAAATCCGTTAATAGCTGCCTGTATTCCCTGACTAACTAGATCTGCGAGAGCTCCCTTTAAAACTGTAAAGCCTCCTGCTGCTTGCTCTGGATCTACATCCTCTAATGACTTGTCTAAATCGTCCGCTGCTTTGTCAGCCTCAGCAAGTTTAGTTTTATTTTCTGCAAGCTCTCCAGAGAGCTCAGAGATTTCTTTTGCAAGCTCTTGAGCTGCCTCTGAGCCTCGCCCCTGCTCAATAACAATATTTGCGTATTGGCTTTTAAGAGCGTCGAGACTATTTTTTTGCCCTTTAATAGTCTTTTCTAGCGACTCATAGGCTGTGTCCTGCTTGTTTGCAGCCTCAGCCGCTGCCTTTTGCTCTTTTTCGAGTGCAACTAGAGCCTCTTTATAATCTCCTAGCGATTTCTGAGTCTTAATAACAGCTGCTCTTTGATTTTCGTATTTAATCCTAGCGTTGTCCGCCTCTTTGGAGTTTTCGCCGTATTCTTTAATAACTTGCTGCATTTCAAGTTTATAAGCGTTAAGAACCTTTTTTTGATTGGCTAAAACTTTGTCAGTTTGAGCAATCTTTGCAGCAAGTCCCTCTGTGCTGTTGCTCCATTTGTCCATAGAGGCTGAGGCAGCCTTAAACTCAGCATTTGCTAAACGTATTTGTCTATTAGCCTCTTGTATTCCCTTTTTTAAATCTGAAATATCGACACTAAATTTTGCTGTAGTTTCATTGTTTCCTGCCATTGTTCAACCTCCCAACGACTAGCTTAAAACCATGTATCAGAGGCAGGACGCCTAATAATCTTTGGCTTTCCTGCGTCTTTTTGCTCTTTAGCTGAGTATTTATTGTATCTGGCGACTAAAATAAACACTTCTCTAGCTCTCTCACGCCTTAAAGATAAAGGCGTTAAAGCAGGAAAACGCTCGCACAAATTAACCTCCATCTGAAAAAGCATGTCATAAATGGGCGTGTTATCTGGCACGCCCTCGCTTAGTTTTTTGATTTTTTGAGAAAATCAAAATTTTCCATAATTGACGCTCCAATATCCATAATGAGGACGATTAGATCATTAACACTAATACACCTATAATCCTCGTCTGTGAGCTCTGGGAATATATCCATAATTAGAGGCTTGAGCTGTTGATAGCCTTTGAGGGCCATCTTAGCAACCTCGTTAGTATCATTTATCTTGTCAATGTCTATAATGTCCATGAAGTCCTCAACAGTGCCTAGCATGAGCATATAGCCCTCAGTCTCTAAAGTCTTTGCAACCTTTGTTTTGTCTTTTTTGTTATAAATATTCAAAGAAATTTTAGCCATAGTTTGTTAACCCTCCAAAGACGCATATAATGCGTATAGTGTGCGTGTAATGTACGCATAGTTTTAATAAAAGGGCGAACGGCAAAGCCGCCGCCCTAAAATAATTTTTAAGTGCTTGAGACAGTAACCTCGCAAGTTGCTGTAAAGTCGCCGTCCTCTGTTGTGGCTGTAATTGTTGCTGTGCCATCTGAAACGCCTGTAACAACGCCTGCGTCAGATACTGTTGCCACAGCCTCAGCGCTAGAGCTCCATGTAACATTTTTATTTGTTGCATTGGCAGGCTCAACTGTAGCTGTGAGAGTCAAGTCCTCTCCAACCTGAATTGAATCGCTTGTTGGAGCAACTGTAACTCCTGTAACTGCAACTGTAGCAGCTGAGACAACGACAGCGCATGTAGCTGTATAGCCGCCGTCTGTTGTAGTAACAGTGATTGTTGCGTTACCCTCAGAAACGCCTGTAATAACGCCAGAGCTTGAAACCATAGCGACAGAATCGTTAGAGCTAGACCATGTAACAGTTTTAACTGTTGCGTCCTCTGGCTCAACTGTTGCTGTGAGGGTTAATTGCTCTGTAACGGCAATAGAGCCTGTTGTAGGAGCAACTGTAACTCCTGTAACAGGAATGTCGCCTGTAGGCTCTGGAGCAACCTGAACTGAGTCAGGAGTCTGAATTGAGTCAAAGAATGATGAAACGTCAGCTAATCCATAGCGAGCGTCTACAACAATTCCCTTTGCTCCTGCTGGCTCCCACTTTTCGCCGTCATAAATGCCCTTAGCGAACTCGTGCTCTGTGTAAATACCTGTGAATGTGATCTGAGTGTTGTTTGTGTCTGTGCCGTCGTCCTCTGTGTGGTTAGTCTCCTCTGGGATAGAGAACTGTCCCTTGAGACGTGTAACATAACGATAGCCGCCATCTGTGCCCTTTGTCCTGTAAGTAATAGCGTAATACTTATTCTGACGTGGGCTATCTACCATCATTCCTGTAGTAGGATCAAAGCTCTTTCCGATTAACTTTGATAATGTTTCCAGAGCAGGAGGCGCAATTGTGAGAGTAATAGTATCTGCACTCTCAGAATTAACAACAATCATAGCTTTGTTGTCATAATAATGTGCCTCGCTTGAGGAATCTGTTGACTTTCCGATTTCCTGTACAGGGATATGAATAGGTGTAGCTGTTACATAGCCTGTTGAGTCGTCTTTAACAACTTCTGCAAAATGGAACTTGTCAACGCCTCGAAACTCAAAAATCTGCTGAGTATCTGCCATTGTTTTTTCCTCCTA
>JAEIGA010011898.1_pt1 | contig 13194 bp, 12 predicted proteins | sample 9270691 | NCBI WGS metagenome assembly JAEIGA01 (sample SAMN17057246, study PRJNA624740) | gut metagenome | biome: biome; isolation source: fecal sample | host: Bos grunniens | place: China: Xizang | collected 2019 | reverse complement strand
TGTGCCCGTTCTGTCTGAGACCCCTTGATCAGCACCCGGAACGTTTCCTTCTGAACTGACTCTTTCGGCGCTTTCTCCATTTCTGCAGCAGATGAGAAGGATGCCCCACTGAATACCATCGCCAAACTCAACACGGCTGTACTGAATAACCTTTTCGACTTCATTTCTTCCTCTCCTCTCATTTCATAATCTCTGTGTCTCTTTGATGTAAAACTAGTATATTAATTATTTTTTTCTTTGGAAACGGAGCAAATTTACTATAATTGCAATTAAATAGTTTGAATAATCAAAAATATCTAAAAATTTCCCAACCAAATTATATTATTAAAGTTACATAATTTTACTTATTTCATTATTTTTCTACAAAACACTTGTTTTTTTACATGGAAGAAGTACCAAACCTGTCAAAAACAAAACAGGTGTTTGTGCCTATCATTTTATTGTTTTCCCAAGAAAATTTATGCACAAAGAAAACAAAAAAACACCGATTGCCATTTGCAATCGGTTTGCATCATATTCAATGTTTAAGTGACCGGCGGCAGGATAGGTGCTTTATGGTTCATCTCTATTCCCCCTTATCAACTTATTCCATATAAGTATATTGCAGCGCTTCTTTAAACTTTCCTGCTTTTTTATAATAATCTGCCAAAATTTTATTAACTGACCGGATATCTGTAAAACTCAGCTCCTTATCATATAAATAAGGCAGTGTGTATTCTTCCAAATACCGGATCGCTTTCTCTTCCTCCCCATTCATCATGTATAAATAATAATTAGGAAGGATTTGATAGATTTTCACGCCTGCCTGCATCGCCTCTTTCTGCAGATCGTCGAAGCTTTTTTTCGCAACAGGATAATCCTCCAGATAGAAGGACGTCTCAGCATAAGAATACAGGCTGACCATGTAGGAATAGGCATCATCCATGCTAGAGCCCATGGCCCTCTTGTAATAATCCCTTGCCTCCTTCAACTTCCCCATCTTCTGCTTCAAATAACCGATGTTATGATAGGTGAATAATAACATCTCTATTTCCCCGAGAATCTCCGCATTGCGCTCTAAATGCTTATAGCAATCTAACGCCACCTCATAAATCCCAGAGTCAGTATAGCTTATCCCCATAATCATCAATGTATGAAGCATCCTTTTGAGGTTATAATCAGCCGTAAAAGACGTTAACGCCTGCTTCCCGTAAAAAATGGCATAGCCAGGCTGCTCAATATGACATTTCACGAGCGCCAAATGATAGTAAACATCTCCAGATGCGGTAACTCCTTCGCCCTGCGAGACGATTAGCTCGTCGAGTACCTCATTCGCTTGACGGTATTTATTCTGAACAATCAGGCAAATGGCATGATAGTAATGCAATAAGTATAATTCTTGATAGGAAAAATTCTTTTTGTGCTTCTCTAGCCATTTATAATGAATCTTCGCCTTATCCGTCTCTCTTACCAAGAGGTAATAGCGCAATTTATACAGTTCATATAAGTAAAGATGCGGTGTGTAGGCAATAAATTCAGATAGCCCTGAAAGATGGTCATAAAGCTCTCTAGCCTTTTCAACCTGCAAATAATTAATGTCATTGATCCATTCATCTAGTAATTTCTCAATCAATACATTCTTTTGCTGAACCTCCATCAAATTGGCCCCAAGCCTTTTCAAAAGCAAATCAATGGTTTGATCATTAGCCTCCTTCCCATTGTTCTCGATTTTACTAAGATGAGGTACCGAGCAAATGCCTTCAACAAGTTCACTTTGTGTCATCCCTTGCTTCGTCCGATAATATTTAATCAGCGAACCTACATTCATGTACCCACCTTCTTACTTTAATTTTCAATAGTATACAACAAGCCGGCCAATGAGACTATGAGTCAACTTTACTGATTTTCAAGGGCTTTTTTCGTGCTTATTCTACATTTAGAGACATGCAAATCCCTGTCTTTTATAGAAGAAAGCTATACAAAAAACACCGCCCCCAACATCTCAATTCAGGGACGGTTTCCATGGTGAATCTACTAGGAGGTCATCGCGTACGATAACACATTCATTCTAACATCATTGCTTTAACGCGTAAATGCTTTAATTTAATATTCAAAAATTATACACAGATTGAAAACTAGAAAGAGGTGAGGAGGCGCCTGATTCTGATTTGGTCTTAACTTATGCAGATGCCAACGCGAAAAAGCCTAGCCCATAAACACTGCACCATAACACATAGCGGCCATAATCACTAAAGCCGGATGAACCTTCCATCTTTCCAAAAGCAAGAAACTTATGACGACCAAAAATAAGGTTTGCCATATTCCTGAGTCTGAATAAGAAGTGCAGAAGAAATTAAAAGCCATCACACCGAGCAAGACAGCAATTGTTGGTCTAATATAGCTGGTCATCCTCTTTACTTTAGGGGATTCCTTATAACGGTATAAAAATCCCAGCAGGATAATCATTAGAAATAATGAAGGGGCCACTGTGGCAAAAACGCCTATTATTCCGCCTATTATTCCGCCTTCCTCGTACCCTATATACCCGGCCATTTTGGTCGCGATTGGTCCTGGCAGTGCATTTCCAATAGCAAGCGCCTCACTAAATTCATTGACATCCATCCATTCATAACGATCAACCACTTCATTTTCAATTAACGGGATGGAGGCTGGACCTCCGCCATATCCTAGAATGCCTGGTATAAAAAACGCCAAAAATATTTGCCAATAGATAATCATTGCTCTTCCCTCTTTGCTTCTATTTCACTTGTCTTCTTCGGATCTCTTTTGGAGATTGCCGCCACTAATAGTGCTGCAATCAATATAGCCGGATGCAAGCCAAGCAATTCAATTAGTCCAAAGCTTACAGCTATGAGGACTAAAGACTTCCCCCATCCAAGCGTTTCAGTAGATTTACGATAGAAGTCGAACGTTAAAACAGCGAGCATGACTCCGACCACTGGCATGACAGCCACTGTCATCCCCTTTACCCATGTATAATCCTTAAATGAAGCAACCGTTGTTAACAAAGCAATCATCAGGACAATCGTCGGCAAAATTGTTGATAGGAGGGCATTTAACATTCCGGTAATCCCGGCCACCCGATATCCGATATACCCTGCCATTTTCGTCGCAATCGGTCCTGGCAGGGTATTGCCAAGCGCCAATACATCCGCGAATTCATCATCATCCATCCACCCATATTTCTTCACGACCTCTTGATGGACAAGCGGTATGGATGACGGTCCCCCTCCATACCCAAGCATGCCCACTCGAAAAAAAGCCAAAAACAATTGCCATTGCGTCATATAATCATCCTTCTCTCCATCATCAGTTACTATTCAATAGGTGCTCCTTCAGTCAATCCACGTGCAAAAATATAAGAACCAATGGATCAAACCAACATCAAATTGCATACGAATAGGCTGGCTGGATTGCCATGACCTTATCCAACCAGCCATATGCCCCTTTTACCAGGCGGCAATGGTTCCATCCGTTCTTGATTCTGTTCCGCCAAATAAAACTCCTGTATCCTTATCTCTCCATATGATTTGTCCGCGCCCAAAGCTCCCGGTATCTGTCGCCACCAAAATATCGTGGCCTTTCCTGACCAAGGCTTGCGCAATATGATTAGGGAATTCTGGCTCCACCATAATTTTCTTCCCTGCAATCCACTGCCACCTGGCAGCATCAAGCGCTGCCTGCGGATGCAAATGATAATCTATCGTGTTGGTTATCACTTGTAAATGTCCTTGCGGCTGCATATAACCGCCCATCACCCCGAAAGGGCCGACCGCTTCATTATCTCTTGTCAGGAAACCCGGTATAATCGTATGGTAGGTTTTCTTGCCCGGCTGAAGAGAATTCGCGTGTGAAGGATCAAGCGAAAAGTCATATCCGCGGTTTTGCATGCTTATCCCGGTTCCAGGTATGACTATCCCTGAGCCAAATCCCATATAATTACTTTGAATGAATGAAACCATATTGCCTTCCTCATCAGCTGCCGCCAAATAGACTGTCCCGCCTGATGGCGGTCTTAGCGGCTTTGGCTCTAAGGCTTTTTCGCCAATTAACCCTCTGCGCATGACGGCATATTCCTCTGATAATAGTTCACACACGGTATGAGGCATTTTTGACTCCTCGGTAATAAAGGCTTTGCCGTCTGTATACGCAAGTTTCATGGATTCAATTAACTTATGATAACTATCTGCAGATTCTCTTTCACCTAATTCAAGGCCTTTTAAAATATTTAAAGCCATTAGCGCAACAAGACCTTGCCCATTGGGCGGGATTTCCCAAACATCGTATCCTTTATAATGGACCGAGATTGGTTTTACCCATTCTGCTTTATAGGCTGCCAAATCTTCAAGCGAAAGAAAACCATCATACTTTTGGATAAACCCTGCTATTTTTTCTGCAATGGAACCTCGATAAAAACTTTCTCCCTCTGACTCCGCTATAGACCTTAACGTGTCCGCATGACCTTGAGATGACCAGATTTCTCCTATTTTTGGCGCTCTCCCATTTGGCGCAAAGGTATCAAACCATGGGGTATACTCCTCGCCTTTAAAGAGCTCCTTGAACTTTTGGTAATCTTTGGACCAGTTCTTGCCTAACGTTGGGCTTAGAGGATACCCTTCTTCTGCATATCGTATTGCTGGTGCCAAAACCTCACTCAAAGGTAACTTTCCAAATCTTTTCGATAGCTCACTCCAGGCTGATGGAGCACCGGGAACCGTAATCGGCAGCACGCCATGTGCCGGGATGGATTTATGCCCCTGTTCCTGTACGGCTTCAATTGAAATAGATTGCGGGGCTGGACCGCTTGCGTTCAGGCCATGCAATTCACCATCTGTCCAAACAAGCGCGAACGCATCACCGCCAATTCCATTTGAAGTAGGCTCAACGACAGTAAGAGCAGCAGCAGTAGCTATCGCTGCATCAATGGCGTTTCCGCCTTTTTTCAAAATCTCAAGGCCAGCTTGTGCGGCCAGTGGCTGGGAGGTAGCTACCATCCCTTTCTTCGCGATAACTGTATTTCTCTGGGACTGGTATGGATGATACAAATAGTCAAAATTCATTTCTTCCTCTCCTCCTCATTTCCCTTTACAAACTGCGTATTATCTATGTAATCACTGAGTTTCAGACAACTAGGTTGTCGAAAAAAATAGTCAATATACCTACCGACCCCTAATTCGTGGATAACAATAAATAGTGATTTCTTCTAATAGGATATGTAAAAGTCCATCGCATTTTATTATTCCTCTCATCTCCACTTTTTGTTATTTTAGGTCGATTATAATATTAATTCACATGGGCAGATAGACTTTTCGGAAAATTTTTAATTACTTTTTTGAAACTCGGTTTTTTAATGGGTCAGAAGGGAATGAGCCTATAAAAAACAGGCGGAAATAACCATTCCACCTGTCTTAAGCAATCCATACCTTATTCACTTTTCCAATTCTTAATAAGCTCCCGGTTCCGCCTAACCTGCTCCTGAACTTCCTGAATAAGAATACGTTTGTTTTCCCAGCATTTAGGGCTAAGGTCAACAGGGTATTTCTCAGGGTTCAGGAAGCGTTTATATTCATCCCAAAGCACGGATAGATTATCATTGGCGAATTTCTGGATATCCGCAAGCTCTGGTGTCTCATAGATCAGCTCGCCATGATCAAAAACCGTTTCATGGAGGGGCACTGCGTCAAAGTCAGTGACTTCCTTGGAGATGAAGGTATGCACCGGATGGAACATCGTCAGGGTTTTTTCTTCTTGCGGATTTTCTCCTTCTAGCGTGATATAATCCCCCTCTGATTTTTTCGTTTCTCGGTTAATGATGCGATAAACGTTTTTCATCCCCGGTGTTGTTACTTTTTCAGGGTTTCCGCTGATTTTGATTCTATCAGACATTTCCCCATTATCGCCTTCTATGCTGACCATCTTATAAACGGCACCAAGTGCAGGCTGGTCATAAGCCGTGATGAGCTTTGTGCCGACACCCCACATATCAATCTTGGCACCTTGAGCTTTCAGGTTAAGAATAGTTGCTTCATCCAAGTCATTGGAGGCTGTAATCATCGTATCCGTAAAACCGGCTTCATCTAGCATGACTCTAGCTTTTTTAGATAAATAAGCCAAGTCTCCGCTATCAAGGCGAATAGCCTTGAATTTGATTTTATCGCCCATTTCCTTTGCCACCCTGATTGCTGTCGGTACACCTGAACGCAATGTATCATATGTATCAACAAGGAAGGTGCAATCATAATGCGATTCTGCATATTTCTTAAAGGCCGTATATTCATCACGATAGGTTTGAACAAGGGCATGCGCATGCGTGCCAACGACCGGGATGCCAAATAGCTTGCCCGCACGAACATTACTCGTCGCCTGGAATCCTCCGATAAAGGCAGCGCGCGTTCCCCAAAGTGCCGCTTCCGTTTCCTGCGCCCTCCTTGTCCCGAATTCAAACAAAGGGTCGCCATCAGCAACGATGCTTAATCTGGACGCTTTCGTCGCAATCAGCGTCTGGTAATTGACAATATTAAGGATCGCTGTCTCAACAAGCTGCGCCTCTGCTAGTGGTGCTTCAATCCGCATCAGCGGCTCATTCTCGAAAACGAGCTCCCCTTCCTTCATACTTCTGATTGTTCCCGTGAATTTAAGGTCCTTAAGAAATACAAGGAAATCTTCGGAGTAACCGGCCTCATTGCGCAAATAGTCAAGATCACTGTCGCTAAAGCGCAGCTCCTTAATATACGTAATTACACGTTCAAGGCCAGCAAAGATAGCATAGCCATTTCCAAATGGATTACGTCTAAAATAAACATCAAAGACAGCTTTCTTATTATGAATTCCGTCTCTGAAGTATGTTTCCATCATATTGATTTGATAGAGATCTGTATGTAATGCAAAGCTGTCATCTTGATAATGTTTCATCAAGCTTCCTCCTTAATTTATAAAACATCCGCTCCCAGTGTATGCTCAAAATGGGCAAGCGCCCAATCATGGCCGGCCGCATTAAAGCTCGCTACACCCTCTTTATGGATAACAATCTTATAGCCTTTGTTATAAGCATCAACTGCCGTATGAAGAATACAAATATCCGTGCAAACTCCAACTAGGTGCAGTTCTGTAATCCCTCTTTCACGAAGCTTGATATCAAGGTCTGTACCTGCAAATGCGGAATAGCGCGTTTTATCAATCCAAAGAACGTTTTCTAGTTCCTTATTCTTATTATACACATTTTGCAGATTTCCAAATAAACCTCTGCCCATTGTCCCGCGAATATTATGAGGAGGGAACAATCTAGTCTCAGGGTGATATGGATCTTCCTCATCATGAACATCAATCGCAAACACGACAAAGTCTTCTCGCTCAATGAATTCCTCTGTTAAAGAAACAATATAACCTTCAATCCGCTGTCCTGGTTCACCGCAAGTCAATCTTCCTTTGTCCGCTACGAAGTCATATGTATAATCAATATTTATCAACGCCTTCAATCTAATCACTCCTAATATCGGGATTTGATTGTCATCTCTATAGATGTCTTTGGTAATAACTTTACAGATATTCTACCATTTAAAATAGAATATTTCCGCTTATTTTCGTTTTTCAATCCTGAGAGTCAATCATCATTTTATTGGCAGAAAAAAAGTCAGCCCAAAAACGAGGCTGACTCCAATTAAACATATTTTATACTTCCACTTGATTACGGGTGACCGATTCAAAGGCGTTCGTAAGGTCGGCGATCAAGTCGTCAATGTGTTCAATGCCAACTGAGAAGCGGAGAAGCTTATTACAGACACCGCCTGCGATTCTTACCTCCTCAGGTATATCGGCATGGGTTTGTGTGGCGGGATAAGTCATCAGGCTTTCAACTCCGCCAAGGCTCTCAGCAAAAGTGATGACACCAAGGCTCTTCAGAAAGTCGTTGACCCATTCCTCTGACTTGAGACGGAAGGAGATCATTCCGCCATGTCCTGGATAAAGGACATCAATGACCTCCTCTCGTTTCTCAAGGAATACAGCAATTTTACGGGCATTGTCTTCATGCTGCTTCATGCGGAGACTAAGTGTTTTCATCCCTCTCATGACAAGCCATGAATCGAATGGAGAGAGAACGGCGCCAGTCGCGTTTTGATACTCATCAAGCTTCAGGCAAATTTCGGCTCCCTTTGCAACGACAAGCCCTGCCAGGACATCATTATGACCGGCTATATATTTCGTGCCGCTGTGGACGACGATATCTGCGCCAAGCTCAATCGGCCGCTGCAGGACGGGCGTATAGAACGTGTTATCGACAATTAATAGAAGCCTGTTCTTCTTGCATAGATCTGCGAGAGAGCGGATATCAATTTCCTGCATTAACGGGTTTGTTGGCGTTTCAATAAATAAGGCTTTCGTTTGATCCGAAATTGCCTCAGCAAAATCTTCATATGACTCACATTGAACAAAAGTTATGCCATATTTTCTCCATGTTCTTTCAAATAAACGATATGTACCTCCGTAAAGGTCAGCAGATACGAGTATCTCATCTCCCGGTTCAAACAGCGTGAGCAAAGCATGAATAGCCGCCATGCCGGAGCTGTACGCAAATCCTTGTTCACCGCCTTCAAGCTCTGCGATCGCTCTCTCTAAGATCTCCCTGGTCGGGTTCCCTGTACGGGTGTAGTCATACCCTGTCGATTGGCCGATTCCTTCATGACGATAAGCAGTCGAGAAATAGACGGGCGGGTTCACCGTGCCTGTTTGTGTTTCGCTGCGGTTGCCGACTTGGGCTAATACCGTTTCAATCTTCCATGTAGTCATTGTTCTGACCCTCCCAAATAAAAATAAAAAAGCCTTCCAAGAAGAAGACTTATTAATGCTTAATTCTCCTTCTTATCTCTCTAGGCATATGGAACATGCCTTGCAGGATTTAGCACCTTTCCGACCACAAACATCGGCGGTTGCTGAGACATCATCGGGCCCGTCCCTCTGTCTCTCTTGATAAGATTTATTTGAATATTCATTTAACTATAATTTACATGGATGCATTGGAAAAAGCAAGAAGTTTCTTGTCTGCTGTACCCCTTTTCTGCAGAAGTATATAATAGACTTATCCACAAAAAAAGAGGGAGTGTCTACCTATGAAAGCAGACGGACAAGAGATTTTCCGCTATATTAAAGATTTAGTATCAATCCCAAGCCCGACCGGTTATACAGAAGAGGCCATTCGATACACAGAGAAATTTCTGAATACATATGGAATTGAAAACAAACGCACAAATAAAGGGGCCCTGCTTGCCACAATTAAGGGGCAGGATGACTCCAAGCACCGTTTCCTGACTGCCCATGTCGACACACTAGGAGCGATGGTGAAAGAAATCAAGCCGAGCGGACGCTTGAAATTAACGATGATTGGCGGATTCCGCTGGAACGCCTGCGAAGGAGAATATTGCAAGATTCATACTGCAGATGGCACCGTCTATACTGGAACCATTTTATTGACGCAAACATCTGTCCATGTGTATCAGAAGATGGGTGAGATAAAACGTGATGATGATCATATGGAAGTCCGCATTGATGCAGTCACCAAATCACAAGCAGACACGAAAGCACTCGGCATCGAGGTTGGCGATTTTGTCTCCTTTGAGCCTCGCGCAGAGCTTGCGGGCGACGGCTTCTTGAAATCAAGGCATCTTGATGACAAGGCAAGTGTCGGCATTCTTCTTTATTTAATTAAGCAGCTGAAGGAGCAAAATATCACGCTTCCTTACACTACCCATTTTCTCATTTCCAATAATGAAGAAATCGGTTATGGAGGCAACTCTAATATACCGAAAGAGACCGTCGAATATTTGGCCGTTGACATGGGAGCGATTGGTGACGGGCAGACAACTGATGAATATAGTGTCTCCATTTGTGCAAAAGACTCAAGCGGACCGTATCATTATGGTCTCCGCCAGCATCTTGTCGAACTCGCGAAAAAGCATGAGGTCGATTACCGCATCGATATCTATCCGTATTATGGTTCAGACGCCTCCGCAGCGATCCGTGCCGGCTATGACATCGTTCACGGATTAATCGGTCCCGGCATCGATGCCTCCCATGCATTTGAACGGACCCATATCAGCTCGGTTGAACATACAGCCAATCTGCTTTGGCATTATATGCAATCAGAGCTCGTTATTTAATCTCGTATATACAAGAGAGGTGCGAATTTCATTCACACCTCTTTTTCCTTATAATAGTTCCTTCAATTTTCGATATGCGTTTTTCGCTTCCGCATAACCCTGATTATAGAGCTTCTCAAGCTTTTGCAGATTCCGTCCAATTGAGGATACATCAAGCTTTTGCATAGGACGGATAATGACGACATTCCCTTTCTCCTCTTCTTCCTCCAAGTAACGGACTGTCTCGTTATAGATGTTGTGATGATCCTTGATTGCACGCAACAGCCCCATATATTTTTTGTATTTGCGCATAGCGAACCAATTTAAGTTCGATGGTCTCGCTATGTATTCCTTATTCTTCGTTAAGACCACAATATTCTTTTTGTTTCCATCCCTCACTGATTTCTTGATTGGGATTGGGTCAGCAATTCCCCCATCAAGCAAGAACTTGCCCTTAAAAGATACCTCTGGAGCAAACAACGGCAGCGAACTTGAGGCCCTGAGAATTGTCAGCATATCCTTACTATACGTACCCTTGTCAAAATATACTGCCTCTCCTGTCTCGCAATCAGTCGTGCCGACGACAAAACCTTCTTTCGATTGGCAAAAGGTCTGCATATCAAATGGCACAAGCTCATTTGGCATCTTATCAAAGATTAAATCCATCCCGAATAATTCTCTATTTCGCAAAAAGCGCCTGAAGGAAATATATTCAGGATGGCGGCTGTATTGAATAATCACCCTATAATTCCGGTCTAATTGACGCGCGATGTAGGAACTCCCATTACAGGCACCCGCCGAAACGCCAATCGTGTACGGAATATAAATATCCTCCTCCATCAAATAGCGCAGGACACCGGCCGTGAAAGCCCCTCTCATCCCCCCGCCCTCTAATACAAGACCCGTATTCTGCATGTTTTCTCTCTCCTGCCAGCAATCATTGTAGTGACTATCAATACAATTTTGCCGTATTCGATCATAATTTAATCTTACATTTCCGAAGAAAATATTGACACCTAAGTGTATTACCTATATAGTACACCTTAAGAAGTGTATGAACTACTTAGTACACACACCAAGAATTAGGAGGTGAATGGATGTCATTCCTCATTAATAACCGTGAGCCCGTATACTTACAGGTTGTTCGTTATTTCAAAGAACAAATCGCCACAGGAAAATTGACTGGAGGACAAGAGATTCCATCCCGCCGTGAACTGGCCAGTTTACTTAAAATCAACCCGAATACAGCTCAAAAAGCCTATAAGGAAATGGAGGAACATGGATTGATTTATACGGAACGTAATTTCCCGAGCCGCATTACGACAGATGAAAATGTATTAAGCAGCGTCCGCGAGGAATTGATTCAAGAGGCTGTCGATGCCTTTATCCTAGCCGTCAAACCCATTCAGGTACCGGTTGATGAATTGGTTGATATCGTGAAAAAGAACTATCTAGCCGAGAAAGAATAAGGAGGAAAACTATGCTACAGATAAAGAATGTGACGAAGAAATTTGGCAGAAAGCGTGTATTAGATGGCGTGAGCTTTACAGCAAATAAAGGCGAAATCACCTGCCTAATCGGCATTAATGGCGTTGGGAAGACCACCATCATGAAAGCCATCCTTGGACTCACTCCGATTAATGGCGGCGAAATTCTCATTGACGGAGAAAAGCTTACGAAGTCGACATATGAAAAACTGACGTTCATCCCCGATGCGCTAGCCATGCTGCCGAACTTCACCATCATGCAGGCAATGGATTTCATGGCTGATTTCTACGACAGCTGGAATCAAGACCGTGCCGATGACCTGCTGCGATTTTTCAAACTAAATGAGGAAGACCGGATTTCCACCCTATCAAAAGGAAACACAGCCAAGGTCAATCTCCTATTAGGGCTTTCCCAGGATACGGACTATGTTCTCATGGATGAGCCTTTCTCCGGTATTGATATTTTCAGCCGTGAGCAGATTGCCAATGTCTTTACAAGCCATTTAATAGAAGACCGCGGCGTTATCGTCACAACCCATGAAATCAATGATATTGAGCATCTGATTGATAAGGTAGTTGTGCTGAATAACGGGTCTGTCTATAAGGAATTTAATGCAGAGGACATGCGAATCAACGAGGGGAAATCCGTCGTGGATGTCCTGAGAGAGGTGTATATACCATGAAGCGTTATCTAAAGCTTGTTAACCTGGAGGTTTCGCGCGTAGCGAAGGTGTTGTTTGGGGGCTTGGCTGCCGTATTCATTATTCAGATGATTGGCGTATGGATGACAGCCAATCGATATATGAATCTGGCTAACGAAGAAATAATGAGGGGAGAAACTGTTCAATCCATTCTAGATAATTATTCATATATGAGTATGATTCGCTTCAGTGATGAAATCTACTTCATCGGGCCGATTGCTCTATGTGTTGGCGCAGTCTTCTTCTACATTTTTCTGGTTTGGTATCGGGACTGGAACGGCAAAAATACCTTTATCTACCGCCTTCTCATGCTTCCGACCGCACGGCTGTCCGTTTATTTCGCCAAAGCCACGGCAATAATGATGATCATCTTTACTTTGGTAGCCGCACAGATTGCCTTCTTGAAGATTGAAAGCAGCTTTATGGATTCGCTTATTCCAGCAGAATTCTTTAAAGAAACAAGTATCGCCGAAATCGCTAGCTACAATAAAATTTTATTCTTTGTAATCCCAGGCACTTTTACGGAATTCATCCTATACTACGGCAGCGGATTCATTGTTCTTACCCTATTATTTACGGTCATCCTGATGGAACGATCATTCAAATGGAAGGGACTTTTCCTTGGCCTGCTATACATCGCAGCAGCTGCAGTCCTAGCCTTTTCACCGATTCTCCTGCTGACTGCTCTCGATAAAATCGATTACTTCTATCTATCAGAGCTCATCTATATGACCATAGCATCAAGCGTCATAACCGGCGTCCTGTCTGTATGGATCAGTCACTATCTATTAAACAAGAAAGTTACGGTATAGGAGGGAGTATGAAATGAAAAAATATGTAACCTTAATACTCACATCTGTTTTCCTGATAGCCACC
>JAEIGA010011897.1_pt1 | contig 13194 bp, 10 predicted proteins | sample 9270691 | NCBI WGS metagenome assembly JAEIGA01 (sample SAMN17057246, study PRJNA624740) | gut metagenome | biome: biome; isolation source: fecal sample | host: Bos grunniens | place: China: Xizang | collected 2019 | reverse complement strand
TGCTCACGCAGTTGCTTTAGTTGCCACTCATTTATCATTTGCATACGCTCACCTCCTTCTGTGTGCTGTTTTACAGCATTGTTTCGATCTCTGTGCCGTCTTTGAAGGTGAATACGATCCGTTCGTCGTTGTACACAGTCACACGATCCACCAGGGTGTGCCACAAGGATTCCTTGAACTCTGCCGGAATCTCCTCTAGTTCGGTGAGTTGGAACAGAATGCCGCTAAAAGCAATACTCAACGCTTCCCTGGTTTCCTTTTCGGCTAGGAGTGCGTCATATTCAGATTTCTTGCTTTCGTATTGCTGGGTCAGTTCTGTGTACTGCTGCAGGTATTCCGTTTCGGTCAAGACCGCTGATGCGTTCATCATAATGCAGTTGCGGATCATCCCGGAAAGCAGCTCCAGATCGCATTCGGCTTGCTCAATGTCCGCATCGAGAAAGTCGGTGCTGGATAGAGTCGCTTTTGCGTGTCGCAATCCCTCGATCCGCTCCTCCGGATCGGCCATATACTGTGCAAGTGCTTCCAGAAAGCGATCCTTGATCACGCTGTCCCGAAGATGTGGGGTAGAACATTTCTCGCCACCGTCAAATTTGTGATTGCATTGCCATATGGTTTGCCGGTATTTGCTGGTGGAATGCCATACCTTGGAGCCAAAGACACTGCCGCAATCTCCGCAGAAGATTTTTCCGGAAAATGGGGTGTGGCAATCGTGCCGTTTACCACGAGCCTTTCTCTGCGCCAGTTCCATTTGAACTGCCTCCCATTCCGCAGGCTGAATGATGGCGGGATGACTTTCTTCCACATAGTATTGGGGCACCTCGCCTTCGTTGATCTTCATGGTTTTGGAAAGGAAATCCACGGTATATTTCTTTTGCAAGAGTGCCGATCCTTTGTATTTTTCGTTGGTGAGAATGCTCCGGACGGTCGAGGACTGCCAGACCGTTTTCTTTCCCGGTGTGGGGATTCTGTCCTCGGTCAAATGGCGGGCAATATAGGATAGTGCCTTGCCGGACATAAATTCTCGGTAGATGCGGATTACGATTTTCGCTTCCTCTGGTACGATCTCCGGCAAGCCATCTGCACCTTTGCGGTAGCCAAGGAACTGGGAGTAAGGCATACTGACTTTCCCGTCAGCAAACCGTTTCCGTTGTCCCCAGGTTACATTCTCAGAGATGGATCGACTTTCCTCCTGGGCGAGGGAGGACATAATGGTGATCATCAGTTCTCCTTTACTGTCAAGGGTGTAGATGTTTTCTTTCTCAAAGAAGACCTCTACACCTTTTTCTTTTAGTTTACGGACGGTGGTGAGGCTATCCACGGTGTTTCGGGCAAACCGGCTGACGCTCTTGGTTACGATCAGGTCGATTTTACCGGCAAGGGCGTCTGCAATCATCCGGTTGAAGCCGTCCCGGTTCTTGGTACTGACGCCAGAGATGCCCTCATCGGTATACACATCTACGAACTCCCAATGGGGGTTGCTCTTGATATAGCCGGTGTAGTAATCCACTTGGGCGGCATAGCTGGTGAATTGCTCATCGCTGTCGGTGGACACACGGGCATATCCGGCCACCCGGCGCTTTGCTGTGGAGTTTTTCGGCGCACCGGTGTGTAGATTTAAGGTGGCGGGGATCACAGTGACATTTTTGGCTTTAGTCATTTCGGTTACTCCTTTCTTTGGTTTTCTGCCCGGCGGCTGAACGCATTTCCGGTGTCCAGCTATCTGCTCGGGAACGATCCTGCCATCGTTTAACGGTTTGCGTTCCGTCTAAGAGGGTAAACACCAAGGTGTTGTTATTGCAGGCTGTAACAGCCGTTATTTCGCCCACAGAGGATGCAACCTCCATCAAGGTAGCTTCCGGGATCGCTTTGGAGGGGCAAGTGCTTTTTCCGAGAGTATTGTATGTACTGCAGATCCAAACCGGCCCATTTGCTGTGACCTTCCTGCGGTAATGCTTGCCACAACCGGCGCAGGTGATCATACCGGTAAAGGCATAATTTGAAGATGTCTGTGGCTTGCCGAATTTTTCTGCCCGCCTGACCATCTCCAGTTGTACCAAGTTATAAGTACCAATATCAATGATTGGCTCGTGGGTATCTGCTGCGTGGTATTGGGGCAGCTGTCCCTGGTTGCGAAGTGTCCGCTTGGTTAGGTGGTTTTCCCGGAACTTGGTCTGAAGCAGCAGATTGCCGGTGTAGGTGTAGTTCTTGAGGATGCGGGTGATGGCGCTTTTGTGCCAGGTGAAACCTTGCTGCGTCAGAATTCCCTCTGCGTTCAGCCGTTTCATAATTGCGGTCACACCCATGCCACCTAAAAAGTCAGCATAGATGGATTTGACGATCTCTGCTTCTTCCGGAACCACAATGTACTGTCCGTCTTTATAACGGTAGCCGAGCATAAACCCTCGCCAAGGCTGTCCGTTTTCAAAGTTCTGCCGGACACGCCACTTTTGGTTCTCGCTTGCCGAAAGACTTTCCTCTTGAGCATAGGATGCCAGGATGGAGAGCAGCAGCTCTCCGTCTGCAGTGGAAGTGTCAATGTTCTGCTCTTCAAAATATACGCTGACACCCAGTTTTTTCAGTTCCCGGACGGACTCCAAAAGGGTAACGGTGTTCCGTGCGAAGCGGGAAATGGACTTGGTAATGATGTGATCGATCTTTCCGGATCGGCAGTTGGCAAGAAGCTTTTGAAACTGCTCCCTACTATCCTTTGTACCGGTTTTGGCTTCGTCTGCATAGACCCCAACATATTCCCAACCGGGGTGCTTGCGGATGTAGCCACTGTAATGATCCACCTGCGCCGCCAGGGAGTGGAGCATCGCATCTTTTCCGCTGGACACTCTTGCATATGCCGCTACCCGTTTTCTCTTTGGCGGCGCAGGTGGGAATTTAACTTTTTGAATGGTTCTTTCCACAAAGAGACCTCCTTTGTATCAATTTGGTGTACTGTATATTCACTCTAACGGGACGGTATTGCAAGTGTGTATATTCAACGAAAAATGCTCCCCTGATCTATGCCATAGTGACAAGCAAGCACGGCACCGGCGATCTCGTGCGCCTGCTTAGATAGTTCACCGTTACGCAACATTGCGTCAAGTACTGATAGGGAGACTTGATACCGGATCAGCCTCTGCCGGGAGACCTGCTTGCCGTGATTGGAGATAGCAATGCCGGCAGCAGTATTTACGATTTTGATTTCCATAGCTTTCAAACTCCTTTCCGCAATGGTTACATATGAGATGGTAATAAGCTTCCTTCCGCACCTGATCTCGGTGACTATTCCACCAAGCCATACGGCACTTATCTGTGCAGAACAGTTTTTCTTTCCGCCCTGCCGGCTGCACAATGGGTTTGCCGCAGCTTTTGCAGGATTTGCTGCCGGGGATCACCGGGTGGCGGCGAATATGGGTGCGGATGGTGTTGACAGAGATGCCCAATGCGCAGGCAATTTCCCATGGCGATTTTCCCTGCAAGCGCATCTCGTTAATGATTTTGACCTCTTGCTTTTTAATGGTTAATACCCCCTTTGAATAGGAATTCTTGCGCGTACTGCCCCCCGCACGTTATACGCAATAAGCACCCGGGGATTGTACCTCCCCCAGGGGGGACAGAAAGGACAAAAAGGACATATTAGTTTTCCAGGACATCCGGGTTGGTTAAGTACACCTCAGAAGGGCGTCTGCCAACCCCCAATGCCGGCTCCATAGGTTTTGGTGCAATATAGCCATACTCGCACAGCCGGTTTAGAACCGGTTGAATCGCATCCGCTGTCTTGATGTTTCGGCACAGCCGCATAGCATCCCGGCGGGAGAACTGGGTTATGTGCTTGCGCTTGAGGATATTCAGCAACTGTTCGCTCTGTTTGTTGATGGGATCGGCACCCATAAGGGCATATGCTGCCCTTGCGTGTTCTAGAAAGTACTCGCCGATGCGAACAGCGTTCTCCATTGTTTCCCCGGAGACCTCAGTAAAGTCCAGAAAACCGTGGTGCTGAGCGGTGTGAAGCAGCCCTGCGATCCGTAATACCGCACCGACATACTTTCCTGCCCAATCGGCGATCTCCGCCAGATCGGAGTGGAAGCGGCGCTCGGTATCTTGGAATAGTTGTTCCAAAATGTGTGTAGCTGCATCGGATAGCGTGAGGGGATCTTCTGCAGCTTCATTTTCCAAAAGGCTGCGGATCAAATTGCGGTATTGGTTTTTTGCGGATTCTGCAATAGGGGTTGTGTGAAATGTACGGTTACCCAAGGAGGATTTGGGCATAGCATAGAGAAAACGGGCGGTCAACCCACGGCCACGGAAAGTGCTGTTGCTCATAAGACCGTTCAGCACTTCCGGCTGTACCGCCAACAGAATGGTAAGGGTGGGGCGGATAATGCTTTCACTGGCTCTGCCAATCCGGTCAACACGAATGGTGTCACCGTTATGACCTTTGAGGAACACATCGATGTTGACATTCTTGGTATAGATGCCGTTCAGAATATCGAAGATGCCGCCCTCTGCGGAAACAATTGCTGCTCGGCTGTGATTTTCTGCCAAGACAGATGCAAGTTTTTCTGCGGTGACATCATCCACGAACAACTTCAGAGGCTGGATCTCCTGAAAAGTAGATATTTCTTTAGCTTTGTCGGTCATCTCAGAGACTTCTGCTTTGCCTTTGGATACCTTGTCCTCCAATGCTCTACGCTCCTTTTCCAGCACGGCCTTTTTCATTTGACTTTCGATGATCTTGGCATCCAGGGAATCGTTTATCTCTTTTTCGTAATCCTCGACAGGTGTGGTCATAAGAGATATGACAGCGGATTTTCGTTCGGCAGGAGGAAGAACGATCACGCAGTAGGTGTTCAGCGGTTCTGACCAATCTGCCTTGCCCCAAATGCGATATTTCCCCTGCAAACAGATAGAGAGGATTGCAATGGCGGCCACGGCGGCCATATCCGCAGAGGTTTGGGTGGTTTCCGCCACCGCAAGGACATAGTCACGAACGGGTGCAGGCAGAGCATCTACCGGAAATGTGGGAAGATCGAATTCATCAAAGGGAATCGGGGTGTCCCACTGAACAGGACCGGTGCTGTTGTAGACCTCCGGGGGGATATAATTAGGGTTGGCAAGTAGCTTCGTATAAAACCTTTCCTTGCCTTTCCAAATACTCTCCAACTCGTGATCCTCCAGGGGCGGCTGGCACCGCTCTGCTTCCCGATAGAATAGCGCTTCTGCATCGCTTGTGTAACCGTAGCGAGTAACGATCTGGGCAGCGATTTGGGACATGGTATTGTTGCGACTGCCTTCCGTAATGTTGGGTTTCATATTGGCAAAAGCCTGCTCGTCTTCAAGATCCTTCAGAAAAGCATTTAAGGTTATGGTGCCGGGATGGAATTCTACCTTCGGGTTCTCTGTTCCAAACAAAAACCGGGCAGCGCCCAATGCCATGGGATCAAAGAACGAAAACAATTGCATAAGCTTTTGCTTCAGTGCGGCATATGCGTCCGGATCGGTTGCCGGATCGATAAGAAAAACCACATGAAAGCGAGGGCGGGCGGAATATTTTCCTTTGGGTTTCATATGATTGCGGCTATAGTGGATGATGTGTGGGACATTACAGAAAATCTCCTGGATATCTTCTGCGGTGACCCACATTTCCGGGTCTTCGGTGTGATCGTTGTCACAGTCCATGGGAAGTGCGTTGGAAACGAGGAAATTCTTCACGCTGCGGTAGTTGTTCCGGTATTCAGCGCAGACAATGTCCCGAGAGAATGCCTCCAAAGCAGATGCTTCATCTGCAATCTCAATGCGATGGGGATACAGGCAGTTTTCGGCATTTCCTCTGCTATTGGCAGCATAGACGGTGATGTTTTTACTTTCTTGCATGGGGGTGTCTCCTTCCTTAAATATTGTTGGTTAACCAGGTGTCTAATGCGGTTCTTGGAATCAGCCATCGCTTCCCGGCTCTGCGGCAGGGGATCTTGCCAGAGCGAAGCAGCATTGCCAGGGTGGGAACGCTGATTCCCAGGTACGCGGCGGCTTCTTTCAAATTAAAAACCGCTTTGCGATCATCTTTTTGCATTTTTTAACTCCTTTCTCTTGTGTTTGTCCTGATTTTACTGTATAATCACACCATAATCATTTTGCTAATGGTAAGAGTTGCAGACTAAACTACAATTCTAACGGTAAGAAATACGGTAAAAGGAGTAGCGCAAATGGATCTGAAAGCGGCATTGACCGATTATAAAATTGGCGGCATCGGAGATATAAAAAAACACACCCTCCGTTTCCATTCATACAGAATGGGAACAGAGGATGGTAAGTTAATGATTTATGGGCAGTGTGAGCCGGGACAGTTGCCAAAGGTGTATAAAGGTTATCCATCCGGACAGGAACTTCTACTGGATTTGTGCAACCTGCATTTGGAACTGCGTGGAAGAACACTGCAGGAAAGTGCCGGTATTTTGATCCGGTGGAGCATGGAGAATATTCATCCGTATTATTATTACGGAGATGATGCTTTGTATATGGAATTTAGCGCAGAGTCGCCCGAGGGCTACTGGGATCATATGGTAAATGTACTGGAGTTGTATCATGTGGCTGTGGCGGATATGGTGCGTGATTTGGATCGGCTGTATACCGACACGATGACTGTGTTTGCTGTGCGGAAGTTGATGGATGGTGAGGTTGCAGAAGCACAGCGGCTGTATGAGAATGTCCGGGTGGCGGAGCAAGACAATCTGATGTTTAAATGGTTCAGAGCCCCCGTCGAGCGCCGTGCGTTGGTGATCAAAGAAGCGGTGGACAAGCTGCCAAAGCTTTCAATGAGCCTAGAGTACGACCTTGCTGATGGGCAACTGAAGATGCAGCCTGCGGTGTGTTCGGTCATCGATGCTGCCTATTACGGCCTTAGTCGATTTGCTGCGGTCGATGTGGGCGCATTGGATGATTACGGTGGAAAAACCAATATCGCATTCTGTCAAGCCTGTGGTCGCGCATTTATCAAGACCGGCAATCGGCAGAAATACTGTGGCGATCCCCTTTGCCAAAGCATCCGAAATAAACGCAAATCCAGCGATTACTACTACCGAAAGAAACAAGTGGATTAGTGGCGATTTTTATAAAGGATGTAGGTTTTCTTTGTATACTGTTGCAATTCTGCGATATGTTCGCTATAAAAATGCTATATAATTGCGAAGGGGGATCCCGTCTTGTTATTTTCTGATGCCATTAAGGCAATTCGTAGAAAAAGCTTGCTTACACAGACCGAATTTGCCGCAGAAATTGGAGTGTCTTACTCCACTGTAAACCGTTGGGAAACGGGCAAGGCTGTGCCTAAATTCTGCAAATTAAAACTGATTAAGAATTTTTGCACAGAGCATAACATTTCATTTGATATAGATGCGTATATCATGGACAGCAACTAATTTTCAGAATACATTTTCATAACATATTATTTTCAGGACGGGGGCAGCAGTATGCCTACATTGAGTGATATTTTTGATAAACGAAAAATCCTACTCTATCAAAACGAGAGTTTAGATTTGGATCACTATTATCAAGAACCATACCAAGATGAGGATGATGAAATCAAGGAGATGGGAAGACCCTTTGAATCTGATCAGTCCAAAAAAATCCGCACCTTGGATTTAAGCAATGAAGATCGAACTTATTCTGGTTTCAGCTATTTTATGGATGGTTCTCGCCGCACATATAAAATTGGCGATATGGTTCTGGAAGGCAAGAAGATTTTTCCTGTTGTAGTTGCGCAAGTTCGCGCCGGCTGTACAGAGCGTGATCGGCAGAAGAAACTACATACATACGGTTCTGTTCAGCGAAAAAATCTACTACTTCTTAGCGACAAAATGAATGAAGTGGATTTCCAAGAAATTCGGCAGCGAATCCTCAAAACGCAAATGGCCGCAGCTCTCCATTTGGATATCATAAGGTATCATTTCGATCCTGCCAAGGACAATGTTCCTGTTAACGCAGCCATCGCCAAAGCTAATTCCATAATGCATGATATGGAAATTGATATTCTGGGTCAAATGGTGAATTCAGGAGCGTTAGAACCAAACCATATGCTGATTGTGGATGGTCCGTTGCAGTTTATTCGCCAGGATACCGGAAAGCCGGAGTTTGCGGATATGTTCTACGATGTTGTCGGCGTGTCTAAAAGCTTTGATCCAATGCTTCCAACTTCCGGCAAAAGCAAGCGTGGCGGAACGCAAATTGGTGCAGAATTATTGAAGCTGGAGTATGGACAAAGAACACCGGTGTTCTTGAAAGAAAACAGTAAACATCGCAAATTTGGATGTTGGTACTTGAGAGTCCGTCCCAAAAATCGTGTAGCCGGTCCGCTTGAGGGGATTATTAAGATTGAGAAGATGGCCGTTGAGGAAGATCTCGAAAGAGAGGGTTTGGATTCTTCTGTGGTTGATAATATTTCCCTTTGGCTACTGAACGAAGGCTCGCCGACTTGTTATGGTCGTGACGAGCGGTGGGCAAGTCACTTATACCCTGTTTATTTAACTGAAACATTGATCAAGTCATCGTTTGAAAGCGACCTGGTGTTTATTAGCAACTTTAAGCGTAATTTCCGCTGATAAGGAGATAGAGATATGAGCAATAGAAAATTAATCGGTAGAGTATCTGCCACAGAGAAATATCCGTCGTCTTGTGATGATTTTCAGTTCTGGCTTTCGGATGATGCGATTCTGAGTCCTTTTGATATTGTTCGTGTAGAGAACAAGACCGACGATTCTGTAACCTACGGTGTGGTTCAGGATATTTTGCATATCACCGACGGAACGGGGCATCTTAGTAATTATGTGTCTTCTGACTTTGGTGATGTAGATACCACGCCTATGACAAGACGGTTGTCCTTGTCTTATGCCAAGGTTTCCGTTATCCACAACACGAAAGAGAATTTTATGCCTGTATTTGAAGGTTCTCCTGTGTACACTGCCGACAATGAGGACATTGAGATCGCCTTGGGACTGGATAACATTGATGAGAAAACCGCCATTCCCGCCGGTCTGATGAAAGCTAGCAACAATGTTGCAGTTCCTATTAAATATAACGGAGATTTCTTGATTGGCCCTGAAGGCGCCCATATGAATATCTCCGGCATATCCGGTCTGGCAACCAAGACAAGCTATGTCATGTTCTTACTGAAGGCAATTCAACATAAGTACAAAGACGATGTGGCAATTATCGTTATGAATGTTAAGGGCGACGACCTGCTTCATGTCCATCAGCCTAATGAAAAGATTACTCCGGCACAGCGAGCAGAATGGGATACCTTGGGCGTCCCTTGTGACCCTTTTGAAAATGTTAAGTATCTCTATCCGTTCCGCAAACAGAGGGACAAACTGTATGCCAATACCGCTCTGCCTACAGAGGATTTGGCGGAACAGTTCAGAGAAAAAAGAGCATCGAACTTTGTTTATACCTTCGAACACGATGTTAGCAAGGTTGATATGCTGTTTGCTAATGTAGATGACCCTAATTATACGATCGAATCAATTCTGAACTACATCGACTATGGCCAGGAATTCAGAGATGTTTCCAGTTGGGATGAGTTTAAGGATCAACTGAAAGATTTTTGCACAAAGGGCAGTGGCAAGAATAACGCCTCCAGTATCTTGATTCAGTCTTGGCAGCGTTTTAGACGTTTGATTAATAACTCTATCAACGACGATGTTTTTGTGAATTCTAGATCTATGGCAAGTGATCTTCATCAGGTACATTTATCCGACGAGGTCCTGAATATCAACGGCGGCGAGATGATGGTCGTTGATATTGCGGGTATTACTGAGCAGCTTCAATGCCTGGTGTTCGGTGATATTATCCGCTCTGTATATTCTTTGAAACACGGAGACTTTGATCCGGATGAACGCACGAGCAAAAAGCCGGTACCCAAACGCATCATAATCTTTGTAGATGAGCTGAACAAATATGCCCCCTCTACATCTAGCAAGAGTTCTCCGCTGTTGGCTAATTTGCTGGATATTACCGAGCGTGGTCGTTCTGAGGGTGTTGTGCTTTTCTCTGCTGAGCAGTTTAGAAGTGCAATCCACGAGCGCATTAAGGGTAACTGTGGTACGAATGTTTATGGACGTACTAATGCGATCGAAGTGTCCCGTCCGGATTACAAATTTGTTCCCACAGTATATGCAAATATGATGACCCGACTAAAGAAGGGTGACTTGATCCTCCATCATCCCGTGTTTAAAACGCTGTTGAAGATCCAGTTCCCATTCCCGTCCTACAATCAGGGAGGTAGTAAATAATGGGTGAACCTGTAGCCGGTAAATTTCTTCTGGAAATACTGACAAAAGGTATGTATTCCAACCCGATGCATGTTTATCGGGAATATATTCAAAACAGCACGGACTCTATAGACAAGGCTGTTGCAGATGGTTTGCTGGTTGCATCCGAGGCAGCAATCCACATTCAAATTGATGGTGCAGCCCGGACGATCACAATTCGGGATAACGGCTGCGGCATTACGGTGGACAAAGCCAGAGAAACCTTGTTGAATATTGGACATTCGGAGAAGAACGGTATTGATGAGCGTGGATTTCGTGGTATTGGCCGCTTGGCAGGATTGGCTTATGCCGAGGAGGTTCAGTTTATCACTTCCGCTTTTGGTGAGTCAGTTAAAACCGTTATGACTTGCGATTGCGTCAAGATGCAGAGACTGCTCCAAAAAACAAATACCGAAACTACTGATGTCATGGAAACCTTTAAGTCTATCAGCAGCTTTCAAGATCCTCAGCCGGAAGAAAAGGGCGAACATTATTTTGAAGTTCGTATGATCGGGGTGCCGGTAGATTCTGGTCTGCTTGAAGAAAGTAGCGTGTGGGGGTATTTGTCCGAGACTGCCCCTGTAGATTTTAATAGCCAGCAATTTTCCCAGGCGCAAAAGATCCGGGATCATTTCGAAGAACATGGGTGCCCAATAACTTGCTATAAAATTCTGCGTGGATCGAGAAAACTTCCAATCTATAAGCCGTATTCCCGCACACTGTCTACTGGCAAGCAGGCTAAAACAAAGAACAAAGATTATGTGCGTGATGTAGAGTTTGTGTATGCTGAAGCATCTGATGGTCAACCGTTGTATATCGGTTGGCTTGCACTGACAGATTTTTCGGGTATTATCTCTGATGAATCGGTACAAGGTATCCGTTTCCGCAAGGGTAATATTTTGGTTGGAAATAGCACTACATTCGTTAAATATTTCCCCTCTGAAGGCCATAATGCAAATCGTATGTTTGCGGGTGAAATCCATGTATTACATACGGAGTTGATTCCAAACTCACAGAGAGATGACTTTGAGCCTAATGCTATTTGTGGTGAACTACGGCAATCGTTAAGTAAATGGGCGGGAGAAATAAATAAGAAATACCGCCGCGGAATGTCCGAAGCAACCTCTGCTCTTAGACGCTTGAATCAATTGAATAACGCACAGAAAGAACTGGAAGAAAAGATTGAAACCGGTGCGATTACATCTGATGAGAAGCGTGAACAAATTGCTGAGCAACTCAAACAAATTGCACAAAAGCGAGAGGTAGAAGAAAAGACTGTCCGAAAAGCACAAGAACGCGGCACTTTCGATCCTGATCGTGCGGAAACTGTAGAGAAAGTTTTAGCACAGACCGAAACAGCATCCAAGAAAATGCCCTCTCTCAACAAGAAGGTAGTCAATGCTGATTACTCAACAAAGCGTGATCTGCCTTCTTCCTATAGCAGAGACGAGAGAAAACTTTATCAGCGTATTATTACGGTGATCGATACTTTCTTTGCGGAAGATCCAAAAACTGCCGAAAAACTGCATGAGGCTATAAAATCTGAACTGAGCGTGAAAAAGAAATGAGAGTATTATTAGTTGAACCGAATTATAAAAATAAATACCCTCCGATGGGGTTGATGAAAATCAGCACCTATCATAAGATGCTGGGAGATGAAGTGCGTTTTGTCAAAGGGTTTGACAGCGCTGTGGATGAGGCAGTATGGGATAGGATTTACATCACAACACTGTTCACCTTTGATTTTGATGTAGATGTAGCAACAATTAACCACTACAAACTGTTAGTAGACAATATTGACGATTTGTATGTTGGCGGCATTATGGCTTCTCTTATGCCGGATAAAATTTCGGCGGCAACAGGAATTGATCGTTCCCACATTTTAACCGGATTGTTCACCGATACTTCCGTAGTAGGGGATGATAACGACATCAATGTTGATGAATTACCGCTGGATTATGATATTTTGGAGCAAATTGATTACAAGTATCCTGCCGGCGATAATTACTTTGCGTACACTACCAGAGGCTGCCCTAATCATTGCTCCTTCTGCGCTGTCCCAATTTTAGAGCCGCACTTCCATGTTACCAACAATATCATCGACCAGATTAGAACTATCGATGCAAAATATGGCCCCAAGCAGCACCTTCTGCTACTGGACAACAATGTGCTGAATACATTAGACTTGAAAAGCCTCGTCGATGACCTCTGTTCAGCGGGCTTTGGTCGTGGCGCAAAATATGTCGACCCAGGCACCTATAACATTGTGATGCTGCGCTATAAAAACGGAGACCGCGCTGATTTTCTAGATAAGAAAATGGCAGCATATCTGGAGAGCTTTAAGAAACGTATCAAATCAGCAGAGATGCTAGAAGCGTTCCTTCAAATTGTCATCGGTGCGGAAGATGTAGAAGATTATGCGCAGTATATGCTGGATCATGAGGAAGAATTATCTCCTATTATCGAAAAATACCGCAGTAAAACAGCGAAGGCACGGTACTTGGATTTCAATCAAGGTGTTGATGGTCGAAAGATCAATGACGAAAATATGGAGCAGCTCGCCCGGCTTGCAATTCATCCGCTACGCATTGCTTTCGATGATATTCGGCTGAAAGATGTATACCGCAAAGCGGTTCGTACTGCACATCGGCATGGAATTAAGGAAATTTCTAACTATATTCTGTTCAATTATAAGGATGAACCGAAAGATCTCTATGAGCGTTTGCGGGTAAATATCGAATTGAACGAAGAACTTGGAATTCAGATTTTTTCCTTCCCGATGAAGTATTCTCCGATCAATGAAACAGATCGCACCTACATCGGTGCAAATTGGTGCAAGAAATCGGTACGAGCAATATCTGCAATTTTACAGGTTACTAAGGGCGTTGTAGCTGCCGGA
>JAEIGA010011896.1_pt1 | contig 13194 bp, 13 predicted proteins | sample 9270691 | NCBI WGS metagenome assembly JAEIGA01 (sample SAMN17057246, study PRJNA624740) | gut metagenome | biome: biome; isolation source: fecal sample | host: Bos grunniens | place: China: Xizang | collected 2019 | reverse complement strand
CGGATTCAACAATCAATCGCAGAATGGCAAGATTCAGAAAAAATAATGTAATTTAATTTATGGAGGTAAAACAATGGGTATTGCAATTTCTACCGCTGGTGTAACTTTTGGTTATTGTGTTGAAGAAACCAAGGGCACAAGACCCGCAGCTGGGTACACTCTTATTCCCGACATCAAGGAAATCCCCGAAATGAACCCGGAGCCTGAAACTTTGGAAAGCACCGTTCTTTCCGAAACCGGGTATAAGACCTACATTGAAGGTTTGAAAGACCTTGGTGGTGCATTGAGTTTCCTTGCAAACTATACTACCGAACTTGAAACCGTTTGGAGTGCATTGGTTATTGCATACGAAACCGCAAGCAAGGATGGAAAGGCTATTTGGTTTGAGGTGAAACATCCCAAACTTGATAAGTCTGTGTTCTTCACCGGACAGCCTTCTGCTATGGGACTTCCTGCAATGGCTGTGAATAACATCCTTGAAACCAATCTTTATATTACTCCCACAAACGCTCCTTCGTGGCAAACCAAATCCACTCCCAAGGCGTAAATAGTTGAAATATTAGGAGGGCATACCGATGGCAAAACAATTGAATTTTGAATATAAAAATAAGAAATACACCCTTGAATATACGAGGGACACCGTAAAACAAATGGAGAGAGAAGGTTTCAAAGGCGATGATATTGTAAATAAACCTATGCTAACTCTCCCTAAATTGTTTGCTGGTGCTTTTAAAGCACATCACAAATTTGACACTAAACAGAAAATGATTGACGAAATCTTTGAACTGTTTACGAATAAACAGGCTCTTGTTGAAAAACTTGCAGAAATGTATATGGAGCCTATGGAAACGTTGATGGATGATGATTCTATTGACGAGGGAAACGCGATTGCGTGGGAGGCGAATTTTTAGAAGCTCCCCCCACGCAAGAGAAAACGAATACGGAAGTTTTCGAAGAAAGTTTCCCATTTTATCTTGCCATCGGTATGTCCTTTGCGGAGTATTGGGAGGGTGATCCAAAACTCGCTCAATACTACCGCAAGGCATATTGTATAAAGCAAGAACAATTTAATAACAACGCTTGGCTGCAAGGTATGTATATATATGATGCCGTATCAACGGCATTACATAACGCTTTAAGAGGAATGGGCAAGGGGAAATCCCCTGCTAAAGATTATGCAAAGCAGCCATACGATTTGTTTAAAAAAGAAAAAACACCAAAGCAGAAAGCAATCGAGGTCGAAAAAGAACAAGAGAAAGCCGCTGCTTGGATGGAGAATTTCGTTAAGAGCCAGAGCCATAGAGCCAGAGCCTAAAAGTAATTTTTAGGAGGAGTTTCTATGGCTCTTACGATTGATGAATTAAATATACAAATCGCAGCCGATAGCAAGAATGCGACAAGGGCTTTAACTTCCCTTATCAAAAAGTTAGAAATTTTAAAAGATACTTTGAACGGCACAAACGTGTCAAATATTACAATTTCTAATTCTTTTAATAAGGTTTCAAACAGCGTAACCAAAGCAGATGCCGCAACAAAAAAATACGCTAATACCACGAAAAAAACGGAGAAATCCACAAAATCCTTCTCCGATAAGTTGGCAAATCAAGTCTCCAAGTGGAGAACCTTGACGGGTGCTTTTCGCTCTGCTGCCAATATGATGGCAAATTTGTTCACAGAAAGCAACAGTTATGTTGAAACTTTAAACCTATTCAACGTGACAATGGGGGATGCCGCAGAAGGATCATACAAATTTGCTAAAAGCGTACAAAACCTCGTTGGTATTGATATCGCAGAATGGATGAACTTTCAGGGTACCTTTAAGCAATTGACTTCCGGCTTTGGTGTTGCGGAAGAACACGCAAATACGATGTCGCAAAACCTTACACAGTTGTCATACGATTTAGCGTCGTTCTTTAATACTAAGGTTGAAACTGCATTTGATAAGTTATCCTCTGCTATGTCTGGACAGGTAAAGGGCCTTCGTGAATTTGGTATTGATACTACCGTGGCAAGTTTGCAAGAATATGCACTTGCAAAAGGCATTGAAAAATCCGTTAGCAAAATGACACAAGCCGAAAAATCCTTGTTGAGATATAACTATATTATGGAGAAATCCATAAATATTCAAGGTGATATGGCAAGAACGCTTGTAACCCCTGCCAACGCTATGAGAATTTTAAATGCCCAATTAACGCAAATGAAGCGTGCGTTGGGTGATATTGTTAGCGTGTTGGTTGCAAGATTTATTCCTTATGTGCAAGTAATGGTTGAAATTGTAACAGATGCCGCAAATTCTTTGGCAAATTTGTTTGGATTTGAATTGCCAAAGATTGATTATTCCGGTCTTGATACCGGTGGTTATGTAGATGATCTTGAAGCAGGCGAAGAAGCGTTAAACGGATCAAATGATGCACTTAAAAAAATCAAGAAACAACTAATGGGATTTGATGAACTTAATATTTTAAGCAATCCCAATAGCGATGTCGGAGCATCTGAAGATATCGGCGGTGTTGTAGGCGGCTTAAATGGTATGAAGCCCCTTGAATATGATTTCTTATCGAATCTTGATACTTCGAAAATTGGTGAACTCAAAGAGAAAATAAAAACCGCCATAGGAGAAATTGCTGGTATCGCAGGTGGCGCTATGTTAGCAATTGGCGCAATATTAACCTTTACCGGTGCAAATGTTCCACTTGGTCTTGGCTTAATGATAGCCGGCGTTTCGGGTGTAGCGCTTGCCATAGATTGGGCGTTTTTAACAAATCCTTTTGGAAGCACGCTTTCAACATTAACAGGCATTGTTGGTGGATCTTTACTTGCATTAGGTGGTATTTTGGCGTTCACCGGCGCGAACATTCCGTTGGGTCTTGCCTTTTTAGCCGCTGGTGCCGCAACACTATTATCGGCGGTTACAATAAATTGGGAGGGATTATCTCCCGGTATTAAGCAGACTTTGGCGACAATATCCGGCGTTGTAGGATCGTCGTTATTAGTGCTTGGCGCAATATTCGCCTTTAGTGGTGCAAATATTCCTTTGGGAATTGGTTTTTTAGCAGCAGGTGCCGTAAGCATAGCTGCATCTGCAAAACTCAATTGGGATTCTTCAACCAATAAGGTGAGCGGAGTTATCCAGACCATTGGGACTGTTGTGGGAGGCGCTTTCTTGGCATTGGGCGCGTTGTTAGCATTCACGGGCGTGAACGTGCCATTAGGTATAGGTCTTATTGCTGCCGGTGCAGCCACATTGTTTGCCTCCGTCGCCCCCAATTGGAACAGTATGAGTGATAAAACAAGAAATACCATTTCGATTATTTCCGCTATATTGGGCGCGGCGTTGCTTGTAATAGGTGCAATTTTAGCGTTTACAGGCGTTGGAATACCTTTGGGTATAGGACTTATTGCTGCTGGCGCTGGATCGTTGGCGGCGGCAATAGCCCCCAATTGGGAGTGGGTAAAGCAAAAAGTTAATTCTGTTCTTGCAGGGGTTTTAGCCATTATATCGGGAATGGGCTTGGTACTTGGAGTATTGCTTTGCGTGACCGGTGTGGGAATCCCTCTTGGTCTTGGTCTGATCTTTGCAAGTTTAAAAGGCACACAAGCAGCAGCAAATATGGATGATAACCCGATTACTCGCTTTGTAAAAAAAGTGGCTAATGGTATTATTAAAATATTTAATGGCGTTATTGAAGCCATCAACGATATGTTCCACATCACTTTCGATGGCCTCACAATAGCCGGGGTGGAAATAATACCTAAATTCGATGCCAGATTGGTAAATCTACCGAAAATTCCTCTTATGGCGGAAGGTGGTATCGTGGGTGTCGGCCAAATGTTCATTGCCCGCGAAGCGGGGCCTGAGTTGGTTGGTAACATTGGTAGAAAGACAGCCGTTGCAAACAATGACCAAATCATTTCCGGTATTGAAGCTGGCGTGTATCGCGCTATGACGGCAGCAAATTCCGTGAATAAGGGCGGATCACAAACTATTCGTATCATCAACGAAATTGACGGAGACGTGGTTGGCGAAAAGGTTATTCAATATCACAACGGCAAAGTAATTCAAACAGGCGTAAGCCCGTTGTTAGTGTAAGGGGGTGGGTTATATGGCAATTTTACAAATTAATAAGATTGATATAGCAGACCCCAAAACGCTAACTTGGGACATTTACGATCTTGATTCAGAAGATGGTGCCGGAAGAAATCAGAACGGTGAACTGTTCCGTGACAGAGTGGCGGTCAAGAGAAAAATCAATTGCACTTGGCCGCCTATGGAGCCCCTTGAAATGTCGGCATTACTCAAAGCAATGGATAGCGTTTTCTTTTCCCTTCGTTATCCGGATGCACACGATGGTATGTATCGTGAAGGCGAATTTTACGTGGGCGACAGATCCACGCCAATGTATGTGTGGAACAACGAAAAAGGGAAATATCTGTGGGAAGGACTTTCCGCAAACTTTATTGAAAGGTAGGGGAATCAAATGTATTTGGTAAGTGAAGATTTTGCAAATAGAATAATTTCAAATGATAGAAGATTTGCTTTAAAACTCACTTTTGGTTCGTCTGCCGAAATTACAGGCGCAACCATACAGAACATTACGTTGGACGAAATAATTAACTCCACCGATGCTCTTACAATGGGTTGTGCCTGTTCTAATAAAATTACAATCAATATGTTGAATCCTCCTACCAATATTGATTATGACGGCGTTAGTTTTAAGGCAGAAGTTGGTTTGTTGAACAACGAAACGCCCGTTGCGTATGAATGGATTCCACTCGGTGTGTTTTATGGTTCGGTAGCCGAAACAAACAATGATTTCAAGAATTTAAAATTAACGGCTTACGACGGATTTTGCAAAATGACAGGCAGATACGACGCAAGTAACGTTCCCGATGAAACAACGCTGCAATATGTATATGATGATTTGAGATTCAAATTAGAACACGAATGCGGTGTTGTATTGAAAGAGCGCAACCTTGCGGACGAAAATAAAAATTATGAAATTTCCAATTTTCCAAACTTGGAGATTACCTATGCGCAAGCAATTGGATATGTTGCTGGGTGTTTGGGTGAAAATGCAAGGTTTGATCGTGACGGAAACCTTGAACTCGTTTGGTATACAGACTCCGGTGTAACCATTGACCGTTCACAACAATATATGGGCGGTTTCAAGAGAACCACGGGTAAAATATTAACCGTTACATCTATTTCAACCGGAACACAAGAAAATCATATTGGCAGAGGCGAGGGTGCGAACGGAACCAACATTAACTTTGAAAATCCATATATCACAGACGAAATGGCCGGTGATATATATAGCAGAATCAATGGTTTTGAATATACCCCTTGTCAGGTGAAATGGCGTGGAAACCCTGCAATACAAGCGGGGGATAAACTGCAAGTGTTTGACAAAGATAATATCCCCCATACCGTGTTAGTAATGAGTCAATCGTTAAAGATTGGCGGTGGCTGCAACGCGAGTATCGATTGCAAAGGCAATGGTGAAACCACAAGCAATTTTTCAACCAGCTTTGAAAGCACAGCGAAAAAAATTGAGAGAGTTTATAAAGGCCTTGAACAAGCAATTTTAGATGCAACCAATCAGATCACCGGTAATTCCGGAGGATATGTTGTATTCCACGATTCAGAGGATGAAAACGGCAACTACGATGGTAAACCCGATGAAATCCTCATTATGGATACCGACAGCATAGAAACGGCAACAAAAGTATGGCGCTGGAATAAAGAAGGGTTAGGATATTCCGAAAGCGCTATCCCCGGTAAGGCTTATGACGGCTCGTTTGACTTTGCTATTACGAAAGATGGAAAAATAAACGCTGATTTCATTGCAACGGGCACTTTGATCCTTGGTAGTACAGAAAATTCGATTGGCGAACTTAAACTGTATAATGGGGAAAATGCTCTTATATGTACGATGAATGGCGACGGAATAACGGTTTATTCCTCTTATGATGAAGAAACGAAAACAAACAAGGGAAATTACGTAAGACTTAGTGCTGCCGGACTTGTAGGATTTGACAAGAATGATAAACAAATTTATTGGGCAGAAGAAGATGTTTTCCATATGGAAAACGCAGAGGTAGAAAACGAAATCCAAATCGCGGGAATGATTAAAATTGTTCCTGTAAACATAACAGGTGGCCCGAAAGGCGTAGGCTTTGTAGCATTGACATAAGGAGGTGGAAATATGGCAAGTATCAACGCAGATGGCTCAAAAGGACATCACAAATTTACATTAACCGTTGTTGAAAGCAGCACGTCGACAGCAAACAATACATCCTCAGTCAATTTTAGCTTCATTCTTTCTTCGCTTGGCGGGGGCTGGAATTGGGAAGATTGGGGAGCGAGCATCTATTACATTATTACCATCAATGGTTCTAAATACTCCGGAACCATTCCCAATTATAATGGCACCAGCGCCGTGGTTCTCAAAAGCGGATCGTTGACCGTAGCGCACGAAACGGATGGTACTAAGTCCATTTCATTTAGTTTTAGTGTAACCGATAGCTCGGGGCAAACATACACTTGTGGCAACGCGCGTGCAGAAGGCACAATGGATTTGTCGACCATATCGAGATACTTAAGTATCACATCCCTTGAAATAACCAACAAAACCGAAACATCGGTGGTTGTTAAGTGGAGTGTAAGTGATCCGAGAGATAGCACCTATTACAGCTTTGATAACGGTGATACTTGGATTGGTTCTGCTACCGATGGTGAAAGTTTGGCAAGAGACGATAAAAGTGGAACATTTAACATCCTCAATTTGATTGCCAATAAGACCTATAATATGAAGGTGAAAATCAAGAGAGCAGATAGCGGTCTATGGACGATAAGCGATACATTGAGTTTTACAACCTATGATTATCCCCACGTAACTGCCACACCAGATTTTGTGATAGGCAGTCAAATGTATATGCCACTATATAACCCTTTGGGAAGAACCATTACCGCAACTATGTTTGGTGACGATGGAAGTGTAATATGGTCTGCCACAGGATGGACGGGCAACAGCATAGGGGGAAATAATGCTCCGAAGGATATAGAGAACTTATATAGAAGCATCCCAAACAAAAGAAGTGGCAACTATAAAATGAGAACCCAATATGGCGATTCTGTAAGAGAGATTGCCGGTGGCGCGTATTCAATTGTAGGAAATGAAACACCTACCATCAACGGTTTGGGTTACTACGATAACGCTGAATGGGTTGTTAGAATTACCCAAGATAACAAGCAAATCGTGCAGAACAAATCTGATTTGTGGGCCACCACTATCGCTGCAACCCCGCAATATTGGGCAGGCAGCATCACACAATATGTGTTTGAATGCAATGGTGAGTCAAGAACCGAAAGCCAACCCGGATCTTATTCGCTGGGAACCGTAAACAGTACGCGCGACGTTGATTTAACCTTAACCGTTGTAGATAGCAGAGGTTTAAGCGCATCACAAAAAATTAAGGTAACGATGGTTCCTCACAGCGATCCTACGGCAGTTGTTACTCTGAAAAGGAAGAACAACTACGAGGACGAAACCTCTTTAAAAGTAGACGGCTACGTTTCACCTGTCAACGGCAAAAACACAATGGACATCAAATACCGATACAAGATATCTGGTGGTGAATATCCTAAAGACGAAAACGGCAATGATAAGTATGTAACGATCAACGACAATGACGACGAGTATAAAGTACCGGAGCCGTTGGATAAAAACAGCGTCTATGTATTCGAAGTCATTGTAGCAGATTCCTTCGGAGCAACAAACTACAACAAAGAACACACTCTTGGCAAAGGTGTATTCCCGTTGTTCATTGACGTTGATAAAAACTCTGTTGGTGTAAACAAATTTCCCGATTCTGATAATAGTTTTGAGGCGTCCGGTTTGATTTCTTTAGGAGAAAGGCAAACGATAACACTTGAAACGGGGCAGAGCGTTGAGGTTTCGATTCCTTTTGAGCAACGTTCTGGATTGGTGAATTTTAGAATTAACGGGGGATTCTTGGAGATTGCAAGATTGTTTTATGTTTTCCGAAACAATATGTATTTTGGAATACACAAAACGCTTGTAGACGAAAGCCACAACAACACGTCTGCGGTCGTTCCGATGGAAATGTGGAATGGAGAGTATGCGTATATTTTCAAGATAACAAACAACCACGAAAGTGTTATTACTATAAGATATGGAATACTTGAATTGTGTTAGGGAGGTGATAATGTGGAAATTCTTGATTTTATAAAAGAATATTGGGTAATTATCACCTTCTTTGTTGGTGAAGTAGGCATTTTGTTTGCATTTGTTAAAAACATAAACGAATCAACAAAATGCACGTTGAGAAATGATATTTTGGATATCTACGACCGCTGCAAGGAGCAGAATAAAATCACCCATTATCAGCTGCAAAGCATTATGTGTTCTTATGATAGGTATAAGAAACTTAAAGGAAATTCTTTCGTTAAGGATATAGTCGAAAGAATACAGGAATTTGATTTAGTAGATTAGGAGGGTAAATATAATGGCTGTTGTAACAAAACCAATAACGGTTGAGGTGTCAAAACCAAATGTATTTCAGGCTATCGCGGCAAAACAGAACGATAGCAATTCAAGATTCCTAAAGGTAACTTTTGTGAATGAAGGAGAAAAAATAAACATTACTCCCTCCGCAAAGGTAACCATAAACGCAGAAAGAAGCGACGGACAATCCCAAAGTTTCTTTGGATCGGTAAATTCCGATGGCACAGCAACTCTGCCCATTCATTCGTGGATTCTTGAATTGGTAGGGTATGTGACTTGCGATGTGTCAATCATCGAGGGGAATAGCAAGTTGACGTGTACATCGTTTTCATTGTTGGTAGAAGAAGCTACACACGGATCAGACGACGTTTCAAGTGATGAGCAATACGATGTATTGACGGATTTAATTCAAAGTGTAAATGTTCTTGACGATGAAATGATTGCTTATACGGAAGCAACATACACCAAAATCCCAAGAACCGATGCACTTGAAAAAAGAGTTGATAAAAACGATAAGCGAATCACCAACCTTGAACAAGGCATCACACCTTCCCCATTTGTCACGGATGAAACAACGGCATACCAAAAGAATGTTCCGTCCAATGCACTTCCTTATGCCGAGGTTGAAAAAGTCGGTGGTATGACGAGGAAGAGCCGAAACCTGATAATCCCCAACAGTTTAGGAACAGGAATAGATACTTCATCGGGAGTCAATGTAAAACGAGGTGCTGATGGTACAAGCATCATATTGAATGGTACAAGCACACAAAATGAATATGTGACAACGGGTTCTGTTGAATTAAAAAACGAGAATTATATCATTCACGGTGGCAGTAATGAGTGCGGAGTCTATGTTTCGGGTTCAACGGAAACAAATCGAGGGGGAATTACTACAATAAAAGATGCCGATAAAAATGCGAGCAAAGCCGTTGGCATATATTTGGTTAGCGGTAAAACCTATAACAACTTTGTGGTATATCCTCAAATCGAGATTGGGACTGTTGCAACTCCTTACGAACCATACTTTGACGGACTCCGCTCCGCACAAGGGACAGAGGTTGAGAGTGTGGGGGCGAATATGCTTGGTGGTGAAGCGTTAGCGGATAAAATAATGGGTTATGCTTCTTCTTCCATAAAAGATGAAACCGCAAAAACGATTAGATATAATGCGTGGGAAGCGGAAAAAATCAACTTTTATTCGAATTTTAAGGCTAATACACAATACACCATTATTCTAAAGGGATACACATTCAACGGAACGAATGCAAGAGCGGAATTAAATTTACGCATTAGATATACCGACGATACACAAGAAAATCTTTCGTGGGGTAATCCAGCGTATCAAACACCGAGTATAAAAGCATTTGTAACAAAAGCGGGCAAGTCGGTTAAAGATATGGTTGGCAATTATCAAATCGGTGCAACCGTTTTGTATTACAACGAATGCGGTATTTTTGAAGGTGTCTTGAGTGCCGAGGATTTCAAGCCTTATGTCCGCAACACACTTCCCATTCCCGAAGAGGTGCAATCCTTGGATGGCTATGGTTGGGGAATCAATGCCGATTGCCGTAATTACATTGACTTTGAGAAAAAGCAATTTGTGAAGCAAGTTGGATGTGTGGATTTGGGAACTCTTGAATGGGTTTATCAGCAAAGCCGTTTTGCTTCAGGTGCTTTGCCTTTTGAGGCAAAAACAAGGGCGAGCGGAATTTGCTCTCGTTATACTGTCCTACAAAAACACTATCTTGATATGAAGGATGGAACGCTCGTTGTGAGAGATTATGGGTGGTCAAGCGGAAACCTCTGCCTTGTGAGTGATACCGCATACACCGATGCTGCTACATTCAAATCCGCAATGAATGGTGTTATGCTCTACTACGAACTTGCAACACCGATCATCACCGACATTTCCGATATTCTCACAGATGATAATTATATCGGTGTAGAGGGCAACGGCACAATCACAATGGTGAATGAAAACAAATTTGCCGTTCCGTCAAGCATTACCTATCAAGTAAAGGAGGGTGCATAATATGAACATTTGGAAACTTGCCAAGAAAAACAATACGATTGATGAAGTGTATGAACACGAAATCATCAAACGCATTCGTCAAAAGTATTCCATCAATCAAGAACTTGCCATTCTCCGCCAACGAGATACAAAGCCGACAGAGTTTGCAGAATATAACGCCTTTGCTGAAGAATGCAAAGCCGCAGTAAAAGCAGAAATGGAAAAGTAATTTTAAGGGGGAATCCCCATTCCCCCTTTTAAAAGGAGAGTGATCGTTATGAAAAGCACACTTGCAACCAAAGAAATTCTAACCAACAATTACAACGAAAGAAAAAAGCCGATCCTTAAATTTACACCTCATCACGCAGCTGTTGTTGGTGCAGCACCGGAAACCATCGCAAAAAACTTTAACCGATACGGAAATTCTGCCAACTATGTGATTGGAGGCGACGGCACCATCATTCTCTGTGTTCCCGAAGAATACAGAGCGTGGACAAGCGGGGACGAAGGAAACGACACGCAGGCGATTACCGTTGAAGTGGTCAACTCCACCGGTGCTCCCGAATGGAGAGTAAGTGATGCAGCCTTGGAAGCGCTGATCGATCTTGGCGCTGATATCTGCCGCAGACACGGGCTTCCCGGATTCAATTGGACGGGAGATAAGAATGGAACGTTGACCATCCATAAGATGTTCCAAGCCACAGCCTGTCCGGGCCCGTATCTTGAAAGCAAAATGCCATATATTGCAGAAGAAATCAACAAAAGAATCAAGGGGGTGGAATCAATGGTTTACAAAATCAATATTGATGAATTAAAAAAGCAAGGGTACACATCCATTTCACTTGAGTTTGGGGCTGCAACACAAGCTGTTGTCACTCCGCCCGAACCTGCTCCTGCCGCAATTGGGGTAGGGTCAACGGTGAAAATCAAATACGGAGCAAACGACTACAACGGAAATGGCCTTGCAAGCTTTGTATACGCAAGAGAATACAAGGTAAAAGAAATCAAAGGCAACAGAGTTGTTATCACTTACAACGGCACCGTTATGGCCGCAATGAACATTTCCGATTTGATTCTTGTTTAAGGGGGATATAACTATGAAAGCATTGATTGAACGTCTTGTAAAACTTTTATCTGTGAAATCTATTGTTACAATTCTTTTGACATTGGTTGTTGTTGTTCTATCGTTAAAGGGGCAATTTGATATTGAGGACATTTACCTGATGATTATTGCTTTTTACTTTGGCACTCAGGCTACAAAGGAATAAAATTATGAAGTCGGTAAAGGTAACATTGCCAAGGGATTTGAACGATATAAAAATCCATACTGTTGCAGATTGGCACATTGGGGACAAGGCTTGTGATCTCAACGCTATCAAAGAAGAAATACAAATGATAAAAGATTGCAAAAAATCTTATGTTATTTGTAACGGGGATTTGATGAACAATGCCACAAAAACTTCCGTATCCGATTGTTATTCGGAACTCATTCCACCTATGGAACAGCTGCAAGCGTTGTGCGAGTTGTTAGAACCTATCAAGGATAAGATATTGCTCATCACACAAGGCAACCACGAAGCAAGAACATATCGCACAGATGGCATCGATTTAACGGCTCTTATGGCAAAGGAATTGGGTATCTATGATAGATATGTCCGAGAGGGAGGTGTGTTGTTTTTAAGGGTTGGAGAATATCTGCATGGGCGCAAGGATCATAGAAACAATAAACACAACAGACAAGTGTGTTATAGCATCTATGTTACTCACGGATCCGGCGGAGGTAGAAAGGTTGGAGGAAAAGCAAACGTTTTGGTTGACAAGGCAAGTATTGTTGACACCGATATATATGTAATCGGTCATCATCATACGCCATTTGCAACAAGACAATCCTATTTTCGCACAGACCTTCGCAACAACGTCATTGCAAAAGTGGATAAATTGTTTGTGTGTACCGCAGCAAAGTTGAAATACGATGGTTATGGAGAAACCTATGGCTTTACACCAAGCAGCATTCAAAATCCCGTAATTTTGTTAAGTGGTACAAAAAAGAATTTTATGGTAAACGCATAGCAACTTTGGAAGTTTGCAAAATCGCTGTGAAAATAAAAAGCACACCTGAAATACGGTGTGCTTTTTTTGACAAGACGAACGTTATATAAAAAAACGCTCCGACTGTTCGGAATGCTTATTTTTTTGACACCCATCTTGACCCTCACTTTTAGTTAAAATGGGTTGAAATTAGCCTAATTTACCCACAAAAAATGTTTTTTTAAATGGAAAAGAAAAAGTCCCAAAACCCTTGAAATATAAGGCTTTTTGGGACTTTTTACGTGGTTGCGGGGGTGGGACTTGAACCACACGACCTCCGGGTTATGAGAGCGAGGGGTTAATGCTGAAAACCCTTGATATTGCTGCGTTTTCGGGATTAGCTGACACCCACCTGACACTCACTTTCCAAGAAATTATCCATTTTATTAACTTGACGCTCTTTGTGCTGTGCTGATAAGTGTGTGTAGATTGATAAAGTAGTTTGAATGTCAGAATGACCCATTTGCTCTTTTGCGGTCGTAGCATCAATACCGGATTCAAACATTATGGTACAAAATGTGTGTCTTAATTCGTGAGGTGTAAAGGTTGCGATTACCATAGGAACAT
>JAEIGA010011895.1_pt1 | contig 13195 bp, 13 predicted proteins | sample 9270691 | NCBI WGS metagenome assembly JAEIGA01 (sample SAMN17057246, study PRJNA624740) | gut metagenome | biome: biome; isolation source: fecal sample | host: Bos grunniens | place: China: Xizang | collected 2019 | reverse complement strand
TCCGCGATTAAGATATGCTACACAACAGCAGCGCGAAAAATATACTGCCGATGCTTTTGGTATTCGTTGGGAAGAAATAGATGAAGATTTAAGCTACGAAGGATTCTTTCGCAGCAAACTAACTAATACTTTGTATGATTTGTTTATGGCTCATCCTGAAATCAATGCTTCTGCAGTTGCACGTCGTTTAGGTATGGCACAGAGTCTTCTTGCTCAGTATATCAGTGGTGCTAAAAAGCCATCCAATGAACGATTGGAACTTATAAAGTCTGAAATTAGGAAGATAGGTAAAGAACTATCATCTATCCAATAGCCCTATAACTGTAAACTTACAGCGAATTTGATTCTGCCCACGTGAATAGTGAAAACCGAAGGACTATCTGTGAGGACCTGAATTTGCCTAAAACAACATAGTAGAAATCAGAACCACTCTACTTCGCCACCCCAGAGTTCAAGGAAGCGCATAAAGCCCTGATTGCTAATAACAACACTTGCAGAATTTTCACACGGATGGAAACTTATGCGTTTGGCGTTCTGTAAATCTTTATCTAAGTAGTATTTCACTGCGTGTCCGTTTGGGAAAAGTTCTTTAGGTAGAGCATCTACAGGATTTATATCCTTAATAAGTCCGAATGCGCAAACCGAACCGGGATGAACACCCAAACAACGCATCATACGCTCTTCCGATGCAAATGAGAGCTTACCCTGCTTAAGCTGATGTTCCAACCCGTGAATATCAAACTTCTTATGACACTCCTGACTAACCAGATAATGACGATTTCCTTTGTGATTTCTGAAAAACAGATTTTTGCAGTGTGTACAATCGCCAAAGTCTTTCCAATATTCAAGAGCCTCTTCTATAGTGAACAATGGCGGATGTTCAAAAATTTCATAACTTATACCATTAGCTTCAAGAAAATCGAGAGTACGTTTTCTTAGTGGAATTCTATCGTAATCGGTTGTCATAATTTATAAAAATCAAATAGTCTCCTTCTGCAAAAATTGTAAAGGAAGAAGATGTACATTCATTCAAAGTTCCTTGCCACAGGGCATTAAAATCAAATAATGGATAAACCAGACCTTCTGAACCAAAGTTGGTTGCTCCAAAAGAGAATATAGAAATTTGTTGTCCCGGATTACAAGCAAAAGAAGTATTGCCGTTACATGGTATGAAACAGCCATAATCTGTAAACATTTTTACATTTAATCCGCTACGCATATATTCTAACAACAGACTTATATTGCCCAATGTATGATCTTCTCTTTTACCTGTTGCTCCAAGAATTGCAAAACTCTTCATACCCTTTTGTTGCAAATAGCGCACAGTTTTAGTTAAATCATTATCGTCTTGTTCTTCAATATGATAAATTCTATCTGCGAATTTTTCCTTTAACTGTAAAGAGATAGAATCACAGTCGCCTACTATAATATCCGGATTAATACCGCACTGCTCCAACTGCCGAATGGCTCCATCGCAACAGGCTATAAAATTGGCATCTGCCAACACCTGCAACGGATAGGCAGCAGTAGGAAAATCGCCATCGGCTACTATAACTGCATCAAATTTATCTTTCATAATCCAACATCTGCTTTTCAAAGCACAAAGTTAAGTTATTTTCTTTATGGCGGGTTCAAATAAAATCAGTATCTTCGCAAGTTGAATATATAAATTATATAATTGCAGTCTGAACAATACAGAAACAATGAAGAAAAGAGTGCTGGTCACATACAATATGTTCCGTGCAGGATATGCTGAACTGATAGAAAAGTTTGACGTAACATTTCCGCCGGAAGGGAGAGAGTCATTTACATACGACGAAGTTTATGAAATGTTGCCTGAATACGATGTTTTGCAATCTATGTTCAATTTTCCTGTTGATAGAAAGCTGATGGAACGCGGACTGCCACGTCTGCAACTGATAAGCAACTATGCGGTTGGATTTGACAATATAGATATACCGGTTGCAACTGAATTGGGTTTGACAGTAACCAATACCCCTGACCCTGTTACAGAACCTACAGCCGATTTGGCTATGGGACTTATATTGGCAGTAGCACGCAGAATAGCCGATGTAGATAAACGTCTTAGAATTCCGGGTGCACTTACTTGGGGATTGCTTGAAAACTTAGGTTATTCTCTATATGGAAAGACATTGGGTATTATAGGTATGGGTCGTATAGGACAGGCATTGGCAAGACGCGCCAAGTCAAGCGGAATGCAAATCATCTACTTTAACAGACATCAGTTAGATAGCAGAATAGAAGCACTTTACAATGCAAAATATGTTACATTGGACGAACTATTCACCACCGCAGATGTTGTTTCTGTAAATGCTCCTCATACAGCTGAGACCACACATATTGTAGATGCTCACAGATTGGATCAGATGAAATCTACCGCAATACTCGTGAACACCGCAAGAGGTCCGTTGGTAGATGAATTGGCATTAGCCAAAGCATTGCAGGAACGCAAAATTTATGGCGCAGGTCTTGACGTATTTGAATTTGGAGATAAAGTCAGCCCGGAAATTCTGGCATGTAACAATGCTGTCCTCACTCCACATTTAGGCACACAGACATTTGACGTGCGTAACGAAATGGCTGAATATGTATCCAGAAACATCATTAACTTCTACCAGGGAGGTAAAATATCTAAAGTAAACTGATTATGGCAGCAGACGGATTATTAGAAAAATTGGACGGTTTAGAGGCTCGTTTTCAGGAAATCAGCCTGCTTATCACAGACCCTGCCGTAATAGCAGATATGAAACGTTTTGTGCGTCTGAACAGGGAGTATCGCGATTTAGAACCTGTTGTAGCAGCACGCAAAGAGTATATCCAGCTAAACGACAATATACAGCAAGCCAAAGAGTTATTTGCATCGGAACAAGATGCCGATATGAAACAGATGGCACGCGAAGAACTTGATTCTTGCACACAACAACTGGAAGAGTTGCAAGAGCAGATCAAGCAGATGCTAATCCCTAAAGATCCACAAGACAACAAGAATGTGATTATGGAAATACGCGGAGGCACAGGTGGCGACGAAGCAGCTATTTTTGCAGGCGACCTATACCGTATGTATTCCAAATATTGCGAACAAAAAGGTTGGAAAACAGCTGTTTCCAACTGTTCAGAAGGAACATCCGGCGGATTTAAAGAGATTGTGTTTACCGTTACAGGAGAAAATGTATATGGAACACTTAAATATGAATCGGGTGTACATCGTGTACAACGTGTTCCTGCAACCGAAACACAGGGACGCATACATACATCTGCAGCAACAGTAGCAGTACTACCTGAGGCCGATGCTTTTGAAGTAGAGATAAACGAAGGCGAAATAAAATGGGATACTTTCCGCAGTGGTGGTGCAGGAGGTCAGAATGTAAACAAAGTGGAATCGGGCGTTCGACTACGCTATAACTGGAAAAACCCTAACACCGGTGTTGTAGAAGAGATCCTTATTGAATGTACCGAAACACGAGACCAGCCCAAGAATAAGGAACGTGCCCTATCTCGTTTGCGTACAATGATTTATGACCGCGAGCATCAGAAATACATAGACGACATTGCTGCAAAACGCAAAACTATGGTATCTACCGGTGACAGATCGGCAAAAATCAGAACCTACAACTATCCGCAAGGACGTATAACAGATCACCGCATCAATTATACCATATATAACCTGCCGGCTTTCATGGATGGCGACATACAGGATTGTATAGATCAGCTGACTGTGGCCGAAAATACTGAGAGAATGAAAGAGGCGGAACTTTAATTAACCAGCAAATAAAAAATTAAGAGATATATGACTAGAGAACAGTTATTTGAGAACATCAAAAGAAAGAAATCATTTCTTTGTGTAGGACTTGATACAGATATCAAGAAGATTCCTGAACATCTGCTTAAAGAAGAGGACCCTATATTTGCATTCAATAAAGCGATTATAGATGCAACAGCCGATTATTGCATTGCATACAAACCAAATTTGGCATTTTACGAAAGCTGCGGATTGAAAGGTATGCAATCACTCTATAAAACAATTGATTATCTGCGTACAAACTACCCTGATCAATTTATTATAGCCGATGCAAAACGTGGCGATATAGGTAATACAGCAGCCATGTATGCCGATTCATTCTTTAACGAAATGCAGGTAGATTCAGTTACTGTTGCTCCTTACATGGGCAAAGACAGTGTAACACCTTTCCTGGGTTACGATGGCAAATGGGTTATTCTTCTTGCTCTGACCAGCAATCCGGGTGCAGAAGATTTCCAGTACACAACCGATACTGACGGTACCCCACTCTATCAGAAAGTTCTGAAACGTTCTCTGGAATGGGCTAATGCCGACAATATGATGTACGTAGTAGGTGCAACCAGAGCTGCCATGCTTGCAGATATTCGTAAGATAGTTCCTGATAGTTTCCTTTTAGTACCGGGTGTAGGCGCACAGGGCGGTTCATTGGAAGAGGTTTGCAAATACGGTATGAACAGCCAGTGCGGACTGATAGTAAACAGCAGTCGCGCCATAATTTATGCCGACAAGAGTGAAAACTTTGCAAAAGTAGCAGGAGAAAAGGCTCAGGAAGTACAGCAACAGATGGCTGCATTTCTTTGATTAGTATCATTTATTCACTACATTTGCAGATATGGAATTTACAGCAGAACAGATTGCCGAATTTCTGAATGGTGAAGTTGTAGGCAATAAAGAGGCAAAAGTGTGGACATTTGCTAAAATTGAAGAGGGAACAACCGGTGCGTTGTCATTCCTTTCCAATATGAAATATGCCCAATATTTGTACGAAACAAAATCCAGCGTAGTACTTGTAAACAGTGACTTTGAACCGGAGCAACCGGTTGAAGCCACATTGGTAAAAGTAGTTAATGCATACCAGGCCATTGCACAGTTACTGCAGTTATACGAATCAATGAAACCTAAAAAGAGTGGTATCAGTCCGTTGGCTTACATTTCAGAAAGTGCAACTATTGGCAACAATGTATATGTAGGACCATTTGCTTACATAGGCGATAAAGCCACCATAGGCGACAATACACAGATTTACCCACATGCAAATGTAGGCGATGCAGTAAAGATAGGTGCAAACACCATACTCTACCCAAATGTAACTATCTACCAGGGATGTAAAATAGGAAACCGTTGTATTCTACATGCAGGTTGCGTGATAGGTGCCGATGGTTTTGGTTTTGCTCCGGCAGAGGGCGGATATTCCAAAATTCCACAGATAGGTATAGTAGAACTGGAAGACGATGTAGAGATAGGTGCAAACGCATGTGTGGATCGCGCCACAATGGGACGCACACTTATCCACCACGGTGTAAAATTAGACAATATGGTACAGATAGGTCATAACGTAGAGGTAGGCAACGACACAGTTATGTCTGCACAATGCGGTGTGGCAGGTTCTGCAAAAGTAGGCAGTTGGAGTATGTTTGGAGGTCAATGCGGTATAGCAGGACATATACAGTTGGGCGATCGTTTGAACGTAGGTGCCCAATCGGGTATTCCAGGACCGGAAAAAGGAGACCAGACACTAATGGGATATCCGGCTATAGAGCATCGTAAGTTTGCTCGTTCAGCAGTTATATATAAGAAACTACCTGAAATGTATTCTCAGTTAGGTGCACTTCAGAGAGAGATTGAAAGTTTAAAAAAGAGACTTGAAGAGAACAAATGATGTACAAACAGAAAACCCTGAAAGATAGTTTCTCTCTTAGCGGAAAGGGACTACACACCGGACTTGATTTGACAGTTACTTTCAAACCGGCTCCGGCAGATTATGGATATAAAATTCAGCGTATAGATCTTGACAGCCAGCCTGTGATTGATGCTGTGGCAGAAAACGTACGCGAAACACAACGAGGTACAGTGCTGTTCAAGGGTAACGCTAAAGTAAGCACCGTAGAACACGGATTAGCAGCACTTTATGCAGCAGGCATTGACAACTGTCACATAGAGGTAAACGGCCCTGAATTCCCCATATTGGATGGTAGTGCCATCTACTACGTAGAAAATATACAGCGTGTAGGAATTAAAGAACAGGATGCTTTAAAAGATTTCTACGTAGTAAAAAATAAGATAGAAATCAGAGATGAATCTACAGGTTCATCTATCATAATGTTGCCCGACGAAGAGTTTAGCGTAAACGTACTTATCTCTTTCGATTCAGAGGTACTCTACAACCAGTACGCTTCATTGGACGATATGAATAATTTCCCTACAGAAATAGCAAGCAGCCGTACATTCGTCTTTGTAAGAGAATTGGAGCCTCTGCTTGGCGTGGGACTTATCAAAGGAGGCGATTTAGATAATGCCATAGTAATATATGAACGTGAAATGTCGCAAGACAGATATGACAAATTAGCAGAGGTTATGGGAGTGCCTAAGATGGATGCCAAAAAGTTAGGCTACATTATGCACAAACCGCTTACCTGGCCTAATGAACCGGCACGCCATAAACTATTGGACATCATAGGCGATTTGGCACTTATAGGCAAACCCATCAAGGGACGTATCATTGCAACACGCCCCGGACATACCATCAACAACAAATTTGCTCGTGCCATACGTAAGAATATCAAACTAAACGATGCTCAATCGCCTGCATATAATCCATCGGCAACACCAGTAATGAATGTAGAACAGATTATGGAGGCTCTGCCCCATCGTTTCCCATTCCTGTTACTTGATAAGGTGATTACACTTACCGACTTATATGCAGAGGGTGTAAAAAACGTAACCAACGACGAACCATTCTTCCAGGGACACTTCCCTATGCAGCCTGTAATGCCGGGCGTATTGATAATAGAAGCAATGGCACAGTTGGGTGGAACTTTGGCTCTGCAATATACAGACGACCCCACACAATATACACCGCTGTTTGTAAAGATTGACAACGCAAAATTCCGCCACTCTGTAGTACCCGGAGATACACTCCTGATGCGTGCTGTAAGAGTAGCACCTATGCGTCATAATATATTATCTATCAAAGGATTCAGTTTTGTTGGCGAAAAATTGGTTGCAGAAGCTGAATTTATGGTTCAACTAATTAAAAACGAAGAAAAATGATCAGTCCGTTAGCATACGTAGATCCATCGGCACAGATTGGAGAAAATGTAGAAATAGGCCCATTTGCCTACATTGACAAAAATGTGGTTATAGGCGACAACAACGTAATTATGCCTCATGCCAGCATTATGTACGGTTCACGTATAGGCAATGGTAATACCATTCACAATGGTGCAGTTATAGGTGGTATTCCACAAGACCTAAAATTCATTGGAGAAGAGACCACTGCTGAAATTGGCGACAACAATCGCATTCGTGAAAACGTAACCATAAACCGTGGTACAGCGTCAAGAGGAAAAACCGTAGTAGGAAACAACAACCTGCTTATGGAGAATATGCACGTAGCTCACGACTGTATAGTTGGTAATAATTGTATATTCGGAAACAGCACAAAGTTGGCAGGCGAAGTTATAGTTGACGACCACGCAACATTAAGTGCTTGCGTACTTGTACATCAGTTCTGCCATATAGGCGGTTATGTAATGGTACAAGGCGGTTCAGGTTGTAGCAAGGATATTCCTCCATACGTTATGTGCGGACGTCATCCGGTTGCATATATGGGTATCAATTTGGTACGCATGCGTCGCGAAGGATATTCAAAAGAGTTGATAGATGCCATTCACAACGCATATCGCATGATTTATCAGAGCGGAATGAACGTATCAATGGCAATAGCTGCACTTAAAGAATCACCACTTATTGAGTTCCCGGAAGTGAAGTACATTGTAGATTTCACACAGAGTTCAGAACGTGGAATAATTAGAGACTAACAAAACATCAGAACTATGATATACAGATTTATTTTTGTATCGGACGAAGTCGATGACTTCTACCGCGAGATTCAGATAGATTCAGAAGCATCATTCCTGGATTTCCACAATGCTATTTTGGAATCTGTTGGCTATCCTGACGACCAGATGACATCCTTCTTTATCTGTGAGGACAATTGGGAAAAACGCGAAGAGATTACTCGCGAAGAGATGAATACCAGTTCAGATATAGACAGCTGGGTAATGGCATCTACCCCACTTAGCGAACTCGTTGAAGACGAAAAGCAGAGACTTATCTATATTTTCGATCCACTTACAGACCGTTGCTTCTTTATAGAACTTAAAGAGATAACATACGGCAAATCTATAGACAAAGCTATATGTACAGGTAAAGGTGGCGAAGCTCCAAAACAGCTTATAGATTTTGATGCAATCAGTGCATCTACCACATCGCTTGACATTGACGAAAACTTCTATGGTGACGAAGATTTCGATTCAGAAGATCTTGACATGGATGGATTCGATATGGGCGGTGGCAGCGGAGAGGTTACTCTGGATTCACTTGACGATCTCTATTGATTGGTTGGTATTTGTAACCTTACAGGCTGTTTATGGCAGATAAGAATCTGGTTATAGTATTGGGACCTACAGGCGTGGGAAAGACCGATTTGTGTCTTACCCTCGCCCGTTTTTTTGATTCCCCAATAATATCGGCCGATTCCAGACAGATGTATGCAGAGATACCAATAGGTACTGCTGCTCCAACTGTAGAAGAACGTTCACAAGTAGAACATTACTTTGTAGGAAATCTCAAATTAGACGATTATTATAGCGCTGCAAGATACGAAGAAGATGCTCTACAAACTATAAACACCCTATTCGCAGAAAATAAAAAGACTCTGATTGTTACAGGAGGTTCTATGATGTATATTGATGCACTATGCAAAGGAATAGATGATATACCTACTGTAACTCAAGAAGTTAGAGACAACCTGAAAGAACGTTACAACACTGTAGGTCTTGACACTTTGGCGCAGGAATTACGCTTATTAGACCCCGAATACTATGCTATAGTAGATAGGAAGAATCCTAAACGTGTAATTCATGCTCTCGAGATATGTTATATGACAGGAAAGACCTATACATCGTTCCGTTCAGGCGAAAAAAAGAAGCGTCCTTTTAATATTATCAAGGTAGGACTTACCAGAGATAGAGAGGAACTATACGCAAGAATAGATACGAGAGTTGATAAAATGATAGAGAACGGTCTTTTGGATGAAGCAAGAAAAGTGTATCCGCTTAAAGCACTTAATTCGCTTAACACCGTTGGATATAAAGAACTATTTGCCTGGATGGACGGAGCTACAACCCCTGACGGCAAAGAGTGGACTCTTGATTTTGCTATTGAGAAAATTAAACAAAACAGCAGAATCTATTCACGCAAACAGATGACGTGGTTTAAACGCGACAACGAAATACGTTGGTTTCATCCCGACAACAAGGAAGATATTATCAACTATATAAAAGAGAGATGTAATGCTGATTAAACTTTATTCAAAGAACAACAGCCAACGCGATCTTGATAGGATTTTAGATGTGCTTAACGGTGGTGGAATAATTATTTTCCCTACCGATACCGCATACGCTATAGGATGCCACGCACTTAAAGAACGTCCCATAGAACGTATCTGTAAAATCAAGGGTATCAATCCGCAGAAACACAGATTCTCCATTATCTGCTACGATTTAAGCAAAATAAGCCAATACGTACAGATTGATAATAGCACTTTCAAAACAATGAAACGCAATCTGCCCGGTCCTTTTACATTTGTACTGCGTGCCGGAAACAGACTGCCTAAAATCTTCAGCAACAGAAAGGAGGTAGGAATTCGTATCCCGGACAATGACATTATTCGTGAAATAAGTCGTCAGTTAGATGCCCCTATCCTATCTACCACCATTCCCTACAACGATTCTGATGACATAGGCTATCTGACAAATCCGGAACTGATAGACGAAAGGTTTGGAGACGATGTAGATATTGTAATAGATGGCGGTGCAGGCGGTTTTGAATTCTCTACCGTTGTATATTGTATAGATGGAGAAGAAGAGATAATAAGAGAAGGAAAAGGAATTTTAGATAAATAATATCACATAAATAGATTATGAAGAGATTTGGATATATATTGGGACTATTTTCCCTGCTGATGCCTGTAACAATGGTATCGGAAGCCAAAGAGATTGAACTGGAACAGATAGTAAACGGAACATTCAGTGCAAAAGGAATGGGTAGCATCACCCCAACTGCCGATGGAATACACTACCTGACAGCCAACGATGATTACAGCAAAATTCTAATGCGTTCATTCAAAGACAAAAACTATGAAGAGACAGTATTAGACCTTGCCACTGTACGCGGAAACAATGGTATTAAATATTTTGACGACTATATCCTATCACCTAAAGAAGATAAAATTCTTATCAAGACCAATAGCCAGAAGATATTTCGCCGTTCAAGCACTGCAGAATACTACATCTTCACTATAAAAAACAACATACTTGAACCACTGTCAACTGGCGGTCCTCAACAGGAGCCAAAATTTTCACCGGACGGCAACAACATTGGTTTTGTACGTGAAGGAAATATCTTTTTGGTGAAGTTACTCTTTAACAATGCTGAATCGCAGGTAACTAAAGATGGTAAAAAGAACAGCATCAGCAATGGTGTTCCAGATTGGGCGTACGAAGAGGAGTTCTCATTTACATCGGCATTCGATTTTAGTGCAGACAGTAAAATGTTAGCATACATCAAGTTCAACGAAAATGGAGTAAACAGGTTCGATATGCCTTTCTTTCAAACAGTTATGGAAGATGCAAACGAACAATCATTACTTACAGAAAAGCAGGTGCAATATCCTGTTTCCGGAGCACGCTATTCAAAAGTATCTGTTCACACATTCGATATAAAGAGTTCAGTAACACGCGATATAGAATTAGAAACAGACAGCAACGCATATATTCCACGTATCAAATTTGTGGCAGACGAAGAGAACAATCTGTTTATATTCACATTGAACAGACGTCAGAATACACTTGAAGTATATGCTGCAAATCCACGCTCTACACTTTGCAACCTTATTTTGCGTGAAACAGACAACCGTTACATAGAGACCACATCTTATATGGATACAGAATTCTATGGCGATAAGTTTATTATGCAGAGCGAAAAAGATGGTCATAACCACCTGTATCTATATAATCTTCGTGGCAAACTGGAACGCCAGATAACTAAAGGAAATTGGGATGTGCTGGCTTTCCACGGTTACGATGCAAAGAGCGGCACAGCCTACTATGAAAGCAACGAACAGGGATTCTATAACTGTAATGTGTATAAGATTGACAGCAAAGGTAAGAGTGTCTGCCTGACACCTGACAAGGGTTACAACAATGCCATATTCAGTGCAGACAACACCTACTTTGTAAATACCTGGTCAGATTTAAATACTCCTCCTGTAGTATCTGTAAAAGATAACAAAGGCAAACAGATTACTGTAATAGAAGATAACAAAGAGCTGCAGGATCTGGCAAAAGAGTACAATCTTGTAAAGAAGGAATTTTTCAGCTTTACTACATCAGAAGGAGTTGAACTGTACGGTTGGATGGTAAAACCTGCCAATGCAAGTGCAAGCAACAAATGTCCGCTTATACTATATCAATATGGTGGTCCGGGTGCAAATGAAGTTATGGACTCATGGAATACCGGTTTTTATAACGGAGGTACATTTGAAACCTATCTTGTAAACCACGGATACGCAGTAGCTGTTGTTGATGGTCGTGGAACAGGACTACGCGGTGCAGATTTTAAGAAACAGACCTATCTGCAACTTGGTGTTATGGAGAGTAAAGACCAGGTTGAAACTGCAAAATATCTATCTACCCTACCCTATATCGATGCCGATAGAATAGGTATCTGGGGATGGAGCTATGGTGGTTACAACACACTTATGTCTATGAGTGAAGGTACACCAATATTCAAAGCCGGTGTTGCTGTTGCTCCTGTAACAGACTGGCGTTTCTACGATGCACCATATACCGAACGCTTTATGCAGATGCCAAAAGAGAATGGAGAGGGCTATGCAGCATCGTCAGCAATTAACAGAATAGACAAATTAAATGGTCGTCTGTTATTGGTACATGGTTTGGACGATGACAATGTATTCTTTAGCAATACAACAGCCTATATGCAGGCGTTGATAGATAAAGGAATTCAGTTCGATATGCAGGTTTATCCTGGCAAAGAGCACAGTCTGGTAGGCAAAGCAACCCGCAAGCATCTATTTGGAAAGATACTTGAATTCTTTGATAGAGAACTGAAATAGTTACTTGTAAATAAGAAATATAGATGGAGTTTTGGAGAGGTCGGGCAATCGGTCTCTCCACTCTTTTACTGTCATAGTACGAGCATACTCATTTTCACAGGTAAGCCCGGAAGCTATACACAAACGAGTCTGAGGACGACACGCCTTGATTATATCTGCCAACATCTTTCCATTTCTGTACGGAGTCTCAATGAATAGCTGTGTCTGATCTTCACTGTAAGCACGCTGTTCCAACCGCTTAAGCGCTTTTATTCTTTCGTCTGCATCAATAGGCAGATAGCCATTGAATGCAAAACTTTGACCATTGAACCCTGATGCCATTACTGCTAAAATAATACTTGAAGGGCCAACTAACGGAACCACATCAAGACCTTTGCGCTGAGCTATAGCAACTACATCGGCACCCGGATCGGCCACAGCAGGACAGCCCGCTTCCGATATTACACCTATGGATTCACCATTTTCAAGCGGTTTCAGCATACCTGCTATATCGGCACTATCGGTATGTTTGTTAAGTGTAACAAAAGTAAGTTTGTCTATATCAATACTCCTGTCTACCAGTTTTAGAAAACGTCTTGCAGTTCGTACATCCTCTACTATAAAATGGTTTATAGAGAGAATTATCTCCCTATTATATGGCGGTAACACCTTATCTACAGGTGTATCGCCTAACAGATTTGGAATAAGATACAATGCCGGCTTCATAACGACTGCGAAGGTAGTACATTTTTCAACATAATAGTATTAACTTTGCATAAAAGCGAAGATAGGATGCGCTCGTTGAAAATAAAGCAAGCTTTATTCACTCGCTTTCACTATCTTTGCATAAAAGCGAAGAAATGAATTCAGAGAGTGTTATTAAGATAGAAAACGGAGTGGCCTGTGCGCCGGAAAACCGTTTGTCAAATCCAGTCTGCGTAGATATTAAAAGAGGCTGGCAGGTTGCTGTGGTTGGT
>JAEIGA010011894.1_pt1 | contig 13195 bp, 15 predicted proteins | sample 9270691 | NCBI WGS metagenome assembly JAEIGA01 (sample SAMN17057246, study PRJNA624740) | gut metagenome | biome: biome; isolation source: fecal sample | host: Bos grunniens | place: China: Xizang | collected 2019 | reverse complement strand
CTTCGAACGTGTATTGACCGATATCGACTGGCGGCTTGACCAGCTCATCTGGCGGAGTATAATCCTCATCTTCGCAGCCATCGTGTTCTTCGATATAATCTGGGATAGAATAAACATTCCACATATAATTGTTTATAGTATCTGTTTCCAAATCTATATCAACGAACCCTTGTGCCCATTTCAGACTATCTTCTATCCCCTTCTCTGAGATATTCACCAAGCCAACATTTCTGCTGATGTTTTCAAGTTCAAATTCTGATGTTGGGAAAACTTGCTTTGCGTACTCCTGGTCATCTGCGGCAATGCCACCGTGATGAACGCACTCTTCTTCCATCATTTCGCAGAAAGATGTCTTCATAAAGTCGCTCATATGCGGATTATTCATAATCGCACTTTTTGCTTCCTCGGTCATAGCTCTTCTCTGCTCTTCGGGCACGCCGACTCCGAACTTTGTGCAATCTTCTGCGTATCGGATTATTGCAAGCTGCAGAACCTCTTTGATTTTATCCTTGTTCGGAATAATTGCGCATTCGCAGAGTGTTTCAATCAGCTTAACAGCGGTTGAAGAATATGCGCCCCAATGGTAGTATAATGACGCTATGTTTTCCTGTCCTCTGTGAACTTTGATTACTAATCTTTCTCCCATTACTTCTCCTTTCGTAAAAAGTAAGGCCCACAATTATTGTGGGCCATTACGTTTAGCGTCTCATGACTTCATCGATAAGACCATATTCCTTGGCCTCATCAGCGGACATCCAGTTGTCACGGTCAGTATCTGCCCAAACCTTATCATAGGGCTGGCCACTGTTCTCAGACAGCATACGAGTCAGCTTTTCCTTGGTGCGGTTCATGTGGTTCATAGCAATCTGCATATCAGTTGCCTGACCACGCATACCACCAAGAGGCTGGTGAATCATGATTTCTGCGTTGGGGAGAGCGAAACGCTTACCCTTGGTGCCGCCTGCGAGCAGGAATGCGCCCATGGATGCGGCGGTGCCCATGCAGATGGTGTTCACATCACACTTGATGTACTTCATGGTGTCGTAGATTGCCAGACCAGCAGCGACAGAGCCGCCAGGAGAATTGATGTAGAAGAAAATATCCTTGTTGGGGTCTTCGGACTCCAGGAAAAGCATCTGGCCGATGATGGAATTCGCAGTTGCGTCAGTTACTTCGTCACCCAGGAAGATGATTCTGTCCTTGAGCAGACGGGAAAACAGGTCGTAAGAGCGCTCACCGCCCTGAGTCTTTTCGATAACATAAGGGATATACATAAGTACAGTTTCCTTTCATTTTTAAATTCATATTTTTGATTACTCCTGTAATACATAATTAGAATAGAAAAACAAAGGCAATAAAGACAAAAACGAGAGGCAAGCCTCTCGTTAATAATTATAGTGTATTCTTGTGTAAAGATTCGCCCTTACGAATAGGTAAATCTTTTCTAGTCTTAAAGTTGACTACAACAGTTCCAGATGCAGAGTTAACATAATCAACAGGCTCGCCCTGACGAACCATACCAATGATTGGTAGACTCATTCCCGTGTCCCCGAAATTAACAACGTCTCCCCTTTCGAACCTTCCACGCTCTACTCGACCAGTAACCTTTGCAATTCCTTTCTGTGGGTCGAAGACGACAGCTAATACGGAAAAGTCAGACTTTTTGTCTGATGTATATTGGAGGTTTGTATCACAATCATTTGTTTTCATTGGGTTGCTCGGCTTATGTGCTTGAGGGTGACCATATTTTGCAAGTAACTCTTGTTTCAATTGTTCTTGTGACTTCTGACCGCTTGTTGGAGAAGTATAGCATGGTCTTTCAGCATTGTATGTTCTCTCGGTATATGGTCTAGCTGACGCGTTTGATGTCGGCAATTTCTTCGGCTTATAAACATCAACCTTGCTGTTTTTTACCAACTCCAACTCTCTATTCTTATATTCTCTTACTTTCCGTGAGTAATCTCTGTTGCGAGATTCCATATATTTTTCAGTGTCAGTTTTGATTTCTCGGTTCCAAAATAAAAAATCAAACATTCCCATCTTTCGTTCCTTCTTTCTAACGGTATTCTTATTTTTAGTATAGAAGAGCCCAGCCAAAATAAAAAGCAGCAGGTTCCCCTGCTGCTTAATTATTAATCATCGATATCGTCGACAGTAGGCCAAGCTGCTGATTCGATTCCACAATACAAAACCTGCTTATCTTTGAACGACTGACAAGTCAATTCGTCATCGGAATTGTATCTTGCTGATTCGAGAATGTCATCAAAGACCCTGAGCATTGCCATCGCACTCTCGAGCTCTTCCAACTCTTCATCTATTTCATCAATAGATATGTTCAAATCTTCAATCAGTGATAGTTTTTCTTCAGCCGAATTGTTGAACGTTGCAATCAAAGATTTTTCTTCCTCTCTCTTCTTGCGAATGTTCCTCATGTTGTTTGTCGATACTGTTAGACTTTCTTTGACGTTTGCAACCTGCGCCTCTGTAATTTGCTTAATTTTACCGTAAGGCACATACGTGTCATTAAAAGCCTGATACATGGTTGTTGAACGAGAGAAAGACATTAGCGGCATGAATGTATCATTACACCTTATATAGATATTAAGATATTGACTCATAGCATTTCCTCTCTCTCATTAGGCAATTTGTTCAGCTCAGACATAATCTCGTGATACTTCAAGTATCGGCCAGCTCTGTTGCAAATCAGCTGAATATCCTTATTGTCATAAAGATTAATCAAATGAGGAGAGTACTTCTTGTACTTATCCAACACGTGAATTGCGAAAACCTTTCGATTTACAGAATCGGACCAAGACTGCTCAACCTCGGACTTAGCCTTCTTGAACAAATCCTTAACAAAACGAGTCTTTTCACGCATGAAACGCTTCACGTTATCGGCTACGATAATAGCATCCGCCTGATAGGCCTCAGGAATCTTAGACAGCAAGTCATCCCAAGAACCATCGTCAACTGCGCGAATTATTACGTTGGTGGAAGTAATCTTGGTGAGCATTCGATGAACGTTGAGGTAATCATTGTACTTCAACTTGAGCTTATAACCATCAATGTTGATAACAAAGCCCTCTGCTTCATTGGACGACTTCTCATCCAACTCATTCAGAATCTGGTCAAAGGTCTTGTCGAAAACCTTAGTGCACTTTACACCATATGCGCGAGCAGTACCAATAACATCGGCGTAGGACATTTCATTGCCATTTAAAACATTGCGAATACCAATCAAATACAAACCACGCTGAGCGTCGTCGTACTTAACAACATGCTTATCTTCGGAGCAAATCAACTCAAAGATAAACGTGCAGTCAGGGTTGTCGCGTAGCATTTCACGGTAATTATCACCCAACAGTTCGTAGCCGATATTTACTCGGAAAGACTCTTCCCTATTGAGTGCCTGAGTACCAGACAACACATATTCGCCGTTATAATAACGCGCAGCCTGCATAGAGCCATCCATTTTATCAGAGATTTCAATAGACTTTGCCGCATCTAGGCGACGCTGAATGTTTGCGATTTGAGTCTCCTCAGTTTCATTCAGGTTGAAGAACTTTCTAAAAGGAGTTAAAACCAGACAGTCGCGGCGCTTATCGATTACGACAGAACGACACTCTCTATACATCTGGTCATATTTCTTCCAGAACTCAGCATCAGTATCCATCAGGTTATAACGAAACAGCACAAGGTCCTGGAACTCATTGATAATCAAAGGAGCAAACATTTCATTGTAGTAATCAAAATGGGAAGCCCAATATTCGATACAGTTCTTATATTCGCCGTAATCCCAAAGCTTATCTTCGCCATAAGTCTTGATAAACTCAGTCTTCAAAGCGATTACATTCTTGATGAGGTTATTCCACATCATCTTCCTCTTCCTTTCTGATGCATTCAATAGCATCGTTTAACATTTCATTGATAGCGGGCAAAACATTAATGCCAGGCTTGACCAGAACGGACACTCCTCTTCCGCTATATTTATACCAATATACCTTGATGTTTTCAGAATCAAAATTGGGCATCGTGTTTTCGTCCCAATTATAAGCTCTTATAACAAACACATCATTCTCATATGTTGCACCTGTGTTGTCAAAGGGGCTAATCATTTCCTTTTGGTTTTTATTCCAATAGACCCTATCCATTTCTCTTCGAATCCTATCAAGGACCGCTACAATTAAATTATCACAGCTTTCTTCACGAAGCCAACCATCTTTAATCAGAGTGTCTAAGTCTCTGTTTGAATTAAATTTAGTCATATTTATTTTCCTTTCTCCTGTATTCACTAATAATATAGGGGAAAATGAGAATTTTGTGCGGGCTCGTGTTTTATCTAAAAAAGAGCATAAAAAAAGACCACCCAGGAGGAGGAAGGTGGTCTTTTTCACTATAATTAAGGGTTACAGAGGGAGGAAGCTCTGTATTAAACCCGAGATAAGAATTAAACTGCATATTTTATTAATCGGGACTGTCACAACGAGTGCAGTTCTCATCATTTCAAGTTTGCTCCCAATCAAATACATCTATAATGTAGACAAAATAAATAAAAAAAGACTAAAAAAAAGAATCCCAGCTGACTATGTCAAGCTGGGACTTTTTTATGTACTTAGAACTCGTCGTAGTACACACCACTCTTGGTGAAGCGAGTCACTTCCATGAGGGGAAGGGGCTTTGCCTCGCCGATGGTTGCAAGACGGTCGTTGACCTCGTCAGCTGTCATCAGAGTGATTTCGACATCGTCGATTTCTTCGTTGCCGAAGATTTCCTGGAACATGTCGGTGCCTCTCTGCACAGGGACGTGGTTGCGGGCAGGCTGATACCATGCGTAAGGCTTATTTTCGCCGCTGACCTTATCAAAGTAGCCGTAGCGAGAGATATGTACCTCACCATTGATTTCAGAAACCTCAAAAAATTCCTTACCCATTACGTTTGCATTAACTTTCATCATTGTCTTTTCCTCCTGATTCTTTCGTGAAAAAATTTAGGAGCATTGAAATTACTCCTATAAAATGTACACAGATATTGTAGATGAAACAGGAGAAAAAAGCTTATTTGTTGTAGATATCGCTAGTGAACTTAGAACTTACTAATGCAATTCCAGCGCAAAGAAGTAAGCAAATCAATTCTGCCAAAATAATATGCCATGTATATCCAGTCCAAAAACTTGCTGTATATAAACAATCGGCCTGATATTCAACCCCACCAATATTAATGCGAAGAGTTTTTTGGAATACATTGGACGGAATATCTTGTGCATAAGAAACCACGGTTTCTTTTGTCTCTGGATTTTTAACAATAGTATAATCAGCCATCATATCATAGAGTGTGTCTTCAGTTGTATTACCAATCATGCTAACATCTGTTGGTGTGTTATAATGATACTTACTATCAACAGACTGAACGAAAACAACACATGAATCCATCAATTTGCCAGAGTCGTCAAAAGCTGCCATGTCATATGGGAATAATACAGAGTTGATAATAATCATTTTATTGATAACCAATTTATCTTCCCTGTGTTTTTGACAAAACTCTAACAATTCAGCATCAATACTCATCTTTGGCTGTCCATTTTTATATCCAGACATCTTAGACCACCATTGATATGCCTCAGGAGAATCAATCCTAATCGTCTCAAACGATTTTGCCATAATTTTTCTTTCCGTCAGGTTATACAAAGAAATAGATGACTTTGATACGCAAGGCAAATCCTCTATTTCTTCTTTCATTGTTGCCAGGTCAATTGTTGAGGCAACAGCAGCATTATCTTCATACATATCACTGGATAAATATTCTGTGATTCCAAGTAATGTCTCGTTTAAATTGCGCTCTACCTCTGCTTTTGTGTATTGCATTGTTATTCCAGATGTAAACATATACAACGCTATGCAAATCGGAAGCGAAATGCAAAGACAAATGATTGCCCTTTTCCAAAATAAATTTCCAAAAGATAAGTCTTTTATTGTTGGCTTTACATGCTTTGTCTTATCTATAAATTTCTCAAACATATTAACACCCTTTCTTAGTGTGAACTTTCTGCTTATAATGTAGAAGAGCGGGGCAAAGGAAAAGAGCCACACCGAAGTGTGGCTCTTGTTGATTACAGGGTAATAACGCTCTTGAGGACAGCCTTCAGAGGCTCGCGTTCATCGGTAGGACAAGTGTCCACCACGCAAACTTCCAACCAGCGGCCAAGCGTGCAGTAGCCCTCGGATTCGGCAACAGTGGTCAACGCACGGACGAAACCACGAATGTTCAGAACTGCATTGGAGACAGTGCCAGAACGAACAGACTTCATGCACATGGAGTAGAACTTCTGTGCCTGCTGGAAGTATTCATCCTTCAGCTTGTAGTCACATCCGCTCTTATCCAGTGCTGCCTGAGTTGCAGCGCGGAACTGGCCGATAACAGATTCAGGCTGTTTGAAGTACAGCGTGTTGAAACGAGACATGGTAGCCTCATTCTGCTGCTGAACACCTTCATAGTCAGCGTTCTGAGTACCGAACAGTACGCAGTCAGGATGCATCTTCACTTCGCCACGGCCAGGGATGAACAGGAAGCCAGTGCCGTCAGTCAGAGGGTTCAGGAAAGAAGACAGGAAGTTGGACTCGCCCATATTCATTTCGTTCAGAACCATCGTACCGCCATCAATCAGCCAGTCGTAAAGTTCAGACTGGTCGATAACGATGGAAACGGATGCTGCGCGAGCCTTGGTGATTTCAAACTGTGCAGCCGCCTTGATTGCGCCAGGCACATCTTTGATTTCGGTAGCCTTGGTCTCGAGCATTACCTTTGCCATAGCTTCACGGTCCATGCTCTTCAGCTTTTCAGAAGCGCTGTTATCAGTGCTCTTTTCGCCGTAGATACTGGACGGACTCATCTGACGAGAGAAGGTCAACATGTAGAGAGGCTGGCCAAGCAGCCAAGCAATCGTCTCCATGTAGACGTTCTTACCGACAGACTTTTCACCTTCACAGATGGCTGCCATTCTCATGACACCATTGCGGAGGCCTTCTGCGATGATACCTTCCTTGCCGACCTTGACCTTGTCGATATAGGGGTCAACATAAATACAACGAGGCTTGTGTGCAGGCTTGTTGTACTTGCGATAGCCCTTGACAACGCGGATTTTCAGGGCTTCATCAACCTTGTTAATCTGCATGACCTTGAGGCGGTCATCCATCTCTTCCTTGGTTACGATACCAGCCGCAATCTTTTCATCGATGATGGCCTGCAGCTTAGAAGAAACTGCGGTAGTCTCAACGTTAGACTGCTTCACTTCGTCCAGGAACATGGTGCCGTAGATGAACATACCATTGTAGGAGTCCAGCTTAATGTCGGCGCCGAGGGTGATGATTTCCTTAATCTGGTCGTTGGACAGCTGGATTTCTTCCATCTCGCCGTCCGCATTCTTAACTTCATCCATTACCTTCTGGAGCATGCCGAACATTGCAGTCTTGTCTTCCTTATCCACGTAAACGGGATAGAAACCGCGGAGCAGCTCAGAGCCAATAATGGTCTTAAAAGATGCAGCCTTAGAGTCCAGAAGGGACAGAACGTTGGCTTTCTGAGGGCAGGTAGAATTGGTTTTAATAACAACCTTGTAAGTTTTTGTCTTGCTCATTTGTGTAATCCTCCAAATTTCATAAAAATAAAACAGGAGAAACACGTAGTTCTCCTGCTTGATAAATACAAAATAGAAGAAGAGCAATGAAAAAGAAAATATCTTAATCTTTAATCCTTACTTCTGTTCTTGGGTTCTCATCATATATTCGTTCAATTGTTACTTTGTAAATGTATCGGTCATCATCGTATGCGAATTCATTTAATGCGTCTAAAATTGCTTTTAAAATATTATCAGCATCTGGTTTTCCAGTTGGCTTAATTTCGCCTCTTAGTGCTGCTTCTTTTTCCGCTTTCTTAAATTTGGTAAGAACTGGCATATACGCAACGACTTCTAACTCTATGTATTTGTCTCCAAAATGAATACCATCGCATTGCTCAACATAACAAGCTTTGATGAAATTCTCATATGCTTTTGTTTTAGTTGGTGTATATACAACTCCACCGCCACCCAATCGAGGTCTTCCCTTTCCTGTTGGCTTCATTGGAATTACAAAAAACGCTTCCATGTAAAAATAGCTCCTTTTTATAGTCTTTTGTTTATTATAGCTATTTTACTTGTGCACTGAAGGGTATATATTGAACATCTACTCTGGTAAATCTCCATGTTAAATATTGTATAAAGGAAAAGAGCCGCTGTAATAGCGGCTCTTGTTTTTTTGTTTGGTTTATTCTGCGTGGTTTTCGCCAGTTGCGTAATCAATAACAACACCAGGCTGAACGTTATAACAGAAGACATTGAAGCAAATGCCATCGCCTTCATCTTCAACAGACCAAGCTTCCATGATGACACCATCGCAAACCAAGTTATCCCCAGTGTATACAGGTGTTACACGATAAAGAACGTGGTTGCCAGTTTCATCAACGTAGTCGTCAATCATGTTTTCAAAAGGCAGCATACCTTCGACATTCATGTAGCGAGTGCCAGTAATCAGGTTCTTGTCATTTGCGTTTTCACCAGCAAGCTGGAAGCCAATAATATGGCATCTGTTGTATACCCAACGACCATCGACAAAGTCATACTCCTTATTCTTCCACCCAGAAGGCTTAACAGAACTAATAGATTCTCTGTCCTCAGTAGGCATCAGCTCTTTGCAAATATTGGCAAATGCAACGCCACAGCGGCCAAGACTATCCTTATCGGAATAAATCTCAAATGCCTCTGTTACCTGCTTCTGCTCGTCGGTGAAATAAGGCATGTTGCCATTGACAGTTTCGTAAGGCTTGCCATTGTAACCATCAACGTCGAGTTCACCACTGTCAAGAACACCCTGCAGCTCGTCCCAACCAGACAACATTGTGTCGCCGAGACCAGGCAACAAGTCATTAAGCAAATCCTTAACAGCACCTGTGATAGGACTTGCCATTTCATTATTGACAGCGTCATTAACCATACCGCCAAGGTTGTTGAGGATGTCGTCAGCGTTGTCCTCGATTAGGTCGCCAATACCACCAACAACGTCTCCTGCGATGCCACCAATCTCTTCTCCAACAACGGGAGACAAGACATCTTCAACCAGCGTACAGCCAGTGAAGCAGGAAAGCATCATAACAACCGCCAAAATAAGACCAAAAATTCTCTTCTTCATTTCAACTCTCCTTGTTTAATTAATTTTTGTTATAAACATAAGTCTCAATCAAGATTTCATCATGAGACTTTCCAATAAAATCTTCTCTGCTGACACATTCATATGCGCTCATGTCAACATTAAAGAACTTATCTGCGGGGTAATCTCTATTCCAGCGGACAACAATAATCTTATCGAAGATTGCTTCGCAGGGAATTAAGGCTGGGTCCTCAACAAAAGATGTTGCGTCATCAACACAAACTTCTGTTGTAACCTCAACAGGTAACCCCTCAAACATCTTTTTGGAATACTCATGAATAATTATGCGCTCATTTTGACAATCAGTGCATAATTTTTCAAGCAATAGTCGGTCTCTGGATTGTCTGCGATTATTGAACATCATACCATTGTTGTTTGATATGCAAACAATAAGATTCTTCATTGCTCATTTCTCCTTTCTTGTTGATAAATATAGTTTAGAATAACTACTATTTGTTGAACAAAAAATGAGCCGCTAATGCGACTCATTTTTCTAATGGCACCACATCATCGTTGGGCACCATGGATTGATGAGGGGCTTCTGTGTCTTGGTTTGCATTATTTTCTTGCTGGCTGATATAGTTTTCTATCTCAGATGTCAACCACGAAGCAAGCATACCCGCTGCGACTTCCGTGAGCAAATCGCCAAGGTCTTTAGCCTCTTCTTCCGCAACTTTTTCGTTTTCAGCTGCGTGAGTCGTGGTAATTGCCGAGCAGCCAATCATGCTGAAACACATACACAGCACCAATGTGAGAGCAATAATTTTCTTCATATTTACCTCCATAATATGTTTACTCCTAATTACACAGATAATATACAACAAATTGTCCACAATAGCAAAACAAAAGAGCTGACATAAGTCAGCTCTCTGCTTTTATTAATCTAAATCAAAATTTCCGCGATATGTAAGAACAGCTTCAATCGTCTTATATTCGATACCGCTCTCCCCTACTGTGATTAGGTCAATAATTAAAACATCGCCAGCTTGTCTTTGGCTGATAATCGCATCTAAATCTTCAAATGTCATTACTTTTTGACCATCGATGCTGGAAATGATATCGCCAGACTTGATGCCAGCAAATTCAGCTGGTGAATATTGGTATACAAAATTAACCTTTAACCCCAACTGTGTTTGAGCACTATTGATATCCTCTGGGAAAGCAACACCCAAGAAAGGACGTGAGTCAAAATTAGGGTCTTGTGTTGGGTCTTCTGCGTCGAATCCATCATCAGGCTGAGGATTAACAACTTGTCCATCGCCATTAATTATAATGTTAATTGGCTTTTTGTTCAGGTTATCAATAGCCTCATTTAAATCTTCTGTGATTTCGACCAAAGAGGTCTCCAAAGTGTCTATTTTGTTTTCCAAGACACTCATTCTGAATTCCAAGTCTTCCACATAGGTTAACAGTTCATCTGAATTCTTATTGTTTGTATAGTTAATACCAAAACTACAAACTAAAGTTATAGCCAGAACAACTACAAACATAATCATACCTTCAACCTTGGTTAATGGAGCAGCAGCGTCGGTCAACTTACCCTTTTTATCATTGGCCTTTTCAGGAATATCAACCGCGGGTTTTTGCTGTTCAATTGGTTCTGCGGCATTATCGTTTTTTAAAATCTCTTCTTCTTGCATAATACCTCTCCTTTAAGATTTATCTGATTATAGTTTAGAAGAATGAGTATAACAAAACAGGCCGAGCATTGCTGCTCGACCTGGGTGTTTAATTGTAATTAATAACCAAATTCTTGCACGCCGTAGATTCTTGTACCAACTCTATACATAGCGTAACCAAATCTGGTATAGCCACAATATCCAACAGAGTTTTCGTCAGCGTTCACCATATTGGCGTAGTGTGCGGGAGAATTCTTCCAACCAATAAACTGCTCATAAATATTATTACCACTCTGCGAAATATTTTCGTTTGAGGACGTATGTGCATAATTGGTAGAAATTGCTTTTGCTGCGTTTTTGGCTTTGTTAATGAGACCATTGTCAAGAACCAAATTGTATTCACTGGTACCCAAAACAGATTCTCGCAGGCCATTGACATAACCAAGCATAATAGAAGCTGCTTCATAATCAGAATATCTGTTAACGATATCGTCCCAGTTAGAAGTCTTGCATTCAGAACATACAGCCACACAATGGTCCGTGAAACCAGAATACTTAGGCTGAGACATCAATCCGCGATTCATCTCGTCCTTAACGACCTCAGAACAAGGCTTGTACACCCAATTGTGAGTGCCAGAACCCTGAATGGTCTTCTCAGAGATAACATCGTTACATACAGTACAAATAGTCTTTTCTACGCCAGTGCCAGTGCAGGAAGCACCAGTGGTCTCAGTTCTTGTTGCACCATGGCCCTTTGCCTTGGAAGTCTCAGACTTGGTTCCGCCGCAATTGCTGCAGGTCTTAGTAATCTTGCCATCAGAAGTGCATGTTGCAGTATCGGATGTGGTCTGATAATTGTGGCCAGTTGCCTTTACAGTGGTGTCAGTATAAGAATGAGTACACTTAGAACACTTGTGAGTAGTGTAACCGTCCTTATCACAAGTAGGAGGTGTAACAGTGTCAGAATAGCTGTGACCAGTTGCAGGGACCTTGGTATCTACAACAGTGCCACTACACTTGGAACACTTGTGGGTTGTATAACCCTCAGCAGTACAAGTAGGTGCTGTGACAGTGTCAACATAAGAGTGTGCAGACTTAGCAGTCTTATCTCCGATATAAGTGTCTCCGCAAGAGCACTTATAAGTTGTGTAACCCTCGGTAGTGCAGGTAGGCTTAGTCACAGTGGACTTGTAATTGTGAGCAGTCTTTGCTGTCTTGGAATCAGTATAACTGTCACCGCAAGAACAAGTGTGAACTGTGTATCCCTCAGAGGTGCAAGTCGGTGCTACCACCTTGCTGGTGTAACTGTGAGAGTGGAAAACGGGCAATTTGTCCAACTTCTTGGTTTCAGTTTTACCACAAGCAGAGCATTTTCTTTCTGCTGTGCCATTCTTAGTTACAGTAGATTCCTCAACAGTTACCCATTCGCCCCAATTATGCCCAGTAGCATTGGTCTTATCCGTAACATAGGAGTCACCACAAGAGCACTTATGAGTCGTCTGGCCGCCCTTTTCGCAAGTAGGAGCGGTGATTGTGCTCGTATAGCTATGAGTGTGGCCAACAGGAGGTTCCGTAGGTTCTTCCTTAGGCTCAGTGGGCTTAGTGGTTTCCTCGGGTTCGGTGCCAGTGGGGTCGCCCCCAGGCTGGGTTGTTTCATCATTGGGTTTGGTAGAGTCGTTGGGGTTCTCTTTGTCAGTAGGCTCAGTGCCGTCAGACGGCTGAGTTGCGTCAGGCTTGTCGCCTTCGGTAGCATCGGTGTTTTCGGAAGGGTTAGTGGTTTCGGAGCCTTCCGTCTCCTTGTCATGCTCATGGTCAGTAACCTCAGAGCCGATAGTTGCGTTGGTATCCTCAGTGGGATTTGTATCTTTATTACCACAAGCAACTAACGACACAACGATTACCAGCACCATGATAAGTGCTAAAAATCTTTTCATCGTTATTTACTCCTTTTTAAAATAATTTGCCGCAAGCGGCTATGTAAATAATATAGTAAAATATTGAAATAAAAGGCGGGGCTTTTATTTTTATATTTCGCAATATTTACATAATGAACAAAAAACAAGCTACCCTTTCGGATAGCTTGTCGTTTTTTTTGATTAGGAGCGACTAAACTTCATCATCAGCTTAGTCAATTCTTCGTCCACATTGTTCAACTCGCAGCAAACAAAGTCCTTCTCATACATGTATTCAAATTCCTTTGCATCGGAGCCAATGCATCCCTCTTCAAAGTAAATGCCGTAAACATTAATACCCTTCTTGCGAGTTTCTGCAATAGCTACGCGAGTCTGTTCGACAGAAGACGGTGCGCCATCGGAGAGCACAATGAGAAGCTTCTTTTCT
>JAEIGA010011893.1_pt1 | contig 13197 bp, 8 predicted proteins | sample 9270691 | NCBI WGS metagenome assembly JAEIGA01 (sample SAMN17057246, study PRJNA624740) | gut metagenome | biome: biome; isolation source: fecal sample | host: Bos grunniens | place: China: Xizang | collected 2019 | reverse complement strand
TAACTCCGAACTAACTCCGAACTAACTCCGAACTAACTCCGAACTAACTCCGAACTAACTCCGAACTAACTCCGAACTAACTCCGAACTTACTCCGAACTAACTCCGAACTAACTCCGAACTTACTCCGAACTTACTCCGAACTAACTCCGAACTTACTCCGAACTTACTCCGAACTAACTCCGAACTAACTCCGAACTAACTCCGAACCAACTCCGAACCAACTCCGAACCAACTCCGAACCAACTCCGAACCAACTCCGAACTAACTCCGAACTAGCTCCGAACCAACTCCGAACCAACTCCGAACCAACTCCGAACCAACTCCGAACTAACTCCGAATTAACTCCGAATTAACTCCGAACCAAAATGTCAAGTTGTGCTGATGTATTCTTCTTCCATCCTATCAACGAGAACTCGAAAGAGGCAGAAGCTCCCAAAATCAAAATTCAAACCTCAAAAATCACCACTTCTTTTTCTTTTCTCCTAATGAGAGCATGCGGGTGTAGGTGATGTGTTTCCATGCGCTGGCCGCGACGAGAAGCCCCACACCCATACCCACCCAAGGAGAGTATGGTGATTCTACGGTTCTGCCAAGGATGAATCCTACGCCGCAGCAATACAGCAGCATAAACAATCGCGCTTGCAGATTATAGGCGGATTGTGGGCGTATGCGCATGCGCTTCTTTTCTTCCGGTGAAAAACGAGCATCGATGGCTGCACGAAATGCATCAGTACCGCTGCGATACTCTTCTCTTAAATCGAGCGCATAACCGGCGCGGTAGCTTTTTTCATACCAATCCGCAGCCGTGGTTGCATCTTGTTTCTCGTAGAGCAGGTATTGGCCATAGTAGAACATGGCTTCGGGGTGTCCGCCTTCTGCTGAGCGTAACATGTAGGCTGCCCCCAGCTCATGATTGCCTTCTACTTCTATGTAACGGATGGCTTGCTCCAGCAGGTCCTGTTGTTCTTCTCTGGTCATGGTAGGTGAGGGGCTAAAATTCGGGCAACAAAAAAGGATACTCAATTGAGTATCCTTTTTTACGAAGCGGACGGGGCTCGAACCCGCGACCTCAGCCGTGACAGGGCTGCGCTCTAACCAAACTGAGCTACCGCTCCTTTGTTGCTTCCCTCTGTGGGAGGGGTGCGAGGGAATTATACATGCTTTTCCGAATCATTGCAAGCTTTTTTTTATAAAAAATGCAAAAAAAGTTGAATTTTTGGGCAAAAAAGAGCCGCCGTTGGGCAAAAACGGCGGCTTTAAGGGGAAAAAGGGGTAAATTACAGGAGGCTCACGAGGGCATCGCGCTTGTTACCGGTCAATTTTTCACGATTTTCGGCGCGAGCCTTTTGAATTTGCTCTTCCGTGGCGCCCAAACCGCGCAGCAACATCGAGCTGAGGGTAAGAGCCACCTCTTCCTCACCGGAAACCACAATTTGCGCGCCCTGCTTACGCATGTGGCGGGCATTGCGCATGTAGGTAGTGTGGGCCAGCACGGCAATATCGGGGTTTACATCGCGTGCGGCGGCAGAGATTTCAGCCGCAGGGGCACCGGCAGCAGTAATAATAATAGCCTTGGCTTGTTCTGCCCCGGCTAGGCGAAGAATGGTGTGCAGGCGGGCATCGCCATGCATGGCCGGAATCCCCTTAGAGGCAAGGTGTGTTACGGTGTCCACATTCATCTCCAGCACAATCACCTCCAGGTTATGCTCGTTCAAAATGCGGTAAATAATCTTGCCGCAAGGGCCGTAGCCCACCACAATCACACGGTCCTTCTCCTCGGAGGGCAGGGGAAGCGCGGATGCATCTGCCGGAGCCATGCCAATCCCCTTATCCTCCATCTTGCGAATAAGGGCAGGCACAAAGCGGAAGAGAGCCACATTGAGCGTAATGGTAATGATGGCCACGCCGGTAATCACATTAACCGCCTCTTTAGGCAGCAGCCCGAAACGGCTGCTTGCGGCCAGCGCGGCCAAAATGAAAGAGAACTCACCAATCTGCGAGAGCGAGGTGCCCACCACCACACCCAAGCTGCCGGGGCGGCGCAGCAGGCGAATCACGCCGTAAGCACTCAGCGGTTTCAGCACCAAGGTAAGCCCCAGGGTGCCCAAGGCCAGCGGCCAGTGCTCCCAAAGCATGGCGGCATCAAAGCCCATGCCAACGGATACAAAGAAGAGCACGGCAAAGGCATCGCGCATGGGCAATGCATCACTGGCAGCGCGGCTGGCAAACTTGCTTTGCCCCACTACCATGCCGGAGAGGAATGCGCCAAACACCATCGAGGCGTTAAAGACCTCTGCCGACAATACGGCCACGCCCAAGGCGCAGGTAAGCACCGCCAAGGTGAACAGCTCGTTGGAATTGCTGCGTGCCACAAAGGTGAGCACCTTGGAGATAACGTATTTGCCCAAGAATGCCACCAAAAACACCATGAGGGCCAGCTTCCAGGCCATACCCCACAGCGCGCTCCACAAATCATCTGCACAAAAGACGGCTTGCGTGCCGCCCTCGGGCATCACAAACACGGCAGGCAACAGCACCAGCAGCACAATTGTGAAAATGTCTTCCATCACCAGCCAGCCCACTGCCGTGTGGCCGCTGGGGGTGTGCAGCAATTTGCTGTCCTCCAGCACGCGGGTCAACACCACGGTGCTGGATACGCACACGCACATGCCAAAGAGCAGGGCTGCCACCCAATCCGCCCCCGGCACCAGCGCGTGGTATATGAGGGCACCGCAGCCGGTCCACATCGTCATGCACAGCAGTGAGCCCGGCACGGCCACCTTGCGCACCGCCAGCAAATCCTTAAAATGGAAGTGCAAGCCCACGCCGAACAGCAGCAGCACCTCGCCGATGGAGGCAAACTCGTGCATCACCGCGTGCGGGTCATCCGTCAGCCCCCACCACGGTTGCGCAGCCAGTATGCCGGCCAGCAAATAACCCACCAAGGGAGAAAGCTTGATGCGCTGTGCCAGCATGCCCAAGGCCAATGCCAGTACCAAACCAAGCGCCAGTGTTCCTATCATCTCTCGTTGTGTCGCGGGTAAAAATTATGCCAATACGCGGGCCCAAAGAACCTTCAGATAGCGCCCCTCGGGGTAGGTGGACAGGAAGGGGTGATCCCAGCCCGGGCCGGTCATCTCCAAAATCTGCAAGCGGCGGCCCAAGCGCTGGGCAGCCTTGATAACCGTCTTCTCAAACTCTGCGGGCGATACCAAGCCGGAGCAAGAGCAGGTAACAAACAAACCGCCCTTGCGCACACACTGCAAGCCCAGCATGTTGAGGTCGTGGTATTTTTTCAGCCCCTCTTCCTTCTCCTCATCGCGCCCCAGCACAAACTTGGGCGGATCCAGCAGCACAACGTCAAATTGCTTGCCGTTGCGCACCATTTGGCGGGCGTACACAAAGGCATCGGCATGCACAAAGTCGATGCGCAGCGGGCCCCCCGCCGCGTTGATGTTGGCATTGCGCTTAGCCATGGCAATGGCCTTTTCATCCAAATCCACAGCGGTTACCTCCTTAGCATTGCCATGCAGCTTGGCGTGGATGGAGAAACCGCCGGAGTAGCAGCAGAGGTCCAGCATCGTTTTGCCCTCCACCAAGCGCGAGAGCTTGAGTCGGTTGTCGCGCTGGTCGCAAAAGAATCCGGTCTTGTGCCCCTTGGCAAAGTCTACCTCAAAATTTACCCCGTTTTCTACAATGCGCACCTTGTGCACGGGCTCGCTCTCCGGGGCGGTGCGGGGGTCAATACCCTCCATGCGGGCTATGCTCTCATCTACCGTGATAACATGGCGCTTGGTGCCGCACAGCTCATGCAGCAGCGGCAGCCAGCGCGGCAAGCGCAGCCACACACCCAAGGTGGTTACCTCCAGGCTCAGCACATCCGCATAGCGGTCGGCAATCAAGCCGCCAATGCCATCGGAGTCGCCATGGATAATGCGGTAGGCCGTGGTCGTGTCGTCCAAGCGGCAATCACGGCGGCGCCATTCCACGGCACGGCGCAGGGCGTTTTCCAAATCCTTCTCGCCCATGGTCTCCGGGCCATGGTAAAACATGCGCAGCGGCGTGCGGCTCTTCGGGTTCCAGAACCCGCAGCCAAACGGCTCCCCGTTCTTGTCGTACACGTTAATCAGACCGCCTGCAACAGCATCCGGGCTCACAGCCCCCAGCATGCGCGGAAACACGGCCGGATTGTAGGTAAAGTATTTAAGCTGCACCCACGGGCCAACCCAGTTTTCGCTGCCCTCGGGCGCCGGTGTGGCGGCCTTGGGCGCTTTTGCCGTTTTGGGCGTAGCGGCACCGGCGGGTTTGAAGCGGTTGCCGTGGTTGGGTTTTCTGTCGGGGGTTCCTATCCTCTTTCCATTCTGCTGCATATACCGCAGTTTACACGCGTGCGGGCGCGTTGTCAAGGAGCATGTCTGTTTTCATCTCATAAATGAGTGCGGCTGCTGCCCCTCTCAACTTCTCCGCTCATGGCTCTATAGCCCCCGACTGTTGAAAAAATAGTGCAAGGCCAGCTTGAGCACCGAGGTGCGGTCAATGCGGTGCAGGGCTGCAAATTCTTCCAACTTTTCAAAAAGTTCTCGCTCGCAGCGGAAGGTTATCATGTGGTCGCTTGTCATATACTCCTATACTAGCACCATAACCCTTTGCTCGCTATATGAATTAGCTGAAATTCTCTAATTCTGTTATTCTTCCTTAGGGGGCAAATGTTAGGTTGGAGTATACTCGACCTTAACTTCTCAAAACCGACAAAAAACTTTGATTATAGGAATATTTTGCTTGACAAATATCTAACTTTTATTGTATAAAATTTCTGGCTTAAGTAATCTAACGGATATGAACACGTCTATGAGAAATCTGACCCGTTACACACGGGAAAAAACCTCATTTGAAGGTTGGCGTGTCTGCATTAGCCGCAAGGGTGTCATGTTTACCAAGTATTTTGCCGATGCTATGTACAATGGTGAGCAAGGTTCTCTTGAGGCGGCCCTCGCCGTGCGCGATGAAATTCTCGACCGCATTAAGGCAGACCCGACGAACGCCAAGGCCATCATGATGAAATATCAAGCACAATTCGCTAAGAAGAAGCCTCGTCGCTCTCGCTAATCTCATCACACTCGGTAATACTCTTTGTTTTTCATGTAACGCTGTGGCCTGCCCATTGCGTTGCCATTTTCAGGGCGTCGGTATTGAGCAATACACCCGCCAAGGGGAGCTCGTGCTTATGTTGAATATTGAATGTTGCATATTGAAAGTGGAGCATAGCGCGAAGTAGTTTTATAACCAAACCGGCAATTCGCCAAATAATGATTTGGCGCACTACTTTCAACATTCAACATTCAATATTCAACATCTCCGTCAGGCATCGGAGAAATCGAATTTTCTGCCGCGCTTGCGACCAATGAGATTACTGCGGCGGCGCGAATCCCACAAAAGAAGCAGCATGGCCCCCACCAGCAACAGGCGGGCTCCGGTATCCATCGGGTAATTGTCAATTTGGTGTGCACTGCCGGTGCATGCGCAGCTCAGGCTCAGCCCGCGCGCCCACGCTTGCGCGTATAAAGTAAAGAAAACACCCGCCATCGTCGTGCCCCAAATGGTGGCCCCTCGGTAATCAATGCGGAACAACAGGCACACACCCACCACCAGCTCCATCATCATGCCAAGGCAGGTAAGCGGCATGGAGCACCACTCCGGCAACACATCGCACCCTGTCATAAATTGGGCATTCTCCCACAGCGCGCGCGCGTTCAGCTTCATCAGCGAGTTAACGATAAAAAAGAGCCCCAACCCCACACGCAGCAGGGTGAGCAGGCGTTTCGTTGTCCCGGAGTTCCTCATTGCGCCCGTATCTTACACCACCCCCTCGCTTTCTGCAAGCTAAATCCCCATCGTTCTTCCAAATCTGAAATCAAAATCCAAAAGCGTTATTAAACTTTTCTGTCGATAAATGTGAGTTTGCCGGCCCCTCCGTACTACGCACCGCAGGTGCGTTCTTCACTACAGCGCAAGCTGTTCTTCACCATCTGCCGCAGGCAGATTCTTCACCATGCCCAACGGGCATTCTTCACCACGGCGAAAGCCGTTCCTTCCCCCAAATACCGCGAGCGCAGCGAGCCGAATTCTGAGCCCCCGTATGGGGGCGGTAGCCTAGTAGCCCGGTGCGTCAGCGCCGGGTATCCCGATGGAGAACGATTGGAGCCCCGGCGAGGGGCGGCAGAAAGCTGTTGCTTGGTGTGTGGGCTTCATTGAAAAACAAAGTTTTATGTATACTCATATTCGGTGGCAAAAGACAATACCGTTCACTCGTTCTCTGCCGCCCCTCAACGGGGCTCCAATACTGTTTTTACCCAAAACCCGACGCTAACGCGTCGGGCTACTGAGCTATCGCCCCGGGCTCACGAAGTCCGTTCGCTGCGCTCACATTAAGGCGTCCCACAAATTGCTATTTGTGGGGGCTATCAACTAAAAACTTTAACAGAGCTAATCAAAAATCTAACATCAAAATTCAACCCTCCCCTGTCATCTCTTTTTTAGAGAGATAACAAGCTAAAAATTCAGAAAAATGTTGATAATCAACATGTATTATCACATTGTTATGGTGGGATTTGGGTGGAAAATTGACATACGGTTTTTTATAACTCTTTCACAGTTAAAGTGAACTTTGTTATCTCTCTAAAAAAGAGATATACTCGCTCTCGCGTTCATGGGGGCAGATACTACCCGTATGAATGGATAGAAATAACAATCAATAAATAACATATGAAATTACATTTACCTGTCGCATTGCTCACAGCCGTACTGTGCTCGATGAGCTATGCAGTGGCCGAAGTCGGTACCGTTGCTGGTATTGACCGTACCCTTACCGGCACTGCTGTAGAAGGTGCCACCCATGGTGATTTGACGGTCACCATCGGTGATGGCAATTATACCCAAACTGAAATGTACATCAATGGAAGACCTGGTACCATCGCAGGTGCTGCACATGTGGAGAATGGCAAGGAAACCACCGTTGCAACGGGTGATCCGGAAGGCATTTACAGCAGTCTTAACATGGTTGTAGGCTCTAAGGATTCTGAAGGCCCCCAAATCAAATATCTTGCCGTTGAAGGTTGCCCCGTTAACTCCGTTGTAGGTGATAAGAGCGTAACGGTCAACAGTGGTACCATTCAATATCTGTACGGCGGCATTGTGTATGACCAAGGCGTTACTTCCGGTAACTTGGAGCATATTAAAAACTCTGTAGTAAAGAGCGATGGCGGTACACGCTACTATGCTTACAAAGATTCTTCCAATCCTGCCGATTTAAACATTACCGTTAATGGTGGTACGGTAGGTCAGATTCGTGCCGGTCACAGCGGCAAGCAGGCTGATTATATCTACGACGTCTTGAAGGATGCCCAGACTTACGACAAGGCAAATGGTACTAAGAAGTATGATGCTTTGATGGCTGATAAGCCTTGGGCTATCAGCGGTGATGTGAATATTGCTGTTAACGGCGGTGTCATTGATGCTGGATATGCCGGTAAGGAAACAGCTATCATGGGTGCCGGTGGTTCCGGTCACTCTGTAGACGGTAATGTTACTGTTGACATCAACGGTGGTACTATTAAGGGTAACATTGTTGCCGGTAGCAGCAACATTTATTCCGAAATCGGAGGTTCCACGCTTGTAACCATTAGCGGTGGCGATATTACCGGTAACGTCTATGCCGGTGGCGACATTGATGATGGCCGCACCAAGTATGCTTCTTATACAGATGCTCCGGCTCCCACGGTGAAGGGCGATACAAAAGTAGTCCTCAGCGGTGGTACGATTGACGGTAACGTATATGCTGCCGGTAATGGTGATATCGTTAAGGGTAATACCCATGTAGTTATCGATGGTACCCAAGCTAAGGTGACCGGTGTTATTTCCGGTGGTGGTATTAATGGTGCTACGGTGGAGGGCGGTGAGCGTCTTCTTACCATTCAGAACAGCGGCGGTTTGGGTGTTACCTGGGATCAGATTAAGGACTTCAACGCTGTAGAGATTAAAAATAGCGAGCTTGCTCTTGGTACAAAGGAATCCGACTATACGCTGAACTCCGAATTCAAGAGTGTGAGCGTTGAGGGTTCCCACATTTTCGGCAACATTGACGACGACCACGGGGTACAGCTCAATGCTAACAACAGCAAGGTTGAGATTTATGGCAACCTGACCACCACCGCAGGCTCCACCATTACCAATACTTCTGCTCCCATGACGGTGGGCGGTAATGCAAGCTTCAAGGGTACGACCATGGAGAACGCCGACCTTGATGTTACCGGCAATGTTTCCATCTCAGACAAATCTACAGTGAATGGCGGTAGCATGGTTGTTGGCGGTACCCTGAATCTTACCAACAGCAATGTAACAGTAGATTCTTTGACCGGTGCTGATGGTGCAGGCGTGAAGCTTAATATTGCTACCTCTTTCAATAAAACATACTTGACTGTTAACAATGACCTTGTGTTAGTCGAAGGTTCAGAAATTAACGGCGGTATGATGAACAAAGAGACCGTTGTCAAGGCTGATAGTATTACCGGTACGGGAGTAACTATTCACTCCGGTGATTTGACTGCAACGGAGGGTAATCTTGTACTTACGGATAGTCGTGTAGATTGGAGTAAAGATTGGGGTAACGGCAAGTCTACCCTCACAGCCGAGAACGGCAATGTTGTAATCAGCAATTCCACCTTGAATGGGGCAAATCTTGTTGCCACCAACGGCATGATTGCTCTTGATGGTGTTAAGGGAAGCGGTACTCTCAATCTCTCCGCTTCCACCAACGGCTGGAGCACCATTACCGGTGCAACAACACTGGATGACTTGGTGCTGGAAGACGGCAAATATCAGGTAAAGAAAGATGCCACATTAACGGCTGATACAATCACCGTGAATGCTGTTACCTATTTCGATGGTCAAACAACTGCCAACAAGTTGACAGCCACCGAGGATACCTATGTACGAGTCAACGGCGTCAACGTTGGTGAGTTGAATGTTGACGGCGCTGCTTTCGTAGTATCGAATGGTGCTAACGTGGAGGTCGGCAAGCTGACCGCATCCAATGACCTGTTTGGTTTGACGATTTCCGGTGCCGACACCAAGGTGGTAGTGGGTAATGACTCTACGGATGTTCACGAGGTGAACAATTTCAGATTGTCCGCAACCGATGGCTCTCAATTGGTAGTCAACGGTACGCTTCAAGGCGATCGTATCTCCGTAGCCGGTGCCGCCGACTTCGATAAGGTTAAGGGCGATTACTTCCGCTACACCAACACCAGTGAAGAGCACGACGTGAAGGTGGATAGCATTGAAGGTTACCAGGCTGTTCTTCATAATTTTAAGGGCGACATCACCATCGGTAAGTTGGTAACTGAAGCTGGCGAGGTTAAGGCCTCCGGCGATATCTCCCTTTCTACGGGTACGAATCTTACCTACACTCAGGTCAATTCCAGCGAGGGTAATGTGACTCTTAAGGGTGCTACTCTTGTTGATTCTTCTCTGACTTCTACAACCGGCAATATCGATATCTCTGGCAAAACGACTATCGACGGTGGTAGCATTGTTGTTGGTGGCAAACTTAACATCTCCAATAGTAATGTTGCTGTTGATTCTTTGACCGGTACCGATGGTAACGGTGTGAATCTGCGTTTTGAATCTACTTTCAATGCAAATTCGTTGACCGTTGGAAGTGATTTGGTATTGTCTGAAGGCTCTGCTATCTATGGTGGCCCCTTTGGTAGCAATTCTTCCATCACCGCCAACAGCATTAGCTCCACAGGTAAAGTTTATATTTCCGGTGGTGATGTGACGGCAACAGTAGGAGATATTAATCTTAAGGATAGCAATATCAACGGCAATTCCGGTTCCGGTGAAAGTAATCTTGTTGCTGTGAATGGCAATGTTGCGCTGACCAACACTAGCCTGAGCCACACGAATATCGTTGCCTCTAACGGTGTAATCGCCCTTAACGGGGTTACCGCTAACAATACACTTAACCTTACCGCTTCTACCGACGAATGGAGCTCCATCACCGGTGAAACAACGGTGGATGACTTGGTACTGGTGGGTGGCAACCTTCAGGTGAAGAAGGAGGCAACCTTTACCGCTGATACCGTCACGCTGAATGGTCAGACCTATATCGACGGCACCGCCACCATTAACAAGGTGGTTGCTAACGACTACCTGAGCGCCCGCGTAAATGACATCAACATTGGTGAGCTTGAGCTTAATGGCGACCAGCTCAGCGTAAGCCATGGTGCTGCAGTAACAGTGGGTACTCTTACTGCAGCAGGAAAGAGCATCAGCGTTTCCGATACCACCAATTATGGTTCTTCTCAGTTGATTATCGGTACCGATTCCGCATCTGTTCACAATGTGGCAGGTACACGATTCGCCGTCAATGGTGAGAGCGTATTGAAGGTAAATGGTACTCTGAAGGGTGATGGAATCAATGTCGGTGGTGTTGCCCAAATCGAAAACGTGGAGGGCGACCGCTTCCGCTTCACCAATACGACAACGGAAGGTGACCTGCAGGTTGGTAGTCTTACCGGTACCGGTGCTTATTTCGAAAACAGAAATGGTGGTGTAGAAATCGGTAAGATTGTAACAGAAAACAGCACAGTTAAGGCCTCCGGCGATATTACGGTGGGTACGGGTTCTGTCCTTACCGGTTCAGAGCTTAATTCCTCTGCCGGCAACATCACCCTGACCGGAACAACGGCAACGGATACGTCTATTCATGCTGCAAACGGCACGGTAACGCTGAATGATTCCTATGCCAGCACAGCAGCCGGTATGGATGCTCAGAAGGTGGTGGTCAACAGCGGCTCTAAGTTGGATGTAACGGTACACGGCCTCACGCTGAGCGGCACCGGCCTGAGCAACGACGAGGCTATGGTGGTAGATGGTACCGTTAACGTAACGGATTCCAGCCTGACTATCAAGGGCAGCAACTCTCAGCTGGGTATTGGTTATGGTGCCGATGGCGCCGTGATGAATGTAACCAACTCCACGGTTGACTTGTCTGAGGGTACCACCTTGCACATGGGTTACAACGCCAACACAAGCAACAGCGTGCTCAACATCAAGAACTCCGAGTTCGTCGGCGGTTCCAACAACGCATGGCTTGGTGGCGGTACCATTAATGTGACCGAAAACTCCACCTTGTCCGTATGTACCGGTGCTGATAAGCATTACAACTACCGTGTGCTCATGGGCTTGAGCGGCAACACCGTCAACCTGAATGTTGAGTCCGGTTCTGACTTTGTGAGCAGCGCCTCTCAGTTCGTCACGAACTACAACGGCGGCACAACGGTCAACATCAATGTTAAGGGCGAAGGCTCCACCTTGGTGCACAACAACGAGATTGAGTCTGCTCCGTCCCATGGTATCACCAAGACTACAACGTACCTCTTGGATTCCGGTACGGATAAAAACGGTAACAAGTATGATGCCGTCAACAACGTAAAGACCAACATTACAGCCAGCGAGGGCGGTTCCATTGCCTTCTACAGCGATGTGACCTACGTTGGTAGCGCTCAGGACAAGGCCGCCGGTTACACGGATAAGAAGCTCAATATCAGCGTAGATTCCACCTCCGCCATGACCTTTGGTGATATGGTGATTTACGCCGACACGACCATCGACAACAAGGGTTCCTTCACCGTAGACGATATCTCCGTACACGATGGCGCTACCGTGGAGAACCTCGGCAGCTTGTCTCTGGATGAGGTGGTTCTGAGTGATGCTACGCTGTACAACGCCGGTGAGCTCGCCATGAATAGCCTTGTGATGGACAACGCCACGCTGTTGTTCGCCGCTACTGCTATGGATTCTTGCTCCGGCTTCATTTACAACGGGGCAGACCTGACAGGTTACGGCATCAGCAACGTATCTGCTGTTGACATGATTAAGGAATTCGGCGTAGTCATGAGTGGCGCAGCTGCTACCGGCCTGCTCCAGCAGTGGGGTTCCGAGGTGGAATTCTCCTTCACGCTGGCTAAGGGTGAGGCTGCCTTCGAGGAGCACTTCGCCTATGTGCTCGAGCAGAACAAGAAAGAGTTCACCATTACCTTGGGTGATGCAGCTGAGCTGTCCTTCGCCGACGGTGAAATCAAGAACATCACCGTTGAGGACACGGAAGAAGGTGTCGTTGTGAAGGGTATCGCTGTTATCCCCGAGCCCACCACCGCTACGCTCAGCTTGCTGGCTCTGGCTGCCCTTGCAGCCCGCCGCCGCCGCAAGTAAGGCACGCACAGCGCTATGGCCCGCCCAATCCATAGATGCTGACCATTCTCAGGCCGGCACTTGGGTTGCCACGGCAACCCCGGTGTGGGTCATGGGTAAACATAATTTCATTATTCTATTCTATTCAGAGGTCTGTCCTTCGGGGCAGGCCTCTTTTGCCGCCCCGTACCACGCACCGTTAGGTGCGTTCTTCACGATGCGCCGCAGGCGCATTCTTCACCACGGCGATAGCCGTTCTTCACCATCAGCCGCAGGCTGATTCTTCACCTTTTCCATGATAAAATCTTGATTCCTCACAATGCGGATGCTATATTTCGAGTATGAAAAATGCATTATCTGAATTAAGTATGGAATTTGCGGTGTATGTCGTACGTATGTGTGACGATATTCATGGCAGAGCTCACATCAAGAATCAGATTTTGCGTTCAGCCTGTAGCATTGGAGCCAATATTTGCGAAGCTCAATATGGCTATAGTAAGGCTGAGTTTATATGCAAACTGCAGATTGCACTAAAGGAATGTCATGAAACATATTATTGGTTGGAGCTGTTAACGAGAACTCAAACCATTACAGAGGAAACAGCAAAACCTATTGAAAATCTTTGTTCACGCCTTCGGTACATGCTGATTAAGTCTCTTAATACTGCGAAAGAGGGCGAAAAGTGAAGAACGCACCTGCGGCAGATGGTGAAGAACGGCATGCGCCGTGGTGAAGAATGCCCGTTGGGCATGGTGAAGAATCTGCCTGCGGCAGATGGTGAAGAACAGCTGGCGCTGTGGTGAAGAACGCACCTGCGGTGCGTGGTACGGGGGAGGAGAAGAACGGCATGCGCTGTGGTGAAGAATGCCCGTTGCGCATGGTGAAGAATCTGCCTGCGGCAGATGGTGAAGAACGGCATGCGCCGTGGTGAAGAATGCCCGTT
>JAEIGA010011892.1_pt1 | contig 13197 bp, 10 predicted proteins | sample 9270691 | NCBI WGS metagenome assembly JAEIGA01 (sample SAMN17057246, study PRJNA624740) | gut metagenome | biome: biome; isolation source: fecal sample | host: Bos grunniens | place: China: Xizang | collected 2019 | reverse complement strand
GACCTTGAAGGATGCCTTATTTATGATGAGAACGGAGAATTCAAGACATGGTGCTCCTCCGGATTCGTTCTTGAAGATCTTTAACGAAGGTCTGTAACCACCCAGTCCTGCCCCGGTTCCGGAACAAACCATGAAACCGGTTTCTTTTCAGAAAGGGACTTCGAATCTGCCTTTACGTCGACATCGGCATCGGATGAGAGCAGTGTCCTGTAGAATGCCACCAGGTCATCGTATGTCCATTTAGGCTCTACCATAGCCTCTTTCGATGCGAGATGCATTATCCATGTGCCGTCGGCACAGGTATATATCTCGAGCATACGACCCTTGAGACACCACAGATCGTCTTGAGCGACTACAGTTCCTCTATCTTCGATCCTATTGCCATCGACAGTTGCAGTCAATGCATAATCCACTGTCACGCACGCATCTTCGGCGGCAGAACGGATTTCTGCCACAAGCCTGTCAGGAGTCTGCGCAGAGATAAAACCCGCAGAAACCAGCAGGAGAAAGGTATGTAGAAGAATCTTACGCATGATCCATGCGGTCTTATAGTTACTTTACAAAGTGTGACAGTATTTCATCAAGTTCGTCAAATGTCGTAACAAGAACCTGACGAGGCTTTGAACCCTCCTGAGGACCTACTATGCCGGCACCTTCCAGCTGGTCCATCACACGTCCTGCCCTTGCATATCCCATGCCCAGACGGCGCTGCAGATCAGATGTTGATCCTCTCTGCGATGTGACAATCATGCGGGCAGCGTCTTCAAACATAGGATCTATATTCTGCATATCGATTGTACCGCCGCTGGTCTCACCATCCTGGGATTCCGGAACAGGTAGATAATATGGGGTATTGCAACACTGTTTATATCCTGTCTGGTCACCGATGAACTTCGTTATCTTGTTGATCTCCGCCATGCTGACAAGAGCACACTGAACTCGTTCCATCTCGACTCCGGCATAATAGAGCATATCTCCCCTACCGATAAGGTTTTCAGCTCCATATGAGTCCAGGATTGTTCTTGAATCGACTCCTGAAACCACCCTGAAGGCGATTCTGGTCGGGAAGTTGGTCTTGATGAGACCTGTGATGACATTGACAGAAGGTCGCTGGGTGGCAATGATGACATGAAGACCTGCAGCTCTACCCTTCTGAGCCAGACGCACGATGGAGTCGCTTATGTTCTTTGCACATTTCCTTGCATCTGAGTTTGCACCTCCTGTCATTGTGAGATCGGCATACTCGTCGATCACAACCACAAGATACGGAAGGAACTTATGTCCTTCTGTCGGAAGGAGACGTCTGTCCTTGTACTTGTCGTTGTACAGCTTTATGTCGTTGACTCCTGCAGCTGCAAGAAGTTTATAACGTTCGTCCATCTCTATGCAGAGGGAGTTCAACACAGACTCGGCCTGCTTCGGCTGCTTGATGATCGCATTCTCACGCTCATCCTCTTCGCTTGCGGCCATAGGAAGCACTGCAAGGTAATGTTTGAGAAGAGAATTATATGCAGTGAACTCCACCATCTTAGGGTCGATGAAGACAAACTTGAGCTCAGTAGGATGCTTGGCATAAAGGAGCGAAGATATTATCACATTAAGTCCCACGGACTTACCCTGCTTAGTAGCACCGGCTATAAGAAGATGCGGAGCATCAGTAAGGTCAAAGGTCTTTACTTCCTGGGTGATCGTATATCCGATGGCGATAGGCAATTCTGCTTTGCTGTTTCTGAAGGATTCATCGTTCAGCATCGCTTTCAACGGAACGATTGAAGGTGTATTGTTAGGGACCTCGATTCCCACACAGTCCGGAAGAGTGACAACACGGACACCGCTTGCACCAAGAGCCATGGCTATCTCTCTATGGAGATTCTCTATCGCAGACACACGTACACCTGCAGAAGGAACAACCTTGTAAAGAGTTACGGTAGGACCTACAACAGCGGTTACACGGTCAACCTCGATCCTGTAATTCTGCAGGGTTGCGCGGATGCGGTTATTGTTAATGTCAAGTTCCTGCTGGCTTACCTTATGCTGTCCTTCTGCATAATCCTTCAGCAGGTCAAGCGGAGGAAACTTGAACCTTTCGAGTTCCTCACGGTTATCAATACGAGGAAGTTCCTCCGTAACCTTTTCAGTAAAGTCTCCGCCCATTATGACCTCCATTTCGGCAGGATTCTCTACAGGATCTACTGATTCAACACACTCTTCGGGTTCAGCTGGTCTTACTGGAGTTACCTGTTCAACGGGCTCAACTGGTTCAATCGGATCAATCGGTTCGATTTGTTCGATAGGTTCAATCGGTTCGATAGGTTCAAACGGACCGATAGATTCCAATATGTCTGCAGGTTCTTCCACTGCTTCCTGCTGTTCCTCAGCATTCACCTCCGACCCTGCATTCTCTCCAACTGAAGCAAACCAGCTTGCAAACCTGCCATTGGCAAGAATAAGCCATGCAACTGTCAACGCTGTTAGTATCAGGCCAGTAACAAGTTCTCCTGTAAGATTAGACAGCCATGAAATGACAGCATGACCGGCATCTCCGCCAAGACCGCCGCCAAATGCGGTATCCGGACCAAAGGCCATGGAAACGAAAGACAGTACAAGCGAGGCAAGGAATGTACCGCTTACTGTAACGAATGTCGTCCTCAAAAGACCGATATGCCTGTTCCAGAAGAACAGTCTGTATGCAACTGCACCTAAAAGAAACACCAGGGCGAAACTTCCCAGACCAAAGCATCCTGCGACAAGAAAACGGCTCCACATGTAACCGAGCTTACCACCCCAGTTCTCTATATCGACACCTTTGTCCATCAGATCAGGATGGGACAGCAGGCTCTGGTCTGCCTGCCATGTAAACAGATACGACACCGAAGATATAAGGGTGAATAAAGCAAACACAAGCACCGCAATGCCTGTGTATCTCAATATGTTGGACTTCTTGTCCGGATCCATGTCTGAAAAGAATCTCTTCATTATTTCTTTCTAAAGTTCTTCTGATTGTTTCTCTGTCTGTTCTGATTTCTTCCTGATTTTATAGGATTAAGTCCCGGACGGGAGAAGTTCACACCGGAATCCACTCGTCCCAAAGTCATGCCCTCAGGCACCTTGATCCTGTAATCCGACAGTTTCTCGATATCCTGGAATATAGTCTCGTCAGAGACTGTGTCCTTATTCCAGATTAGATACTGCTGTCTCATGTATATTGCAAGCGAACGTATCATTGCAGTCTTGGATTCGCCATCCTCCTTCTCGGAAATGAGATCGATTATGCTCTCAATGTTTCTTCCGTAATGGTTCGCTTTGATAGGCTTGTTCTTGATAGGAACCATTTCCGGACGCTCATGCAGGCTTTCCGGAGCAGGCATCGGATATGGAGCATCGACATCGAGATCGAAGCCTGAGATTATGAAAAGATGGTCCCAAAGCTTGTGTTCATAGTCATCTTGAAGATGCACTGACGGATTCAGGATCTCCATGACCTTTATGATGGCTCTGGCCTGTTCGTTACGCTTCTGCCTGTCCTCGATGGTCTTCAGATAATCCACCATCTTCTGCACATTTCGTCCGTATTCCGGTATATACAGCTTTACTCTTTCCGTATTGTAGAGCAATTTGCAAGTATCTATGTCTTTATTCTCCATATTCATCCTTTTGACAATCTGCAAATATAGTAATTTTTTAACGGATTCGCATTACTTCTCCGGTATGGACATACCATAAATATGCAGTCACATCCTCATATCCCATCCTGGTCCATATATCTGCATATCGGGATACCTGCCTTTCGTATTTTCCATGATGTTCACCGAATTTAAAGTCTATCACTGCAACCTTACCATCTGATATCACAACTCTGTCAGGACGATATACCGACCCGTCCGTATCCATCAGCTCCGATTCATTCAGGACATCAGCGCCAGAATCAGGAAACCACCCGTATCTATCCTGCATCTGAGCAATCGAAATCTTCAACTGCTGATAAGCCGTCTCCGCTTCAACAGCTGTGAGTTCACCTGTTTGAACTGCCTCACGGACAGCTCTTTCCAAATCAGAAGGAACAACAACCTTTGCAAGAATATCATGCAAAACCACCCCTTTGATTCTTCTTGAGGCCGAATATCCGGCATCTCCGCCATCGGCAAAGAAATCGGCAGATTCTGATGAGAATCTGAGCCTTCCCCTCTCGCCGATCTCCTTATCCTCATCTACGGATGAATTCAAAGGAATCGACGGATATTCCCCTCCGTCCTGGATTTCGAATGTCATCATATCCGAAACCTCCGCAGTGCGGAAAGCTTCGAAATCAACAAATGCCCCGGTATCGAATCTCTCACGCTCATTGTCAGAAACATGGATCATATCAGCATCCATACAAAGCGATGATGCATACCAGTAAAGAATCTGTGACATATCAGTAAACTGGCTCAGGTCACCATCATCAAGAGCCTTGATACATTTAGCCGGCAATCTGCTTGAAATCAGATGCATACCCAAGGCCGGCCTTGTCATGGCAACGTACAGGGTATTCATATTATCCACATATTGCAGGAAACGCTCCTTACGGTAATCCTCCGCAAAAAGGGTAGATACAGACGACGAAGACAATGTCACATCATAAACTCCCTCCGCAACACCTTCCAGCTCAGTACCATGCAGGTCAGGAACGCACCAGCTTCCATCACTCTTGAAAAGCTTTATATTTTCAACAAAAGGTATGATCACATAAGGGAAAGCCAGGCCCTTGGACTTGTGGATGGTCATTACCCTGACGCTATCTCCTGCCGACGGAGAACTGATCGAAGGATTCTCACCCTCCCACCACTTGAGGAATCCGCGCAGGGCATTGCCGTTAGATGAAACATAATCCTGAAGATGGTCCATGAAGGTCTGAAGATGAAGAACTTCCTTACGCCACAATCCGGCCTCATCAGAGGCTACAATGCTTCTGAATATATCTTCTGCCATATCGGTCAGAGACATATGGCCTTGAGGAATCTCAACATTCAGCGAATTTGCCAGATAGCTTCCAACCGTATCCTCAGGATTCTCCACACAGGACATAAGGGAAACGATCCTTCTGACAAGCATGGAATTCTTGACCTTAAGCGAATCGTCTGTAATTACGGTAATACCGTTCTCAATGAGATATGCGGCAACTGATTCTCCAATCACATTGCTGCGGACAAGGACGGCTATATCCGAAAGACGGGCGCCATGTGACTGAGCCTCGATAACACTGTCGAGAACAGCCTGAAGCTCATCGTTCTTATCACAGAAGGTAAGACTTACATTTCCGGAAGGCTTGTCTGCTTTCGCAACCTTCTGAGCGACATCAGCATATATCGACGACAGCTTACCTCCGTCTTCACCAGACAAATTGTCGATTATCTCTGCTGCAGACGCAAAGAAACCGTTATTGAACTCCACAATGGACGAAAGACTTCTGTAGTTTGTATCAAGGATCTTCTCCTGATGACGCTCGAACTTTTCCGGAACACTCTTGTCCAGGAGTTTCCAATCAGAGCCTCTCCACCTATATATACTCTGCTTGACATCACCCACGATCAGGTTCTCTCCCCCTTGAGATTCGCTATTTTCCAGAAGAGGAAGAAAATTCTGCCACTGGACCATAGCCGTATCCTGAAATTCATCCAGCAGGAAATGCTCGAACCGGACTCCGGTCTTTTCATAGACAAACGGAGCATCAGAGCCGTCTATTATATCCTTAAGTATCGTATTGGAGTCATCGATACATAGTACGTTCTTCTCCTTCATTATTTCCTTGAAGGTCCGGCTCAATTCATCAGCTACGCCCAATCCATATAGCTGGGAGTCAAGTATTACCGAGGTATTATATACTGCGAAATCCTTCCCGAACAGGGATATGAAATCGTCCAGAGGAGCTTGCATGAACGGATATACCTTAGGGAGCATGATCTTGGCCTTAGCCTTGGCAAACCACTTGTCAGGATCTGACGCCTTGGCAATGAAGGCCGGCGTAGGAGCTTCAAGTTTTTCATCAGGCTCAAGCTCAGCATAATCATATAGTTTCTTAAGGAACTTTCCATTGCTTTCCTCCGGATTCACCCCTGCCTGCTCCAATACCATCAGCACAGCCTTCGCCTTGTCCGTCACTTCCTTACGGAAAGCATCCCTTAACTCACGACATTTCTCCCTTACAGCCATCAGGCGTTCCTTCGAGCACATGGTCTCCTCGTCAACACCCGCTGCAGCCATTGCATCACGACGTTGGGGGGACATAAGTCTCTTTGCCATATCGAGCAGATTTGCGTCAAGACTATACCGTCCGCCGGACTCTATCTGTTCCATCACATTGGTGGTAAGCCACGAGAGAAGAGGCCCGCTTTCTTCCGTCAGGGAATCAAGGACACGGTCAACACTTTCAGCCACCAGAGAGTCCTTGTCCAATTCCACCTGGTATGAAGCAAACTGTCCGATCTCACGGGAAAAAGCTTTCAGAGTCTGCTGGAAAAACCGGTCTATGGTACTTACTGCAAAGGCGCTGTAATCATGAAGGATATCCTGCAGAACTCTTTCCGCCTTACGTCTCATTTCCTCGTCAGAAGGAAAGAGATCTGGAACAAAGCGGCCACGATATCCTGATTTTTCCGGTTCGGTCGAAAGAACGAACAGCTCCTTCATGATACGGTTCTTCATCTCATCTGTGGCCTTGTTGGTAAAAGTGACCGCAAGTATATGCCTGTAGGCATACCTATCCTCACTTTTCAGCAACAGACCTATATATTTTCCGGCAAGGTTGTAGGTCTTTCCAGACCCTGCCGAGGCTTTCATTATCTCCAGCATATCATCTACCGCAAATGTTCTTGAAATCACAATACTCACACACTTTCGCGTCTTCAGTCCTCCTGAAAGGAACGGAAGTGTCATACATTTCGTCCAGAAGGGAGGCAAGTCTTCCTGACACCGCGTTATAGAACGTTTCGTTCAAAGGTACGGTAACCGGAGGCTCCTTGAAAAGCGACGAGGTCGAATACACACAGTTCCATATCTTTCTGCATCTGGTCTCCGGCCTGTTCCGGACCAGCATGTCATATATGAAGAACTGCAGGGCGATCTTCGGTCTGTCCTTCACATCAGGAGTGAATATGGCCTCGGCTATCGCCTCGGCATTTCCGTCGTGGATATTCTGATCATCTTCCAACACCTTTCCGGTCTTGTAATCCACAACCCTGGCCTGGTCTTCACTGAAACTGTCAAGACGGTCAATAAATCCCTTGAACCTCTGGCCATGGAACTCGCCACCTACCCTTAGTTCGCGTCCCAGAATTTCAAAAGAATCCTTGCGGGCATCTTTCAACAGCTCGAGATCACGAAGGAGGGTCTTCATCACATACATAACGATAACATCCGCAACCACTAGATTACGGCCCGTAACTTCCATAGCATTGAGCTGTCTGATTATCAGAGACTTTACCTTCAACCTGATATCCGGCTCCCTGTCAAGCCAGCTTTCAATATAGGATTTCGTGACTTTTATCATCGGCTTTACAGGAAGTCCTCCATACGGCAACTTGTCGTCAAAGAAGAAATCCGGACTCATAGCATACTCATCCGAATATACGGCACGCATCACCTCATGATACACAGTACCGAACATACCATAATCCAAGGCCTCGCTTACCTCATCCTCGGGCTTGAGACCCTTGACGACTCCATAATAGAACTTCGCCGGACATGCCAGGTAATTCTGAACTGCAGTAGCAGAAAGCACGGTCTCCTTTATCTTTGCGACATCATCCTCTGTCTTTGCTACCGGGACCTGTTCTCCCAGACCCATGGCACCGAACTTCACAACGTATCTTTGTACAGGAATACGGAAATGGTACTCAAGCTGCTTAATGAAGCGGCTCTCCTCTCCTGAATTGAGACCTTCCGTCCTTGTATCCACAAGCATCCAGACAGACCTTGCACGGGAAATCATCCTATAGAAATAGTACGCCCACATTGCGTCCTGATATTCATACGTCGGCATCTGGAACCCCTTGCGCAATTCAGGAGGTATGAATGAAGAGCTGACGCTTCTACGCGGGAACACGCCTTCATTCGCCGACATTATGATCAGATCTTCAAAATCGAGCGCTCTTGTTTCAAGCGGTCCCATTATCTGCAGACCCTTGAGAGGCTCACCCTTGAAATGTACAGAAACAGAGCCCAGAAGCTGGTCCAGAAGTCTGACATATGTAACAGGCAGTACTTCAAGGCCTATCTCCTGGAGTATGCTCACGCATTTATGGTATTCTCTTGCATATTCGAGCTCAAGCGCCAGTCCGACATCTCCGGCAAGAGCCGGAGCCACCGCACCGACAACCTCCTTCTGATACATTGCGAAGGAAGCGACCTGACCTGCAGACTTTGCCTTAGCATCTGTAACAACAGGTCTGAATATGGTATCCAGCAAAGGCGTACCGTTAAGATCCGACTGAGGTATGTAATACTTAGCCTCTGCCTTTATCCTGGAAACAATCTCGCAGGTCTTTTCATCCGCCGCCTTTCTGAAGACAGCACTTGAAAATATATCCCACACCTGCTTATGATAGAAGAACCACCTGTCGCCTCTGCATACGGTATGCACCTGCATGGACGAAACATCGGCCATCATGGCATATATCAGACTTCCGCTCATCGGAAGACCCATCGTAACGTTGATGTCGCTGATATTTTCCGGAATGGAATTGAGAACAGGGACAAGCAGGTTCTCGTCCGGAAGCACAACTGCGCAATCCTTTCCTACTCTATTCAAGATGTCCGGAAGACGCTTCGCCATCCCGGTAGAAGAAGCGACACTGACCACATTCACCTGAGGAATATCCGTTTCCGGATCGGTCCATCCTTCAACCTGAGGGAACTCCATTATATTATCCTTCATGAAGAAGGAAGCCTTGTTCTGTCCGTCACGGATCATCTTACCCGACCAGTCCCAGCAGAATTCTGCCATTGAAGCATTCTTCAGACTTCTCAAAACGGACTTCTCACATTCATTCAACGCATTCAGACCGACGAAAACAAACGTCACATCCTTTCCAAACTCCTTTCCGAAGACCTTGGCAGCCGGTTCATTGTCGAGCTTTTCAGCAAGTGACCTATATACCATTCCTTCATAAGCCATCCCCTTCTTGTTCAGATTATCTCTGAATCCATGATACAGGTCACACAGGATATTCCATATCTGGAGGAACTTCCCCTTGACATCAGTGCCTGATGCATCAACGGCAAGACATCCGGACTTATCCTTGAAATGATTCACCAGAGCCTCTATGGCTTTTCTTTGTGTTTCATTAAGATATGACAGCGAATCCTGAATCGCTTTATAGTCCTTTATATTGGTGAATATCTGACGCGGATCCACCATATACTTATCCACATCATCAAAATCTCCAAGTATCACATCTCCCCAGAAGATGAATTCGTCAAGGGATTCGGGCATCGGATTCACTGCAGAATAACTTTCATACAAGGCAAGAAGCAAACGGACCTTATCGGTCGGATGCATATCAAGAGCTTTGTGAAAGAAGTCATTTATTGTCAACATCTTCGGCAACAGAATCGGAGATGCTGAGGCATCAGCCGCAACAGCATCGCCAAGATGTTTCCTGAAAAACACCATAGCACGACGGTTCGGGAATACGAAGCATCTGTCAGCAATCCTGCCCGAAGCATAATAATGGTCTGCGACCTGTTTCAAGAATGGTTTCATAATTACAAAGATAACCTTATTCATTGCCAAACCATGGCACAGGTCATATTTTTTTTGAGAGAATGAAAATTTTTGCGAATTTTATAGCTGAAATGTTTGGACATATCGATTTTTTACATACCTTTGCAAAGGATTCAATTTAGAATTATTCAAAATAACAAAACAGTAACATTTAAAAGTAAGATATTATGACAAAGAAATATGTATGCCTCGTATGCGGATATGTGCATGAAGGCGAAACCGCACCGGAAGAATGTCCTCTCTGCTTTGTAGGACCTGAAGATTTCAAGGAAATAACAGAAGAAGCTTAATAAATCACAATAAAACATTAACAGTAAAACAATAAAGTCATGGTTAAGAAGTACAGATGTCTTGTATGTGGATATATCCACGAAGGTAATGAGAAACCACAGGAGTGCCCTATCTGCCACGTAGGTCCTGAGAAGTTCGAGGAAATCGTAGAGACCGGTGAAGCTCTCACATGGGCTGATGAGCACAAGATCGGAGTAGCACAGGGAGTAGATCCTGAAATCCTCAAAGGTCTTCGTGACCACTTCAACGGCGAGTGTGGCGAAGTAGGAATGTACCTTGCCATGAGCCGTCAGGCCGACAGAGAGGGATACCCTGAAATCGCTGAGGCATTCAAGAGATACGCATGGGAAGAGGCTGAACACGCAGCTAAATTTGCAGAATTGCTCGGCGAGTGCGTTTGGGACACCAAGACAAATGTAGAGAAGAGAATGCTCGCAGAACAGGGAGCATGCGAGGACAAGAAGAGAATCGCAACTCTTGCAAAGCAGCAGAATCTTGACGCCATCCATGACACAGTACACGAGATGTGCAAGGATGAAGCCCGTCATGGTGCAGGATTCCAGGGACTTTACAACAGATATTTCAAGAAATAAACTTGATGCCAGCATATAGAAGAATAGCCTGCGTGATTACGCAGGCTATTCTTCTGTTTCGTCGAAGTCAAATTCTGAAGCGAACATTTCCGCTATATCGTCCGGTACATCAAAACTGAGATTGTCCCATAGGTCATCCATCTGACGGCGGTCTTTCTTTGTAGGGCGACCTGTTCCTCTGTCTCTCTTGAGGAAGAAAGTCTCAACCGGAGCACGGAGCTTGGCAAGTTCTTCTGCAGGGGTAAGATTTTCGGCGTAGTTCGGTACAAGCTTGGCTCCCTGTCTCTTATCCACAAGCTGCAATACCTTATATGTATAGGCAACTGCACCCTTTCTGGCTACGATAGTATCACCTACCTTTACAGCCTTGGAAGGCTTGATGTCAGAGCCATTGACCCTGACCTTTCCTCCCTTGCACGCGTCCGTAGCATCTGTTCTGGTCTTGTAAACTCTTATGGACCAGAGATATTTGTCGATCCTTACCTCTTCCATACCATCAACTGAAGAAATTCAACGGACTTGCACCAGCAGGAGCCGAAGGCTCGTCATCTTCGAATGAACCATCCTCAAGGCCTTCATAATCTTCACCCTCAAGGAATGCTTCGGTATCCGGATCTATATATGCATCGAAATCCATTTCCGGGCTGCATACCGCTTCAAGAAGTACGGTAGAACGGTCGCGCGGAACAAGGAAGAAGTCAGGCATGTCGGCCGGAACCATTATGGTCTCTCCTTTTGCAAACTCATAGTTCTCCATATACGCCTCGCCATTGTCTCTTGTAGAAGGCACCTGGATTGAAGCCGAACCTTCGACACAGACATACAGGATGAAACTTTCGAACTTCTCTGTATAAATATGAAGAGGATCGGTAAGATTTATCTTTGCTACATTGAAAGGATGACCTTCAACGAGGTTCTCAACGACTTTTTCATCGTGATGGTGGTGTGCACCACATTCGCACTCATGTCCGCATGGCTCATGCGATTCTTCTTCACCCCAAGCCGGTCCTTTCTTGAACTGACTTTGGTCGAACGGTCCGTAATCAATGAAATCTATCGCTTCTTCAAGATGGAGAGGACGTGCCGTCGCCGGATCGAATTCCCTTCCCCAGTCGTAAAGACGGAAAGTCATATCGGAAGATTCCTGGATCTCTACTACAAGGAGACCGCCTTCGGCAGCATGAACCGTGCCCGGTTTCATATATATTACATCTCCCTTCTTAGGACGGATTACGTTCAACGTCTCAGCTACAGTACCGTCGTGGCACCTGTCATAGAGTTCCTGAGCCGTCATCTCACGATTGAATCCGGCATATATCTTGGCATCTGGACCAGCCTCGAGTACATACCAGATCTCGTTCTTGCCAAGAGCATCATATCTTTCCGCAGCAATCTCGTCATCCGGATGGACCTGGACGGAAAGCTTACCGTTAATGTCAAGGAACTTCACCAGAAGCGGAAACTGTCTTCCATAATAATTATATACATTCTCGCCGACTATACGTTCAAGATACGTTTCCATGACTTCACTGATCGTATTTCCGGAAAGCCAGCCATCTGCAACAACAGAATCCTCAAAACCCATATCGGCTATCTCCCAGCTCTCCCCGACCTTTTCGTCAGCACCTATCGGCATCTCGTTTCCATCTTCATCACACTCAACAAAAGACTTGCCCAACTTGGTGGCAAGAGCATTTCCTCCCCAGGGTCTTCTGGATGCAATCGGTATAAATCTTAAAGGATATAATTTCTTTTCCATCTATAAATAAATATAATCCGCAAATATAAATCTTTTTATCAAGATTCCCCGCATATGGTACAGATATTGACAAATATGCGGAAGCCTTGTAAAAGGAACAGTATATAAACAATTTAACAAATAGGAGACTACAAATATGTTACCAGCAAGAAGATTCAACGGCCAATTTGGCCTCACAGACTTCTTCAATGATTTCTTTGATAACAGAAATCTGGAGAAGATCGGATTTACGTCACCAGCCATAAACGTAAAGGAAAACGACAAAGGCTATAAGATCGAGGTAGCGGCCCCGGGAATGTGCAAGGATGACTTCAAGATCCACCTCAACAAGGAAGGAAACCTTGTTATCGATATGGAAAAGACAGACTGCGGCTGCAAGGACAAGGAAAAGGATGGAGACAAGAAGGAATGCAAATACCTGAGGAAAGAATTTTCATACTCTAAATTCAGCCAGACTCTGCTTCTCCCCGAAAATGCAGACAAGGACGCAATCGAGGCTCATGTGAATAACGGCATCCTTTACGTAAAGATCCCGAAAACCACAAAAGAAAAGGTCGAAGAGGGGAAAAAGGTTATCGAGGTCAAATAGAGACATTTAGCTTCACAGCGACGATTCAGGCATTCTGAACGCCGCTGTTTTTTTTTCTTTTTTCATCAAAAAATGCAGAAAAAATTTGCAGGTTTCAAAAAAATACCTACCTTTGCATCCGCGTTCGAGAAAAACGCATAAGTCTGAACAAATGGTGCGGTAGTTCAGCTGGTTAGAATACCGGCCTGTCACGCCGGGGGTCGCG
>JAEIGA010011891.1_pt1 | contig 13198 bp, 13 predicted proteins | sample 9270691 | NCBI WGS metagenome assembly JAEIGA01 (sample SAMN17057246, study PRJNA624740) | gut metagenome | biome: biome; isolation source: fecal sample | host: Bos grunniens | place: China: Xizang | collected 2019 | reverse complement strand
GGCAGAATCGCAATAAATGAAAAAAATTGTCGCTAATTTTGGAAAAACCAAAAGAAGTGCGTACCTTTGCGTGCCCAAAAGATTGGGTAGTCGGATCAATAGACTAAGTAAAGTATTAACTAAAAGGTAAAAACAGTGGAGTCATTAAGCTACAAAACCGTCTTTGTAAACCCACAGACTGCAAAAAAAGAGTGGGTAGTGATCGACGCAACTAATGCGCCGGTAGGACGGCTTGCCGTACAAGTCGCAGATATCTTGCGCGGTAAGAACAAGCCAGGTTTCACACCTCACACTGACTGCGGTGACAATGTTATCGTGATCAATGCTGACAAAGTGAGACTCACAGGCAAGAAAATGACCGACAAGGTTTATGTGCATTATACCGGTTATCCGGGAGGACAACGTTTTGCACGTCCGGTTGATATGCTTAAACGTAAACCTTCGTTCGTTGTCGAACATGCAGTAAAGGGTATGCTGCCCAAAACACGTCTCGGAGCTGCACAGTTCCGTAACTTGAAAGTGTACGCAGGCGCGGAACATCCGCATGCTGCACAGCAACCCAAAGAAATCAAACTTAACGAAATCAGGTAATGAGTACTGAAGTTGTAAACACCGTAGGTCGTAGAAAAGCTGCTGTGGCTAGAGTCTATGTAAAGGCCGGTGAAGGTAAACTTACCATCAACAAGAAAACCATCGAAGAGTACTTCCCTCTGGAAATCCTCCGTTTCGTTGTAAATCAACCAATGTTGGTTACTGAAACAATGGGTAATTTTGATATCCACATCACAATGGATGGTGGTGGTATCAAAGGCCAAGCAGAAGCTGCTCGTCTTGGAATTGCTCGCGCACTGTGTCAAGTAAATCCAGAATACCGTACTATCCTTAAGAAGAACGGATTCTTGACTCGTGACCCACGCGAAGTTGAACGTAAGAAACCTGGTCAACCGGGAGCACGCAGAAGATTCCAATTCAGCAAACGTTAATCGACCGAATCCGGAAATTTTTGCACAAGCAGCGTAGTTAAACTTTCGGGACTTTCACTAATTGAGACTACTCGATGGTTGCTCTGCTTGCGAAAAACCGCAGGACCGCACAAGGTGCGCTACCTTGCGAGTTGAAAATGAGAGAGCCTCAATATGAGAACGACAGTCGTTTTAGGATTGTTCGTTGAATTGGATCGGCTCCAAAAGAAAAAAGTGAATTAAAATGGCAAGAACAGATTTTAATCAATTGCTCGAAGCTGGTGTACACTTTGGACACCAGAAACGTAAATGGAATCCTAAAATGGCTCCATATATCTTTATGGAAAAAAATGGGATTCATATTATTGACCTGCACAAGACAGTAGTCAAATTGGACGAAGCTGCTTCTGCAATGAAGCAAATCGCAAGAAGCGGACGCAAAGTGTTGTTCGTGGCTACTAAAAAGCAGGCTAAGGATATCGTGGCTGATACCGTAAAACGTATTGCAATGCCTTACGTTACAGAACGTTGGCCGGGTGGTATGCTTACAAACTTCCCAACAATAAGAAAGGCCGTTAAGAAAATGGCTACTATCGAAAAGATGGCTAATGACGGAACTTTCGATAACTTCTCAAAACGCGAAAAATTGCAAATCTCGCGTCAGAAAGCTAAACTTGAAAAGAACCTTGGTTCTATCGCAGATATGGCTCGCCTGCCGGCAGCTTTGTTCGTAGTTGACGTTCAAAAAGAAGCAAACGCAGTTCGTGAAGCTAAGAGATTGAATATCCCAGTGTTTGCAATGGTTGATACTTGCTGTGATCCGACAGATATCGACTTTGTAATTCCTGCAAACGACGATGCCGCTAAGTCAATCTCTTTAATTCTTGATGTGTGCTGTGGTGCTATCGAAGAAGGTTTGGCTGAACGTAAACTCGAAAAAGAAAAAGAAGCTGCTGCAACAGAAGCTGCTTCTCCAAAGAAAGATGCTCCGAGAAAACGCACTGTGAAAAAAGAACGCGTTGCTAAGAGCGAAGAAAAAGTAAATGCTGAAACTGAAGCTTAATTGATAGAAATAAGTTTCTATTGGAATGCTCCTCATTTCGAGGAGCATTTTTTTTATGCATATACTAAATAAAATAATTGTTAATCAAGGCATTCATAATGTCTGATATATTTGATGCACTAAAAAATAGTGTAATGGTAAATATCTCAGATGCGATTTATGCAGAATTTGCAGAAAAAATTGTTGGCAGATTGCCAGAGTGCGGAATCATTAACGAAGTATTCGTTCAAACAAACATCGAAATGAATGTTGTGTTGAGGTTGACTCTTGGTGCAGTGGTTGGTATAGATAATATCAGACCAATATATTGGGAGTGTTGGAGTGAATGTGATGGTGTTGAAGTTAATAATAACTTCAGCTGGAGTGAGTTAGAACCTTTTGTAAATTCAAAGCGACTAAAATGAGAAGTGAGAATAGCAAAGATAAACTGAATCAAGTCATAGAATTTGCAAGTCAGAATCTCTCGTGCAGTGAGATCTCAAAAAGAGCCGGTGTATCGAAAACTACGGTTAGTCGCTGGCTTAAGAAAATGGAAAATAAAACTCAAGGAATGACCGACATAATGATAGTAGAAGCTGTGAATGCACTTCGTCAGCGGGTTCGTGGATTCCAGATTGTCGAGTCGAAAACAACATTCGTAATGGGTGCTGATAATATTTTGAAGGTAAAAGAACGTGTCGATGTGACCAAAGATGTTGCACCCGATCTCGCAGCTATTGAGTTTATGTTGACCAACAGAGATCGTGAACATTGGCAACATAAACCAGAGGTTAATAGTGTAAATGTTGAGGCTGAGCATTGTCATAATGTGGATTTGTCGAAATTGTCAGAGCAGGCTCTTGAAGAGTTGTATAAAGCGTGTAGTGATTAAATGTGATGAATATGAATGAGTTGAAATTGCCATCAAAGATTGATGTGGCTGCTGAGATGGCAAGACGTTCGCTGGTCGGATTCGCGAAAATAAATCAGCCGAATTTTGTTTTGTCCGATTTTCATAGTAGTTATTATGCTGTGTTGGAGTTATTTGCTCAGGGGGTAATCAAGAAACTGATAATATCGATTCCTCCTCAGCACGGAAAATCTCTCGGGTCGTCAATTTTACTGCCTGCATATATGCTCGGTTTGAATCCTAATTTGAAGATCTGTATTGCTTCGTATTCATTGGCTCTTGCGTCGAAATTTAATCGTAGTGTGCAGCGAATTATCTCAACAAACAGTTATAAGCAGGCGTTTCCTGAGACTCGTCTGAAGTCAAATCAGACAGAACGAGAGTATATCAGAACTGCCGAGCAGTTTGAAATTGTTAACTGCCAGGGTGGAGTGCTAAGTGTGGGGCGAGAGGGTCCCCTAACGGGGAATCGTGTCGATGTTATGATTTTGGACGATATCTATCGTGATGCAATGGAGGCTAACTCGCAGATAATCAGACGTAATGCTTGGGAATGGTATACCTCGGTCGTGAAGACAAGATTGCATAACCATAGTTCTGAATTAATCGTTTTCACGCGTTGGCACAGACAGGATATTGTCGGGATGATTGCCGAATATGAGAAGATTGTTCCTCTGAAAACTATTTCCGATAAATTTGAAAATGATGTGTGGTATTCTCTTAATTTTAAAGCAATTAAGGAAGATGATCCCTTTGAGTTGGATCAACGTAAGCGAGGTGAAGCATTGTGGCCTCAGCGGCATAGTATCTCTTTACTTGAGACCAAACGGAGACTCGATCCGCAAACATTTGAGTCATTATATCAAGGAAATCCGATTTCAATTGAGGGGTTGCTATATGGTGATAATTTTAAGACTTATGCAGATTTGCCGGAAACAATTTCTAAAAGAGCCTCTTATACAGACACTGCGGATACGGGAGACGATTATCTGTGTTCGGTTTGTTATGTTGTAGATACTGACGATGTTATATATGTTACAGACGTCGTGTTCAGTAAGTTGGAAATGGAATTTACAGAGACGGCTGTTGCTGTAATGCTCAAGCGAAACGAAACCCGAAAGGCCTGGATTGAAAGCAATAATGGCGGACGTGGTTTTGCTCGCAGCGTGCAATCGTTGGTGCCGGAGTGTGATGTCGAGTGGTTCTTTCAGAGTGCAAATAAGGAGTCTCGAATCTTGACCAACAGTTCTTCTGTACTAAAACATATTCGAATGCCTTCAGATTGGGCTGTCCGTTGGAGTGAGTTCTATCGTGAAATTACGCTTTATCGCAGAACGTTTAGGGCTAACCGCAATCACGATGCGGCAGATGTACTTACAGGAATCATTGAACGTGAAATATTTACTCCCACACGAAAACGTATGGGAGTAGTAGGATTTAGTCATTGATTGAGAGTCGTTAGAATGGAGGAGAGTCTTCGAAACCGTCGGAGTTCATACTTGATTCGATGATTCTCACGCGGCCGTTTGACGATATATCGCCACTCTGCATTAACATTGAGTCAATTGCACCACCGTCCCAGTCGCTGAATTTAGCCAGATGTTTTCTGAACTTCATTTTGACAGTATCGGTTGCACCATTACGGTGTTTTGCAAATATAATTTCTGCAAGTCCTTCTGTTGATTCTTGGTTTTCATTTTCCTTAAGTCCGTAGTATTCAGGTCGGTGAATGAAGGCAACGATATCGGCATCTTGTTCGATGGACCCAGATTCACGCAAGTCTGACAATTGTGGACGTTTATCTGTACGAGTTTGTAATCCTCGGTTGAGTTGGGACAATGCTAAAATCGGCACATTCAACTCTTTGGCAATGGCTTTAAGAGCACGCGAAATAGACGCAACCTCTTGTTCACGATTGCCTTTAGTCTCGTGTGAACCTGTCATAAGTTGCAGATAGTCAATTATAATGACATCGATATTGTGAACAGCTTTCAGGCGTCTGACTTTTGATCGGAATTCGTATATAGATAGCGATGCTGTGTCGTCAATAAACAATTTCGCATCAGCCAGAGGTTGCAGCGATTTTTCGAGATGTGCCCATTGGTCTTGAGACAGACGTCCGTTCTTTATTAGATTTGAATCGAGCTCTGACTCTGCAACCAAAAGACGTGTCATAAGTTGTACATTGCTCATTTCAAGTGAGAAGAATGCAACCGATTTCTTGAAATCAACCACCATATTTCGAGCAAGTGACAGAACGAATGCCGTTTTACCCATAGACGGACGGGCTGCGATGATAACCAAATCCGAGGGTTGCCATCCAGATGTCAGATTGTCGATATCTGTAAATCCACACGGAACACCACTGATGCCTTCGGGTCTGTTGCGAGCCTCTTCGATTCGTTGAATCGTTTGTGCAATGATTGATTTAGCGTCCTGTACATCGCGTTTGATGTTGCCTGATGCTACTTTAAATATTTCACCTTCAGCAAATTCAATCAAGTCTGTAACGTCAGTATCAGGGTCGAACGAACGCCGTTGAATGTCTGTCGAAGCACGAATCAACTCTCTTTGTACAAATTTCTGTGCAATTATTTTTGCGTGAAATTCGATGTGGGCAGCCGATCCAACCTTCTGGGTCAATGACACCAAAAACGAACGGCCTCCGACCTCTTCTAGTTTGTTTTTTCTCAGAAGTTGTTGATATACTGTGTATAAGTCGACTGGTTCTAACTGTGATGATAAATCCAGAATCGCTTGATATATAACCTGATGCACCTCTTTGTAGAACGATTCTGGTCGCAATAGTTCCTGAACCTTGAGAATACTCTCTTTTTCAATCATCAATGCTCCCAAAACTGCCTCTTCAAGGTCTATTGCCTGAGGTGGAATTGTACCAAGTTCTGAACTTACATCACTTACAACTTTGCTTGGATTGGCTTTTTCGCCATATTTTTTTGCCATAAACTAAATCTGATTTGAAAGCGAAGTTAATATTTTTTCTCGGGAATGTAGCCCATTGCAAGTAAATTTTAAAATAAAAATGAAAAATGTTTATAATGTGAAAATTTCGTTATATATTTGTATTTTAGAAATTAACTAAGATAAAAATATGAAAGGATTGAAATTTGTTTCGATTTTTGCAGTAACAGCACTCATCGTATTGAGTGGTTGCAAAAATGTAAATCAGCAAAATGTTGCACCTGAATCAACTAAACAAAGTGTTGCAAGTAGTGGCGAAATCGTTTATGTCAATGTTGATACATTGGTTAGCAACTATGCAATGTATTACAATTTGAAGGCTCAATTTGAGGAAAAATCAAAGAAAATCGAAAACGAACTTACATCAAAAGGTCAAAAATTGCAACAAGATGCTCGTTCGTTTGAAGAAAAAGTGAATAAAGGTTTGGTGACAAGAGCTCAAGCTATTGATATGCAAAATTCTTTGCAGACACGTCAAAACGAATTGTTGCAGTATCGCGACCAAAAAGTCAGCGAACTCGGCGAAGAAGAACGTGTGATGATGAACCAGATTCATTATAGTATCATCGAATATCTGAAAGAATTCAATAAGGATTATAAGTATAAGATGATAATCAGCACTTCAAACGGTAGCCCGATTATGAATGCAGATCCAAAATTGAATATTACAACAGAGGTCCTGAAAGGTTTGAACGAAAAATATAAATCTCAGGAAGCTACAAAAGCAAAATAAGTAAACTTTTAAAAAAAGAAAAATATGGGGGCTACATTCTGACAGCCCCCTTTTTTACCAATGGTGATGGCTAAGATTTTAAAGTCGATGTGGATGGTTGCTATGCTCGTAGTGATGTTCGGGTGTAGTAATGATAAAACTGAAGAGGATTTTGATGAACCGAAAGCAACCCGAACTGTATTGGTATATATTGCTGCGAATAATGACTTGAGTAGTTTTGCATCAATGAATATCAGCGATATGGTTAAGGGTGCAGCTGCGGCAAATTTGTCAGTTGATAATCTGATTGTGTATGTCTCTGGTCAGGGAGATGTGCCCCATCTTTATCGTATAACCAATCAGGGGAAACAACTGATTAAGAGTTATCCACAACAAAACTCTTTGGAAAAAGAGGTGATGGCTGGAGTCTTAAGCGAGGTGCGTGAAATGTATCCTGCACCATCAAACGGTGTGATTTTTTGGTCACACGGATACGGTTGGATGCCCCGTTCTGTTTTCGGAACTCGTGCCGTATCTGAAACTAATAGTCCCCATCCGATGACAAAAAACTTTGGAGTAGATAATCTCTCTTCATCTGGAATCTCGGCAGAAGATATTGCATCATTGTTGCCCGATAATGTCTATGATTTCATTGCCTTTGATGCGTGTTATATGGGGGCGATCGAAGTCGTATGGGCTCTGAGAAAAAAATGTGATTATATGATGTTGTCTGCAGCCGAAGTTTTGTCAGAAGGATTACCATACAAGATGATTGTCTCGGAATTGTTTGCTACAGGCCAGGCTGACCTGAAAACTATAGCAAAGAAATATTTTGATGTCTACAACTCGAGTGCATCTGCGTACGAACGCAGTGCGACAATTGCGGTAGTTGATTGTAAATATGTGGACGAGATGGCTGCGGAACTGAAAGATATTATAATAAAATTCGGTGGTAATTCAGTCGATGTTTCGAAAGTTCAATGGTTTGATAGAACGGTCTATGGTCATCATTTTGCATATGATATTGGTGATTATGTTGACCATATGGTCGATTCTTCTGGAAGTGCATTATTTTATGAGAAGTTAAATAAAGCAATTGTTGCTAAGTATACAACTCCGACATTGTGGGTGGGAGATTACCGCGGTCGAGATATTACGGTTCGTAAATTTAACGGACTCTCGATTTTCATTCCGACGGCTGACGAAGCAGATAATGTTATGAATGTCTACAAAAAGACTGATTGGTATAAATATCTTTATTCCGAGTAGTGGCTATTTGTATTGCAGAATTTGAGGGGGCGTTGGTCTGAGATTGGGCAGTCGCAGTTTCGGCTCCTGTGAAATATGCGCATAGTTTCCATAATAAATTCCGTTCTTGTATACTGGAATTGCCAACCGTAATTGGATCGTACGGAAAATCAGACGTTCGTTTTTTATTCTGATACCAATGCCCATTGATCCGTAGAAATCGTTTTTGAAGATTGTTCCATTGCCAAGCCACGCTGCATCGGCAAATCCAAAAAATGCAAATTTAAATCCATAGGTGTTCAGTCCAGAGAATAGTACGGTTTCTGACTTGATCAGCAATCGTTTAGTGCCGAACAGATCTTTGCGGCTCAGGTTACGAGGTGAGTATATGTACGTAAACCCAATGACTTCACCTTCTCCTTGATGACGTTTGAACCCCATTGTCAACGAGCAGGATAAAAATTGTCGCACAATAGCTGATTTGCCTACTGTGAACAGATTCGAAAACCAATCCATACCTAAATCCATATTAGTTTGGCAGAGTTGATGTGAATTGAATCGTGTCCCTAGAGCTGCCGAGAGTTGAAAGTGGCCGATGCGAGTAGGGTAACTGATTGTTGCTGATGATCCGATATAAAAGCGATTGTCGAACTCGCACGATGAAAAACCTCCTGTAAGAGTTAAATTGTAGCCATAGGGTATATCCTCTGTACGTCCGTAGCCGTAAATGTAGCGGCTTGTATAGTATTGTTCGTTATAAAAACCAAGAGATAATAGTGCTATTTTTCTATTGTGGAATAGCGTATTATGATTTATATTCACGTCTGGTCTCAGATGAAAATTTGTTATTTCGCCTGAAGCTGCAATAAAAAATGCCTTGTTTGGGTTTATCTTAAACGATTTTCCGAGCCATAGTTTGAACTCTTCATTTGAAACGGTATGTGTCGAGTCGCAAGTGAGGAAGTCATAATCCCAACGTTCGCTTTTGGCTGAAATTCCGAATCCGAAATTATTGACTGTTAGAATGTTTTTATTGATATTGCTTCCGATAAGATATCTGTCATAACCTCTGCCTGCTACGAAACTCATATCTGTAAATGACCCTGAGATATTGGGCATATCGAATTGAATTTGGTTGCCGGCATATATTGATCCTTCGGTGTGGAAGTATGTCCTGAGTTTGAGCCCGTAACCCAACCCGAAGATGTTATCATCATATATTTCCGTGTATAGTCGGTTGATTCTCGGAGTAGAAACGTCAACGCCAAGACTCCACCTGTCATTAGTAACTATATGAATATCAATTTTATCAGGGTGTTCAGTTGATGGTGTTATTAAAAATGAAACATTAGAGAACAGATCTAAATCTCTTAAATAAGCCTGAGTCGCAGCTACTTTGTGGGCGTTAAATTTTTCTCCTGATTTAAATAACAGAAAACGTCTGATCGTATTTTGTCGAGTTGTCGAGTGGGTCTTATTGGCAATGCGTTGGAACGAGTTCATCAGAGAGTCGACTCCTGGGAAAACGTTAAGGGGCGTTATTTCGATTTTATCAATGATTCGATTCTCAAAGATTTTCCAACGTTGTTCGTCATTAACAATTGAATTAGGCTCGATAACATTGACCGAATCTTGGTGGATAAAAAGTGATCGGAATAATATATTAGAGATATTCTGTTTTTTACCGATGGTGATTTTGCGGTAGAAATCTTCAGATCTCTCATCAATTTTGATGTTTGATAAAGAATCAAGACGAGCCAGATGTTGACGATTTGACTGTGCAGATGCAACCAGCGTCAGCAAACACAATGCAGATATTATGCAAAATCTATAGTTCATTTAATATAATAAACTCCTGTGAATTGCGATTAATTGTGTTTTGCGAGAGTAATAATCCCGCATTCATCTTGTTTAATAACGCCTTGTTTAGTCAGTTGTTGAATTCTTTCGACTGCAAAGTCTGAATCCGTTTTCAGTAGTTTGACAAGTTGTTTAATATCGCGGGGAGATTCGGATATGATTTTAACAATCATCGAATCTGTATATTCTACAGGTTTAGTGCGTTTTTCTCGGCAGATGTCACATTTGCCACACCCCTCGCAACTATTGTCGCCGAAGTAGTTCTGCAATATTAGGCTTCTGCATTTTGATGTTTGTTCAGCATATTCGACAACCATCAGTGCCCGTTGCATTGAAGTTTCGCGTCTGATGAGGAAACTTTGTGACGAAATGAATAGATGTGGAATTGGAATACGATCTTCAGTCAAGACCAACATTTGAGTGTGGCTACTTGGAATATAACGAATGATATGTTTACGAGACAGTGTCAAAAGCAGTTCGCTAATGGTTTTAACGTCAGTCGCTAAATAATCTGCAAGTTGTACCTCGTTGATGGCTTTGTACTCTGTGAAGACTCCGGGATAATTTCTCAAAATTGCTGATATGATTCGGTTGAGCATCGTGTTTTTGAAATTGTACTCGTACAGCTCTTCACGATTGATTTCAAAGATTATCCGGGTAGGATTATCCAAAGGTTCGGTTAGTTTGAGGTAGCCATTGATTTCGAGAATCTTAATGGCATTGATGACTGTCAGGGGGAAATACTTGTATCGTTTCGAAAAATTATTCAGATCAAATTGTTTTTTGAGTCCGAGTCCTTCGTCATACGGAATCTTCAGATAGACAAAAATATCATCATAGATTTTTTTGATGGTATTAATATCCGGAAATTCGTTTTGAATGCGACGTTTTACCGTAGTTTTATCGGCATTCGATGTTATGATTACGGCATAAGCTGGTTTGCCGTCACGACCCGCACGTCCAGCCTCCTGATAGTATGCCTCAAGAGATTCGCACAAATCATAGTGAATAACAATTCTGACATCGGGCTTATCTATTCCCATACCGAAGGCATTGGTTGCAACAATGACTCTGGTTTTTCCATTAATCCAACTATCCTGATGTTGAGAGCGGGTGAAGTTGTCCATACCGCCGTGGTAGGGTAGAGCATTGATGTTTTCCTGATTCAGCCATTCGCTTAAGGTTTCGCATCGATTTCGGGTCCGGGTATAAACAATTGCTGAACCATTGACATTCTGTAGAATATGCCTTAGCATAGACTGTTTGTCTTCAGTTTGACGTACAATGTAGCTGATGTTGTCACGGCGGAAACTCATTCTGAGTATTTTGGGACTATTTAGCTTGAGATTTTGTGTAATCTCTTTGATGACATTAGGTGTAGCAGATGCCGTAAGAGCCAGAATCGGAACCTCAGGTTTTATCTCTCTCAGTTTGGATATATTCAGATATGCCGGTCTGAAGTCGTGTCCCCATTCAGATATACAGTGTGCCTCATCTACGGCAATTAATGATACGTTCATTTCTGCAAATGTGAGGCTGAATATGTCGCTTGGAATACGTTCCGGAGCGATATACAGAAACTTATATCCTCCGAAAAGACAGTTGTTAAGTGTTGACTCAATTTTTTGTAGTGACATTCCGCTATGTATTCCGGCTGCCAGAATGCCTTTTTTTCGAAGTGAATCAACTTGGTCTTTCATCAGTGCAATCAGTGGCGTAATAACGATACAAATTCCATCGGTTGCCAAAGTCGGAATCTGGTATGTCAAAGATTTACCTCCTCCGGTAGGCATCAATGCGATAGTATCCGATCCTGCACAGACAGAGTCAATTACATCGCGTTGCAGAGGTCTGAATTGTTCATACCCCCATACCTCTTTGAGAATTTTTTTTACGTCACACATAATGCAAATATACGAAAAAATAGGATAGCGGCACGATATTGGTAGTTATATAATTTAAAACTATTGACCAATAGATATTAATGATTGAAATAAATTGTATATAATGTATATAACTCTTAATTTTGACAAAAAATAGAAACAAACAAATTAAATGAAATAGTTATGAAAAGTATTAAAGGAACTCGAACAGAACAGAATTTATTAAAATCATTTGCTGGAGAATCTCAGGCACGTAGTAGGTATACATTTTTTGCGAGTGTCGCAAAGAAAGAGGGATATGAGCAGATTGCGGGTGTATTTATGGAGACTGCCGAGCAGGAAAAAGAACACGCAAAGAGATTTTTTAAATATTTGGAGGGAGGTATGGTTGAGATTACAGCGTGTTATCCGGCCGGAATCATCTCTACCACAATGGACAATCTGCGTGCAGCAGCTGAGGGTGAAAATGAAGAGTGGGCAGATCTCTACCCAGAATTTGCAGATATCGCAGATGAAGAGGGATTTCCTGAAATTGCCATTACGTTCCGAATGATTGCAAAGGTTGAGGCTGAACACGAAGCTCGTTATTTAAAACTTCTATCTCGTTTGAAGACAGGAAAATTCTTTGAGATGGAGGACGAAATCGAATGGCAATGCAGAAATTGCGGATATGTTCATCGCGGAACTAAGGCACCAGAGAAGTGTCCAGCTTGTCTGCACGCACAAGCATATTTTGAACCCAAGAAAAATAATTATTAAAAAATTGAACAATTGATTTTATTTTGAGAAAAGGTCGTATCTAATAGGTATTAACAAAAAAGGTTGTCCGATGGAGGACAACCTTTTATATTTGAATGTGCAATCAAACTATTTTGCAGCAGGCTGAGTCGGAGCTGCTTTCAATTTAAGTTCAGCTTTTATCAGCGGCAACATATTAACAGTGTTTGCTTGGTCGTGGTAAATGATTGTAGATTGAGACAGATCGAATACCATTGTAATGTTATTAGCTTTAGCGGCTTTGTGGATTGCCTGACGAGCCTTTTCGACTACAGGTTTCATCAATGTTGCCATTTGATTTTGCAGATCTCGTTGAGCAATTGCGTTGAATTCTTGCAGACGAGTTTGCATTTGAGACAATTCTTTTTCTTTATATTCGCGGATTGACTGAGACATAGTTGCAGCATTTTTGCTGTAATCGTCATATTTTTTATTGAATTCAACCTGCATCTCTTCGAATTGTTTTTCGAGGTCTTTTTGGAATGTCTCCATTTTGAGGTTTACAGAGTCAATTTCCGGCATCATAGACAGCAATTCCTGAGAATTAATATAGCCGAATTTTGGAGTCTGAGCGAATGTCATATTGCTGAAGATAAGAGCAGCAATGACCAGTGTGATTTTCATTAAATTTTTCATTATTATAGATTTTTAGTAATTTGTTCTCATTAATCCCAATTTTGACATTACTTCATTTGTAATGTCAACACGTTTTGAATAGTAAACGATATTTGGGTTGCTTGCCACGTCGATAACTGCATCATACTGTTTTGATTCAGCAATCTGTTTAATAGCATTAAACACCTTATCTTGAATTGGTTTGAT
>JAEIGA010011890.1_pt1 | contig 13198 bp, 13 predicted proteins | sample 9270691 | NCBI WGS metagenome assembly JAEIGA01 (sample SAMN17057246, study PRJNA624740) | gut metagenome | biome: biome; isolation source: fecal sample | host: Bos grunniens | place: China: Xizang | collected 2019 | reverse complement strand
GATGCTTGTAAAGAAGCAGGGTTGGACAATGCGGAATCGCATAGCTCTAATATTTTGTGCTTGAATTGATTTCCGTCCCACGTGTTGTAATCTTTAGGTAGAGGCAATAGGGGGTTATCCCGTTTGTCATATTTCCATCTATTGTAGTTGTATATCCCGTCGTAAATATCTAATAAAAGGATGTTTAAAATGGCTTTAATACATGGGTCTTTCTCTTTAGCTGCAATTTCTTCAATGCGTTCAATTGTTTCTGGTAAATTGTCTGCATCAATAAGAGATTGTGCAATTGAGTATTCGACAAGAGATTTAACTAACGCTTTTCCATTGCCTGTGTTTAAGGATGTTGTGATGTTTTTCTGTGCGTTGCCTACTACTTGCTTGGGATAGGCAAAATCAGGTGTGTTGTTGGTCTGTGCTGATGTCATGAGTGCTAAAATTAAAAATAAAAAGGTGATTATTTGTTGGATTATCTTGCTCATAGTAATTGCTTTTTTAGGTAAATATGAACCCCACAAGATATAACATCAATTGTGGGGTTATAGTTGGTTATTGCCCTAAATCAGGTGTCGAAATTGGGCTTACAGGGATTAGTCTTTTTTCTCCTTCTTGTTTCTATTCTTTTTTTGCTTGTCGTGTTGTCTCATTAGATGACGAGTGTATTTATCTTCTGCTTTCTTTAGTAAAAATAATTGCTTTTTAGTCAACACGTTTTTGAATTGCTCAAAGTATTTAAGCTCGATCTGTGCTTCTTTGTATTTGAGCTCAAATAGCGCTTCAGCAGCTTTTTCGTATTCAATATCAGTTACGTCGGCATCTTTTTTGCTTAACTCGCGCTGTAGTTTGCGAGTGCCATGATGAAGCTTGTATGTTTCCTCTTCCATTGCGTCATAAATAGGGAAGAATGCCTTTTGTTGTTTTTCGTTCAACTCAAGTTCTTTGATGAGGAAATTATGTTTGTATTGCCTCATTTCATTAAACCATTGTTGGCGTTCCTCTTTTGAACGTTTTTTTTGTGCGTCAATTGTTGAAAATTGCGCAAATAAGGATACTATTAGCAATAGAATAGAAAGTCGTTTCATGATATTGAACTTGTTTAATAAGAGACGTAAGTTATAAAATCAGAAGTGCTCATTCCTTCGTCGTACATATCTTCAAGGATCTCTGAGTCATCAATGTATTCTTCGTAATAAAAATCTTCAGCAAACGCGTCGTCATTAAGCGCTGAGATGAGTGTGGGGTTGCTGTCGATTAAAAGATTTGTGTCGGCTGGTTGCATGAGGTTGAACATTTTCATCATACACCATATACCCATAAACATCGCAGCAAGATAGATATAGGGGCGCATCTGTTGCCAACGTGAACGAGGCAAGACTTTCGGAGATTGCTCATTTTCAAAGTCTTGTGTAGGCAATTCTTTTGCCATGCGACTGGCAAAATCAGCAAAGTAGCCTTCAGGAACTTTCATCCCTGAATCGTTGCCTAATTTGGAGAGAATATCGTTTTCAGTCTTCATAACTTTGATGCTTTACGTTGGGTTAGACAATGATTAAAACAAAAGGTTTAATCGTTATCGTTAAAATATTGCTCAATTTTTTTTACTGCTATGTGATATGAGGCTTTAAGTGCGCCAACTGATGTGCCTAATATTTCAGACATCTCTTCGTATTTCATGTCATCGAAATATTTCATGTTAAATACCAGTCGCTGTTTCTCTGGTAGAGAGGCAATTGCCTTGCGTAATTTAAGTTTCAACTCATCTCCATCAATATATTCGTCGGCTTCAATTGCATTGATGAGGAATGATTCTTCGTCATCAAGAGAGATGTTCATGCGTTTGCGCTCTTTTTCAAGGAATGTAAGGCTCTCATTGATGGCTATTTTGTATAACCAAGTCGATAATTTTGCATCTCCTCGGAATTGCTCAATTGAAGACCACGCTTTGAGGAATGTGTTTTGAAGTATATCGTTGGCGTCATCATGGTTTTGTACCATACGACGTATTTGCCAATATAGGGATTCGGTGTACATGGCAATGATCTCTCCAAAAGCTTCGCGGCAAGTGGAGCCGTCGCGCAATCGGGCTATTAGCTGGGGATTTTCTTTTGGAATTTCAGTTGCCATTTATTGTAAAAATCAAAATGAGACGTAAAAGTAGAGAAAGTTTTTTAATTTTGCATTAAATTATGATTTAAATGTTGTGAAAGAATGGAAATCTCCTTATCGATAGAGTCAATTTTGATTGCTTTGGGGCTTACGCTTATAGCTGGTATGTCAACTGGTATAGGTAGTTTGATGGCTTTTTTTACAAAAGCGACAAATACCCGTGTGTTGTCGGGGGCATTGGGCTTGTCGGCTGGTGTAATGGTGTTTGTTTCTTTTATGGAACTTATGCCGGAAGCGTTAGGGGCGATTGAGACGGTGTATCCCGGAAAAGAGGGGATGATATATGTGCTATTGGCATTTTTTATAGGAATGGGGATTATTGCGGGGATTGACTTTTTTATTCCTGAAGATGAAAACCCCCATGAATTTCATTTTGCGACTGAGGTAGGTAGTATAGGAAAGCCCAAAGAACGACTTAAACGTACAGGGTTAATGTTGGCGTTGGCTATTGGTATTCACAATTTCCCTGAAGGTATGGCAACGTTTGTGTCGGCTCTTGATGGTTGGGATATCGCATTGCCTATTGTTATAGCTATTGCGATACACAATATTCCTGAAGGCATTGCGGTTTCGGTTCCCATTTATCATTCGACTGGCAGTCGCCGAAAGGCATTGTGGTATTCGACAATGACAGGGTTGGCTGAGCCTGTGGGTGCATTGTTTGGAATGTTATTTTTGTTGCCATTTTGGACTCCGACAGTAGGTGCGTTGTTGTTGGCTGCTGTTGCGGGGATTATGGTGTATATCTCGTTTGATGAATTGTTGCCAGGTGCAGAAGAATATGGCCATCACCATTTTGCGATAGGAGGGGTTATCCTTGGTATGGCGATAATGGCATTCTCCTTTTTGCTTTTCTAAATAATCTCACTATAAATAGCGATTGTGCAAGATGAATGGAATTGCTAATTTTGCATCGTAAAATTGTGTAAATGAGAATAAAGTATATTATTGTAATTATCGTATTGTGTTTGTCTGCAGTCGGTTTGCGTGCGCAATCAAGTGATGTTGCTGCTGATACAACATTGACATTGCAAGAAATTTCTGTCTCAGCGATAAAGCAATCTTCAAATATGAGGGTGCAACCGATAGCCTCAACGACAATAGGGGGACCCATGATTGAGAGGTTGAATATTGATGCGATGAAAAATGTGAGTGAGATGGCTCCTAATTTTTACATGCCTGATTATGGTACTCGCATGACGTCATCAATATATGTGAGAGGACTTGGTGCTCGCATAGATCAGCCAGTGGTGGGGTTGAATGTAGATAATGTTCCTTTTATGAATAAGGATAATTATGATTTTGATGCCGTGGATATTGAACGCATCGAGGTGTTGCGTGGTCCGCAAAGTACTTTGTATGGTCGTAATACGATGGGCGGGCTGATAAATATATATACGTTATCGCCAATGAAGTACCAAGGGCTCCGATTGTTGGCGGAGTATGGTAGTGGGAATTCGTTAAAGGCAGCGGTGTCTTACTATGCAAAATTCCAACCACGATTGGCTATGTCATGGAGCGGACATTATTCCAAAACAGATGGTTTTTTTGATAATAAATATTCTGGAGCTGATTGCGATACTGAGGAGCAGGTCGGTTTTAGATGGAAGACTCAATGGCGGATATCCGATAATGTCAATCTTGAAAATGTAGCAAGCACTCAACTTTCTCGCCAAGAGGGTTATCCCTATGCTTCAATCGTTACAGACGAAATCAATTATAATGATACATGTTTTTATAAACGTACCGGGGTTACAGATGGATTGACTATTAAATGGTTGCATGATAAATTTACCTTGTCAAGTATTAGTAGCTTTCAGTATATTGATGACAATATGACACTTGACCAAGACTTCTTGCCGTTGGAGTATTTTACGCTGACTCAAAAACGTAAAGAGTGGGCATTGACTCAAGATGTTGTTGTACGAGGAAACGTGGGTAAATATGGTTGGTTGGGTGGATTGTTCGGCTTCTATAAGTCGTCGGACATGAGCGCACCTGTTACCTTTAAGGATTATGGTATTGATCAATTGATAGAAAGGCATCGCAACGAGGCTAATCCATATTACCCTGTGAATTGGAATGATGAGACATTTGTGTTGGGAAGTGACTTTAAAACTCCTACATGGGGTGTGGCTATTTATCACCAGAGTAATTATAAAATTGGGAATTGGGACTTGTCGGCTGGTATAAGATTTGATTATGAACATGTAGCACTGAATTATTATAGCTATTGTAATACATCTTATACAACTTATGATTGCACTGAGACTCAAGAATTGGAAAAGGTGTTTAGTTGTCAAGAGGTAAATATTGATGATCGAGGGTATTTGGATAAATCGTTTGTGGAGTTACTTCCTAAAGTCTCTGTTACATATAATTTGCCTATGTTGAATATGTCAAATGTATATGCATCAATTTCAAAAGGGTATAAGGCTGGAGGGTATAATACACAAATGTTTTCAGATGTTCTTCAGCAACGCATAATGAAATTTATGGGGCTTGGAATGAAGTATGATATTGATGATGTTGTTGGGTATGATCCCGAAGAAAGTATAAATTATGAACTTGGCGCTCATTTGATGGCAAACAACGGACATTTGAATGCTGATGTGGCAATATTCTATATTGATTGTCAAAATCAACAGTTGACGATGTTTCCTGATGGTACAACAACAGGTCGTATAATGGCTAATGCAGGTAAAACTCGTAGCTGCGGAATGGAGATGTCTGTTATGTATCGCCCTTCATCGAAATGGATACTAAATGCAAGTTATGGATTGACCGATGCGCGATTTGTCGAATTTAATAATGGTAAAAATGATTATAGTGGCAAGCGCATTCCTTATGCCCCTCGCAATACAATGTTTGCCGGTGTGACATATCGACAAACGATGAACGTGAAGTGGGCTGATGCTTTGTCGTTTAATTTGAATTGCCGAGGTGTTGGTTCGATATATTGGAATGAGGAAAATAGTGTAAAACAACCGTTTTATACTTTGTTGGGTGCTTCAATGAGGTTGGAGCATGCTCAATATTCTGTTGACTTATGGGCAGAAAATATTGCAGGCACAGAATATAAAACATTTTATTTCGTTTCAATAGGGAATGGATTTTATCAGCGGGGTAAACCTGCAAGAATGGGTGTGACTTTAAGGTATAACTTTGACATATAATTTAAAACTAGATAAAAATGAAAACGATTAAATCTCTTTTGTTGTCGCTTGTAGCGACTGTGTTTATGGTATCGTGTAGCGATGATCCAGAAGGCCCAAGTTCAACTCAATATTATGGTGATTGCTTTCATCATGTGTATAATGTGATGTCGGGCTCATATAAAATATATGATGCTCCACGCTATGAATTCAAGTTTGACTATTCTGATATAACTGTTGATATAAAAATTGAAAATGTGAAATTCGCTGATGCTATGCCAGAGATAAGTATGTCGTTGGAGGATTTAAAATGGAATATGAACAACGGTTTTAAGGTTGTTAGCGCGTCAAATGTTATCCCAAAGGTGGATGGCGTGGAGATGCCTGATTATACTATTAGTAGTTTGAAGATTGAAATATTAGATCGTTATGTAGGTGCATATTATGAACCGGTGGTAAATGTGTGTTTCGTTGTGAACAATGTGTTTAAAGTTACAGCAGTGCAAAAACACATTCTTTATATGGGTGAGACAAGTGTAACAAATGCATCCTCAAGTGCTCCGTTTACGACAAATACACAAATCTATCAATTGACAATAGATAAAGACTTAACAGCGAGATTGAAAATTGCGGGTGCTAAATTTGCTCTAGGAATGCCTGCGTTAGATATGGTGTTTAAGGGTATTGGCGTTGAGATAAATAGCGGATACGGATATGCACTAAGTAGCGAAAAACTAATCCCTGAGATAAGTGATGTTCCATATCCTAATTATGAAATTGTGAATTTGTCAGGGAATGGCACTTTTGCGTCTGGCTTAGACTTGTATTTTGAATGTAACATAAAGCGAATTTCTGACTCAAACGAAGTGATAATTACACCTTATACGGTAAATGCCGATTTAGGATTTGAGATTCTTTCAGAGTAAAGCAAAAACACTTTATAGGAGAAACGTGGCATAATTTGTGCCACGTTTTTTTGTGTAGAGGATTGGAAATTGTGAAAAAAGAAAAATAATATTGTAATATTAAGGTGTATAAAATGCAATATTTTACTATCTTTGCATGAGAAAAATCGGGCAATAGCGTGTTAGATTAACGCGTTGTTGCTGTATTTGCATGTAAATCAGGATGATATGTGTGTGGATGCGTTTGGTTTCTCGAAAACGAAAAATAAAAATGATTTAAATATATGGTATCATTAGCAATTTTTGGTATTCAAAATTCGACGCTTGCGGTAACAGCAGCACTTACAGGTGTGGCTTTAGTCGCTGCAGCGTTGTGGATGGCTGGACTATTATCTCCAAGATCATTCAACCCTCAAAAAGGAGAGGCTTATGAGTGTGGTATTCCCACTCGTGGTGAAAGCATGGCTCAATTCAAAGTCGGATACTATCTGTATGCGATTTTGTTTTTGATGTTTGATGTTGAAACAGTGTTCTTGTTTCCTTGGGCAGTAAAAGTAAAAGCACTTGGAGCAGATGGTTTGACTGCAATTGCAGTATTTTTTGGAATTTTAGTGTTAGGCCTTGTATATGCCTGGCGGAAAGGAGCTCTTGAATGGAAGTAACAACCAAAAGTATGCCCTATGAGGCATGGAAAGACAACGAATATATTGAAAAGCTCGTTGAAGAATTACGCGCAAATGGCACAAATGTTATTGTTGGCTCATTTGACAAATTGATAAACTGGGGCCGCTCTAACTCAATTTGGCCATTAACATTTGCTACAAGTTGTTGCGGTATTGAGTTCGTGTCTTTGGGCGCTGCACGTTATGATATGGCTCGTTTCGGATGGGAAGTGGCTCGCTCATCTCCACGTCAAGCTGACTTTATGATGGTTGCCGGAACAATTGTTCACCGCATGGCTCCTGTAATGCGTCGTTTGTATGACCAATTGGCTGAACCTAAATATGTGATTGCTTGTGGTGGTTGTGCTATTTCTGGTGGACCATTCCGTAAATCATATCACGTTGTTAAAGGGATTGATGAAATCGTTCCAGTAGATGTTTATCTGCCTGGTTGTCCTCCTCGTCCTGAAGCAATGATTTATTCTATTATGCAATTGTCTCGTAAGATGAAAGTTGAGAAATTCTTTGGAGGAGTTAACCGCAAAGAAAAAATTGCTGATTTCTTGGCTGCTCATCCTGAAGAATCATTGAAATAATAAGAGTCATAGCATACATTAAATTAAAATAGATAAAGATAATATTAGATATGGCAAATATTCAGGATAAAATCACCAAACAATTTCCCGAAGCTACATTTGAAGACGGTGAAATACTATTGGTAAATATTCCCGATGCTAAATGGCATGATCTTGCTAAATTTTTGAAAGAAGATGCCGATTTGCATTTTGATCATCTTATTACAATTGTTGGTATGGATTGGGTTGATAAATTCGGATGTGTTTATCAATTGAGTTCTACTAAATACAATACACAAATCTCAGTAAAGGTTGCAACTGAAGAACGTGAAAATCCTATGATTCATAGCGTTTCTGATATTTGGAAAATTGCAACAACTTTTGAACGTGAGGTTTACGACTTCTTCGGTATTATTTTCATAAATAACCCCGATATGCGTCGTTTGTTCTTGAGCATTGATTGGAAAGGATATCCATTGCGTAAGGATTACGATATGAGTCCTGAAAACAATCCTGTGCCAACAGAAAACGAACGCCAAGAAGATGTAACATATTCTTATGTTGAGGATGAAAATGGTAATGTTGAAAAGAAAACAATTGCTGTTTTCCAACCAGAGGATTATGTTGTGAACATTGGCCCTCAACACCCTGCTACTCACGGTGTGTTGCGTTTCCGTACAGCTGTTGATGGCGAAACAATTAAGAAAATTGATTTTTACTCAGGATATATCCACCGCGGTATTGAAAAATTGTGTGAAGGATTGACCTATCCTCAAACACTCCATTTCATGGACCGTATGGACTATTTCTCTGGTCATCACTATCATCACGCATTGTGTATCGCTTATGAAAAAGCGCTTGGCATCGAAATCTCTCGCCGTGCACAAGTTATTCGCGTGTTGATGGATGAGTTGGCTCGCATTGCTTCTCACTGCTTGTTCCTAGGAACATATTGTATGGACTTGGGTGCTACAACAATGTTGTTCTATACATTGCGTGTGCGTGAACAAATCCTTGACATCATGGAACGCACATGTGGTGCTCGCATGACATTTAACTACGGATGTATTGGTGGTGTAATGCAAGATCTTCATGAAGACTTCGTGAAAGATGTAAAAGAACTTCTTGCTGTATTGCCTAAAAACATTAAAGAATATAACGAATTATTCATTGGCAACGTAATTGCGAAGGGCCGTCTTGAAAATATAGGTAACCTTTCTCGTGAAGATGCTATCTCTTATTGTGTTACTGGTCCTTCTGGTCGTGCATCAGGTTGGGCTTGTGACGTGCGCAAGACTCATCCTTATAGCATCTATGGCGAGCTTGATTTCGAAGAAGTTGTATATACTGAAGGCGATTCAATGGCTCGTACAAAATTGCGTATTGCTGAAATGGAACAATCAGCTAAGATTATCGAACAATTGATTGATAATATTCCTGATGGAGAATATTGCGTGAAAGTACCTAAAGTAATCAAGTTGCCTGTAGGACGTTGGTTCCAAATGGTGGAAGGTTGTCGTGGTGCATTTGGCGTATATATCGAGAGCGACGGCGGTGCATCTCCAGTGCGCTTGAAACTTGCTCCTCCTTGTTTGCCATTGGCAAATGTTGTTGACCACATTACTCAAGGCTACAAGATTGCCGACCTCATCACTATCGGTGGCTCACTTGATTACATTGTTCCCGATATTGACCGATAAACTTAAGAATAATAAAGTAATTATAATAGATTATGTACGATTTATCAATTATAACCAATTGGATTCATGAGTTATTGCTATCGGTAATGCCGGGCTGGCTCGCAACAACAATCGAATGTGTCGCAATAGGTGTTGCACTCCTATTGGTATATGCACTATTAGCATTGTTCTATATCTATTTTGAACGTAAAGTGTGTGCTGCTTTCCAATGTCGTCTTGGCCCTAACCGAGTAGGACCTCTTGGATTGTTGCAATCATTTGCCGATATGTTCAAGATGCTAATCAAGGAAATTATCACATTGAAAAATGTTGACCGTTTCTTGTTTGCATTAGCTCCTTATTTGGTGATTATTGCTTCAATGTTGTCATTCTCTGTATTGCCATGGGGTAATGGCTTGCAAATCATTGATTTTAATATCGGTATCTTCTTCTTGATTGCAGTATCATCAATCGGTGTACTTGGTATCTTGCTCGCAGGATGGTCAAGTAACAACAAGTTTACTCTCATTGGTGCGTTGCGTTCAGGCGCTCAAATGGTGAGCTACGAGTTGTCTATCGGATTGTCGGTATTGACAATGGTTGCATTTGCTGGAACAATGTCTGTTACAGGTATTGTTGAAGCACAAAAAGACTTGTGGTTTATCTTCTCAGGACACATTCCTGCTATTATCGCATTTGTAATTTATCTTGTAGCCGGTACTGCTGAAACTAACCGTGGTCCGTTTGACCTTCCTGAAGCAGAAAGTGAGTTGACTGCAGGTTATCACACTGAATACTCAGGTATGCACTTCGGTTTCTTCTACTTAGCTGAATATTTGAACCTCTTCATCGTTTCGGGCGTTGCTGCATTACTATTCTTTGGCGGATGGATGCCATTGCACATCCCAGGATGGGAAGGATTCAATGAAATAATGGACTACATACCATCAGTATTGTGGTTTATAATCAAAGCTATTGCAATTTCATTTGTTATTATATGGTTTAAGTGGACATTCCCACGTTTGCGCATCGACCAATTGCTAAACCTTGAATGGAAATATTTGCTTCCAATCAACTTGTTTAACTTGGTATTGATGGTGCTCGTGATTGTTTATGGATTACACTTCTAAACCATTGAAAAGAATTTATAAAAACCTGATGATTTCGTGAATATGAGCGACAAATTTGGAAAAATAGCCCAAGTTATCGGACCGGTAGTCGATGTAACGTTTGAAGGTGAAGGTAACACTATTCCTCCCATCTACACTGCATTGAAATTAGACCGTCCCGACGGATCAGTGCTTGTACTCGAGGTTGAACAACATATTGGTGAAAATACTGTGCGTTGTGTGGCAATGGATAGTACCGATGGGTTGCAACGTGGTATGAGAGTAGATAATCTTGACCGTCCTATTGCGGTGCCTACTGGAGAACAGGTAAAAGGTCGTTTGCTCAATGTTATAGGTGAGGCTATTGACCACCTTCCTGAACTAGAACGCGAGAATCTTCGTCCTATTCACCAACCTGCACCTGATTTTGAAGATCTTACTATCGGTACAGAAATTCTTTATACAGGTATTAAGGTTATTGACTTGCTCGAACCATATAGCAAAGGTGGTAAAATTGGTCTCTTCGGTGGTGCTGGTGTTGGAAAAACAGTGCTCATCATGGAGCTAATCAATAATATCGCTAAGGGACACAATGGTTTCTCTGTGTTTACTGGTGTAGGAGAACGTACTCGTGAAGGTAACGACTTGCTCCGTGAAATGATTGAAAGCGGTGTAATGAAATATGGTGATAAATTTGCCGAAGGCATGGAAAAAGGTGAGTGGAATCTTGCCGATGTTGACATGGAAAAGGTGAAAGAATCACAAGCAACACTCGTTTTCGGTCAGATGAATGAGCCTCCTGGTGCACGTCTTCGCGTTGCTCTATCAGGCTTGACAGTTGCAGAGCAATTCCGTGATCAAGATGGTGGTGGTAAAGAAATTCTTCTCTTTATTGACAACATTTTCCGTTTCACACAAGCTGGATCTGAGGTGTCGGCATTGCTTGGCCGTATGCCATCGGCTGTGGGTTATCAACCTACACTTGCTTCTGAAATGGGTATGTTGCAAGAACGTATTACTTCTACAAAGAACGGATCTATTACATCAGTGCAAGCAATTTATGTGCCTGCCGATGACTTGACAGACCCTGCTCCTGCAACCACATTCAACTTCTTGGATGCAACAACAGTGTTGAGTCGTAAGATTGCTGAGCTTGGTATCTATCCTGCTGTAGATCCTCTAGAGTCAACTTCTCGTATTCTTGACCCAAATATCATTGGCGAAGAACACTATAATACAGCTCAAGCTGTTAAGCAACTTCTTCAAAAATATAATGAACTTCAGGATATTATTGCAATCCTTGGGGTTGATGAATTGTCCGATGAAGACAAATTGGTCGTTGCTCGTGCTCGTCGTGCTCAACGTTTCTTGTCTCAACCATTCCATGTGGCAGAACAGTTTACAGGTCTTCCTGGTGTAATGGTGCCATTGAGCGAAACAATTCGTGGATTTAAGATGATTCTCAGCGGAGAGATGGATGAATATCCCGAACAAGCTTTCCTTAACGTGGGTACTATTGATGAAGCTATTGCTAAGGGACGCAAGTTACTTGATGAAGTTAAATAATTAGAGTTATAACTATGATACTAAAAATAATATCGGCTGAAGATGTACTTTATTCCGGAGAGGTAGATTTAGTAACTCTCCCCGGTGAGATTGGTGCATTTACCGTATTGAACAATCACGCATCATTGATATCAACTCTTGTGCCTGGTAAAATCGTTTACGATGAAAAAGGGACACGACGTGAGATTGCGATAGACGGTGGTTTGGTCGATGTAGATAATAATATAGTATCAGTGTGTATATATTAGTATGAAAAAAGTATTTCTCATATGGGCTGTTTTGCTTTTGGCGTTTGTAATGCCAAAAAGTCTTAGCGCATCAAGTGAGGGTGGAGAATTGGCAATTAAAGAGACAATTTTTCATCACTTAGGAGATGGATATGGATGGGAAGTACCATTTTCTCATCATCACCGCATTCCTCTTCCTATTATCGTGTGTGATAATGATGGAGCATGGCATTGTTTCATGTCTTCTCGTGTAGCACATGGCGAAACCTATGACGGATTTTATATTGCTGAAAGTGGCGACTATAAAGGAAAAGTTGTAGGTCGAGATGCAAATGGGACAGAGTATCGTCCGATAGATTTATCAATTACAAAAAATGTGTTGGCATTGTTTATATCTGTATTTGTTGTATTGTTGTGTGTGTTGAGTGTTGCTCGTTGGCACAAACGCAATGGATATAAAGCACCTCGCAAAGGGGTAGGAGCTATTGAAGCTCTCATCTCATTTGTCTATGATGGTGTAATTAAGTCGACACTAAAAGAAAATGCACGTCGTTTTGCTCCTTATCTATTGACTGTATTCTTCTTTATCTTTGTGATGAATCTTTTGGGATTGATCGTTATATTCCCAGGTGGAGCCAATTTGACAGGTAATGTCGCCGTTACATTAGTGTTGGCAACACTCACATTCTTGGTCACAAATATTTTTGGATCAAAGCACTATTGGAAAGATATTTTCTGGCCCGATGTGCCATTGTTGCTTAAGTTCCCACTGCCAATTATGCCTGTGATTGAGATTTTTGGTATGTTTACTAAGCCAGCAGCTTTGACAGTGCGTTTGTTCGCAAATATGATGGGTGGACACATGATTGTAATAGCATTGACAATGTTGATATTCATCTTTGCCCCAATGGGTGCTGCTGTTGCTGGAGCTACAACAGTGGTGTCGGTAATATTTTCAATATTCATGTTGTTGATTGATGTTCTTGTAAGTTTTATCCAAGCTTATGTGTTTACTATGCTATCAACAATATTTATTGCATTGGCACAAGAAAATCCTCATCATGAAGAACATCATGATGAATAATTTAAAGAGAGAAATAATTAAATAATAAATTAAACAATAATAAAATTAAAAATTATGTTAGCAATGATTTTAG
>JAEIGA010011889.1_pt1 | contig 13198 bp, 22 predicted proteins | sample 9270691 | NCBI WGS metagenome assembly JAEIGA01 (sample SAMN17057246, study PRJNA624740) | gut metagenome | biome: biome; isolation source: fecal sample | host: Bos grunniens | place: China: Xizang | collected 2019 | reverse complement strand
GATCAGACGATTGCAAGTGTAAGTTGTTCAGAAAATTCGACATGGGCAGTAACAACCGATGGAAAGCTGTTCGGATGTGGTAGTAACATAAGTGGTCAGCAGGGAGACGGAACTACAACGAATGTAACCACATTCACTCAGCGTCTCAGCGATCAGACGATTGCAAGTGTAAGTTGTGCAGGAAACAACACAACTGGAATAGGTACGACATGGGCAGTGACCACTGACGGAAAACTGTTCGGTTGTGGTGCTAATGAATCCGGTCAGCAGGGTAGCGGTGGTACTGGTAGCGTCACAACATTCACTCAACGTGGCCCACCTGGTTCAGTGAATATATCCACACCCTCAGTGATCCCTCATGCGATCAACCCGATTCACCTGAATCCCAACCTACCGTTCACACCCGTTCCCCTGGTACTGAACAGCATCAGTCCCAGCGACATCACCGGCACCGACTACACGTTCCATGCCGGCGGTAACGACTGGATGTTAGCAACGGTATCTGTCGGACAGGATCAATACGCATTGGCCCTTTACTACGTAGGTCTCACTGCACCGTTGTTATGGGATGAGGATGTCACGATGACGTTCTCCAACGGATCACTCACTGTCGAGAATGGCGGTAATACCTACACCATGGACTACACCACCATTTTCTATAAGGACAGCAAGGGAACATACGTGCTGAATGACGGAACAGGCGGTTACGTGAAGAACGACACCACGATCATCGGTTATTCCATTCCCGTATCAGGAAGCGGTATCGAGGTCACAGGAACACCATCGTCCCTCACTGCAATGTCCATCGCTGACGGTTCGATAACCGTCTCCGGCACCGGCGCAATCGTCACCGCAGACACCGATTACGATGATGTCAAGTCATTCAGTGAAATCAGTGCGACATACGACACGGACGGAAAGGCAATATGCACATCGGTGATATTGCCCAAGACCGTGACGGTAATCACCCCCTCAGATAACAACACCCTGGATGATTTACTGTCGGTGATCCCGTTGTTCCTGATCCTGGGAACGCTGGTGATGTTCGTCACTGCGATGTTCGTCATGAGAAGGGCATAATCGGAAATTCCACCCACCAAACCTTTTACTTTTTCCCATTTTTTTCCTACTGTTTTATAAAGCGGTGTGCCACGTGATAGATTCAGACAATCGGCAGCGAGGGGAATACGGTCACCATTTTCATTAATTTTATAACTCAGTGTGCCGAGTGATAATGTTCGATAACATGGCAAAACGCTATAAACACGTTTATCAGACGATGATCGAGGACACCACTGACGGATCACGCACAGGGAAATCAGGCAGTGTCAGGTACGATTCGACCAGGAAGGGAGCTAAGAAGAAATCGAAACCCTGGGGGAAGCGCAAATGAGTGGTTATTACGATACGTTCGATGATTTCCTGGGAGCATGGGAAGATGATCCCAAACCCAAGTCCAAGTCCAGGAAAACGTCAAAGAGGACAACCCAGTACGTTGCGCCTGGTCACACACGTGTCCGGTATGCACACCGCACACTGAACATCCATTTCAAAGAGACTGAACAGGAATTCAAGAAACGTCAGAAAGCAAGGCGCAGAGCCGGAGCAAGGAAGGGAGCTAAACATAGAACATACCGTCCCAGGGACAACAATATCTACGTCACGACCAGGAACGGTGAGATGATCTATGTCGATTCCCGTGGACGTGAGGTATCATCGAAAGCAAGAAGATACATGGATGACGGATATTCCGAGATGACCGGCTACGCATTGAAGAATGACAGATATAATGTCGAGGACATGAGGGCATTATTGAAGGACGCTCACTGGGATGAAGTGTGCGGTAATAAGAGATGGAGCTACGATTCAAAAGCAACCGTCAAGGAATTCAAGAAGTATCAGAGAGAATACGCAGGGATGTTCTGATCCCGACTGACGGGCATTGCCCGTCAGTATTAATTGTTGATATTACCACCACCGCATTGTCCGGACAGCTCTTTTTGACGGATTTTCATGAATTCCCGACAAGCCATCGAAACCCAATCGGCCCTATTCATGAAATTATTGGCGTTTATGTCTTTATCCATGAATTCCGCAATTGATAGCGGAATACGTGCAGCGACCTGAACAGTTAGTGCTTTTGGCATATTTTTCTATCTTTTACATAAAATTTAATTTATCGTTTATTGATGTTATCAGTTGTTACCAATGGATAGCATTATATAGACAACTGACGATTGGTAACACATGAACACGGATAATAATGTTCAGGTCGGTGTGAGGTTGCCACCCAACACACTGAGGAAAATCGACAGGATGGTGGAGAATGGGGATGCTACCAATCGTTCTGATGCGATTCGTACCATCATCAGGAAAGCAATCGATCAGCAGGAGTGATCCCGTGAATGATGCAGAATTGAATGAGATTGTATGTTCATGCGGTGGCCCTTATCCGAAAGGACACATGACCGCAGAATTCATCCCATCCAAGAACATGGTTGTCAAGTGGAGACGTTCGACTGACATCAGGGGTAGGGAATATCTCAATTTCCAATTCCCCGAAACGTTCAAACTGGCACCGGTCAGCGTTATCAAGGACATCACGAAGAAACTGATCCAGCAGGTGTGCTATTCATCGGACAGCGAATTGTCCGAGGATACGTTGGAATGGTTGGTCGATTTACGCAGATTGACAGGGAGGGTATCGTAATTGCCGAGATACCCTGAATCCATCGATTCAGCGATCAATCTTTATGTCAGAGACATGGAGAGACGTGGCGGTTATTCGCCCAGGTCATTGAAGGCAGCGGATTACACGTCACATTGTGCCTGGTCTATCGTAGTGAAATTCCAGGAGGGAGCTATCCCCAGGAACGTCACGTCCGAAACACTCAGGCAGACGCTGGAATGGATGAAGGGACATTATTCGGTTGCTACTCAGAGGAACTACTTTTTCTACATTCGTGAACTGATGAAGAAATCGGATAATCACGCTTATGATGACATAAGGGTGGTCTATCCGACAGACATCCGTCCGAATGTGGACTGGCTGACACTGGATGAATCGCTTACTCTTTTAAGGACGGAATTGCCACCGTTGGAGAGGATCATCGTTGTCCTGGGATTGTGTCACGGTCTCAGGCGCATAGAGATGACCAATCTCAGAGTATCGGACATCCATGTAGAAGGACAATTCATCACGGTATTGGGTAAAGGGTACGGTGGCGGTAAATTCCGTTCAGTACATTTCCATCCCATATTCCATACCGCTTTTTTACGCTGGATGGAAACCCGTTCCGTACTCGCTCAGCAATGCCGTGATGACATTTCCGACAACGCTTTACTTGTTTATAATAAAGGCGCAAAACTGAGAGGTTATTCCCCCGAATATCTGACAACGTTCGTCAAGAATCTGTCAGCCAGGATGGGGATGAAATTCTCAGTCCACACATTGAGACGGACGTTCGGAAGGGAGATGTATCATTCCGGTGTCCGTTTGGAGACCATTGCCAAGATAATGGGCCATTCATCGACAGAGATGACACTGCGCTATATCGGTGTCAATTTGGACGATCAAGCTCAGGCGATGAACCAGTTTATTCTAAGGTGAGAATATGGAGTTAGACAAGGAACTGAAACAGACGATGATCCAGTCAAGTAAGGATTATCTCAGGAGTAAGAAAATCCCATACCGTTTCATAACCATCAGGAACGGTCATCCCGTGGTCATCGTGGACAACAGCACATTCTATGACATCATGGGTAGGAATTTGGAAGGAGACTGCATAGAAGGTCGTTTCCTGGCCCAGGGTGAGAATGGTTGGGCAGCGTATGTGAAAGAGGACAGTGAATCCCGTTTCAGACTGAAAGAGGACATGACTGAATATCAAGCGTCATGTTTCATTCAAGGCATTGAATACGGAAGGAAACCCAAGACCTCACGTTTCGCAATGGGGGGGATTTGATGATTTCCACAACATTGCTGGACACCCAGGATGTCGCTGAACAGCTATTAAATCCCATCGTCCCGTCCAGCAGGACACCCTCAGAGAAGAATCCGATTCGTGTCGTGGAGCTGTTCGCTGGGATAGGCGCACAACATCAGGCATTGGAGAATTTGGGTATCCCTCATGAGATTGTAGCAATCTCAGAGATTGATAAGTCAGCGATCATCGGATATAATGCGATCCACGGAGAAGCACCCAACCTGGGTGACATCAGGGAAATCCAGCATTTACCCGAATGTGACCTCATAACCTATTCATTCCCGTGTCAGGACTTATCCGTTGCCGGTAACAAGGGTGGGATGGAGGAAGGGAGCAACACACGTTCATCGTTGTTGTGGGAAGTCGGACGCTTATTGAAGGACATGGATGAAAGGAATGTCCTGCCGGAAGTCCTGGTGATGGAGAACGTGGATGCGATTCTGAACAAGAAGAACATCGATCAATTCCGCAAGTGGATAATGACGCTGAACGAGATGGGCTACACGTCATCCTACACGGTCATGAACGCTAAGGATTACGGGATTCCCCAGAACAGGAAACGTTGCTTCATGGTCTCAACGCAGACGATGGGAGAACTGGAATTTCCCCAGGGTTTCCCGTTGGAGCTACGTCTCAAAGATATGCTGGAAGATGACGTTCCTGAGAGCTACTATCTGTCCGAGGAAAGGATTGCCAAATTCGAGGAACATCGCATACGTCACCAGGAACGTGGGAACGGATTTGGGTGGCATCCCGTAGATGTCAGAGAGAGAGAGAGGGGTGGATCGCCCATTCCATCACCACCAACGGGGACAGACAATCAGGGAACTACATCAAGATACCCAAAACCGAGTGCCAGGGTGATCCTGGCATTAAGATTCAGGGAGACCTGAGAGAGAGAGGGAGATTGGAGCAACATAACCGTGTCTATTCGGACACCGGTATCGCACCCACAATTTTCGCACCACACGGGGGAGACAAAAGTCCCAAGATTGCAGTTGCAGGACACACGGGGAAAAAAACCCAGCACAACACCGTCTATGAGGGGGGGGGGATTTCACCGACAATCGCAGCGTGCGATTACAAAGACCCGTGCAAGGTCATTGTCAGCAAGGGGGGACTGAATGAATGATCCATTCATCAAGTACCCGACAGCAAATCGTGTCGGATTCATCCCAGCATACGCAGGGGATGGAGTTGTCACAGAGAGAGTACACGTTGCAAGGGGTACAGTCCAGCATCAAACATCACCGACAATCTGCACACAGAGGGGGGGGGATGCGGAGTGGTAACTGAGAACTTCAATGACCTCAGAATCCGTTACCTCACACCCAGGGAGTGCCTGAGACTGATGGGTTTCGATGATCCATCCATCGATAAGCTGATTACCGCAGTCCCGTCCAAGACCAACGAGTACAAACTGGCCGGTAACTCAATCGTTGTCGATTGCCTGGAACAGATATTCAAGGCAATCTACATCGATAAGACGTTCAGGAAACCACGTCCGAGACAGATTTCCCTATTCGACATCCCTCAGAGACCGATCAATCCCATCCTCATGCGTTCCGCTGAGGACATCGAAAAAGAGGTATCTGATTTAAATATCAGAATGGGAAGAATAAAGGATAATTTAGTGGAGATTAGTGGAGATTCTATCGTAGAAAACAGTGGAGATTACGTAGTAGGGGGAACAGCTCATGACCAGTGAGCAGGACATCTACGATGCACGTGTTCTCGAACTGATGAAACAGTACGGGACGCTGACACCCAACAAGTTAGCCAGTGTCACCAAGAGGAAACATGAGACCGCACGTTTTTCCCTTTTGAGATTGGAAGAAAAAGGTCTCATTTATTCCACGAAAATGGGAAACAGGACTTATTTCACACTAATGCCGAGTGGAGGAAATTCAAGGTATCGTCCAGACACCCGTAAATTGGAGAAAAAAATGGAGGTTAGCAACGATAGGGTTACTCGTATATCGTACCAAACCTCCGGTGCCGATCAACCTTTATTTCCACTGCACAGGGCAACCAACAGATTCGAGGTGATCCCTGAGAGGGGATTCGTGTGCTATCCGTCCGTCACCGGTAGTGAGGTCTCACGTGACTTCATCCGTACCCACGTCCGTGGTGAATATCAGGTCAAGATTCGCAAGGTTGGTGAATTCAAGACCACCGACTACATCCCTGAGACTGATATTCGCATACGCTGGACGAAGAACGGGCTGAATGGCAATATCGCAATGCAGGGGAAGATTCAGACACCGCAGGAGAAGGAAGCGTTCAAGATTCGCACGGTCTCAGAGAGGGGTGGCAAATTCAAGCTCTTATCCGTGTGGGTTCACAGTCGCTATATCTATTACCTGGGTAAAGACCTGGCTGCGGAATTGGAATTCGTGCAGCAGGTCAAGGATATATGCGACATCCTAAACCATTTCGGATGGGAATTCAAGACAGATTCCATCCAGTTGGTCGGGAACGTCCATTATGCCATAAACGACACCAACCTGGCCACCAGGATAGGACGCTATGCTGAGACCGACAGTGACACCGTTCACTACGATCAATCTCATGGCATACCGGAAGCTGAAATCTATTCTGAGCTGAATGGGTATAAGACTGATCCTGAGACCGTTGAGATAATGGTCAAGCTGCCGGACATCGTGAAGTCGATGACCACATCATTGACTGAACTGGCCAAGTCCGTTTCTACATTGACGATAGCAACGAAGGAGACCACTGAACAGGTCACGATGTTGCAGTCTCAGATCATGTCGATTCTGAACGTCCAGACGAAGATGGCCGAGGTCATCACGTTACCTAAACAACCTAAAAACGATTTTTCAAACGAAGGGGGAATGTATCAATGAAAGAATGTAAAGTGATCCTGAATGACGATGTGGCCACCTTATCGGTTGTCGCTGATAAGCTGGATGCCATAAGCAACGACATGGCAAAATGCGGTGTGATGAACGTCTCATTGTCGTTGAAAGCTCAGGCGATGACGATCAAGAGCATTGTCGAGGGATTGAGGGTATGAGTGGAATTCTGTTGATCGATGTGGATTCCAAGATACCCAACCTGGCATTGATGAAAGTATCTGCATGGTACAAAATGAGAGGGTATGAAGTGGGATTCAATGTCAGTGATCCCGAATACATCTATGCGTCTTGTATATTCAAGAAGAACGTTCACAGACTGGACGGACTGGAATACCTTTATCCCAATGCAATCATCGATAAGGGTGGCAGCGGATTTTCACTGACAAGGAATTTACCCGATGACATTGAGAGAATGACACCGGACTATGACCTTTATCCAGATTGCGACAGATTTTATGGTTTTACCACACGTGGATGTATTCGCAAATGTCATTTCTGCATAGTGTCCAAGAAAGAAGGTGGATTCAGAAGGGTGTATTCGACAGCTTACGAATGTCTCAACAACATCATGGGCCGTGATCCTCACAGATTCGACAAGATAGAATTCCTGGACAATAACATCCTGGCCGACAAACAATGGTTCATGGAGCTTACATTCGAGTTGTGGAAACGCAGTATGAGACACAGATTGCTGATCGACTTCAATCAGGGACTGGATGTAAGATTACTGGATTCCGAGATAGCTGAAAGACTATCCAAATTGAAACCAATCACGTGCTGGAAATTCGCATTTGATTCTATGAATGTGAAGGATGACGTACTTAAAGGCATTGAAATCCTGAAAGAAGTTGGTATCGACACCAGACACAAGGTAATGTTCTACGTGTATTGTCACAATGGGGATCAAGTTGCCGATGCGGTTGAGAGATGTCGCATACTGAAAGAGCATGGTGTGACCGCCTATTCGATGCTGAACATGGATGTCGAAGCCACATACGAGATGAAGAAACTCAAACACTGGACAAGGCCCTGGGCATTTTGGAAGGGGGACTACGATGACTACCAATATGGAACGGGATCACAATGACATTAGCTTCACCATGTTTCAAACCCAATGCAGACATTCTCGATGTGTGCTGCGGAGCAAGGATGTTCTATGACAATCAATCCAAAGACCGTTTGGACACAATCTACATGGACATCCGTTCAGACATCACGATTGAATATGAACACGCTGGTTCAAGGACGAAATCGATTTGGGAAATCAAACCGGATATTGTTGGTGATTTCCGTGAAATCCCATTTGAGGACAATAGATTTTCATTAGTCGTATTCGATCCACCGCATTTGGTCTCAAACAGTAATGGGATTCTTAATCAGAAATACGGTAAACTCGAAAAAGATTGGAAAGAGGACATTCGCAAAGGATTCTCAGAATGTATGAGGGTTCTACGTCCAGGTGGATTCCTGAATTTCAAATGGTCAGAATTCAACATTCCGATGTCAGAGATTTCTCCGTTATTCCCGTGCCGTCCGATGTACTATCAACGCAGAGGGGGACGTGGATTCTCAGGGTATTGGGCAATGTTTAGGAAGGGATCACAATGAAGATTGGACTATATGCACGTGTGTCCACAGATGATAAGGGACAAGACCCTGAGACGCAAATAGACATCATCAGGGACATAGCGATCAAGAGAGGGTATGAGATTGAAGGGGAATACATGGATTTCAAGTCCGGAAAGGACGCAAACCGTCCCCAATGGAAAATCCTCATGGAGAAAATCGAGAAAGAAGAAATCGATGGGATCATGGCATTGAGACTGGACAGGGTTATGCGTTCAGTCAAACATTTGTGCGATACCATAGCGATAATCAAGAAACATCATGCCAAGTTGATTTTCTCAGACATGGAATTCGACCCTGACAATCCCAACAGTCAATTGACTATCAATATCCTGGGAGCTATTGCGGAATGGGAGAGGGAAATAATTTCCACCCGTACAAGGGAAGGGATGCAGCACCGTATTGCGAAGGGACAGAAATTCGGGAAAGCTCAAAGGGAGCTACCGACACATCGCATTGCGCTTATGCGTATGAACAATATGGGGTGGAAAGCAATTGCTCAGGAATTGGGAATTCCTAAAACAACGATCATCGATAGACGGAAGGACATCGAGGATGAGATTAAGAAAATCAAGGTGTCGGATAAGGTGTCCGTAGTCGGAGAGGGGTCGGATAAGGGGGGGTCATTTTGACGGGATGTCATTTATATACCCCTCACAAAAAGTCGAAATGGTCGGACAAGCAACGTCATCCGACTATCGCAATGACGGGAAATCCCATCGATTTGTCGAGGGAATATGTCGATTCTACCGGTTGCTACGATTGTGGATATTTGATCGTTGCCGACTTCACGATTTACGGTTGTTATTTCTGCGGTGCAAGGAGAAGGGTAGAATGAAGCTTTACACCACAACCGGTACCGTGAAGCTCAGGGAACGTTGCAATGAGCTTAATGTAGGTCTTATGATGTGCAATCATTGGAGAAACCCGAATCAGTGGCCCTACTTCGCTATTGACAACGGTTGCTATTCTGCGTATGCTCAGGGGAAAGAGTGGAATCCTACCGATTTCATCAAGATTTTGTATAGATGCAAACATTTGGGATTGAAACCCGATTTCGTAGTGATCCCCGACATCGTAGCAGGTGGAGACCTCAGTTTAGAAAAATCTGAACGTTGGGGAAAATTGTTGAAAGAGGAATTCCCTGATTGGAAATTCTATTTAGCAGTCCAGGACGGGATGAAGATAAGCGACATCGCTTATTCCCCATTATTCACAGAATGGACGATAAGCGGATTGTTCATCGGTGGAACGATGGACTGGAAGATGAAGTACATCGATTATTGGTCTAAATTTGCAAAGAAATGGCATTTGGAAATTCATGTAGGGAGAATCGGCCCGTTGGATTCCATGATGAAATGCAACGATTGTGGAATTGACAGTATTGACAGCACATCCTGGGTTCAGAATAAAGGATGGATGGAGACCAGGGTGGCAGAATTCAGAAGGAGAGTGAATTAATGGGAGTGATGAGCAGAGAAGATTTTGAGAATTATTTGGAAAGACGTTCCAAAGATAGAGCAAGGGTTGGTGGCCACGGTGATATATCGAAATGTGAGAAGGACATCCTCACAATCTACATATTGGATAAGGATGGGAATGTGGTGAAAGAGGACACCGGACACATCCTGAACGATCATTCGGGAAAGACCAATGAAAAAACACCCCAAGAGTGGGTGGATTGGATATTCGAGAACGGAAAAGAGAACGAATATTCAATCTACACTGTCAGAGAACAAGAGGATCACTGCACATATTATGATCCCGATGAATACGCAAAATACAGAGAAAAAATGGTCAAAGATTACGAGGACAGCTTAAAAGCCGAAGAATTAGCGAAGAAACGCAAGGAAGAACATTTCGCACGTTGGAGAGAGGGATGTGAGTGGGTACGTTCCCAGGGAAAGACCAGAATACCCGAAAAATACGTCAAACGTCAGACATTGGTCAAGTATGTTGTCAAGTTAGGTCTTATCGATCAATGGGCCGAGAAATATCCTGAATTCAAACTCAGTGAGTATGAAATCTACGAATGGACAAGATATTGGGAACACAAAAAGAAGAAAGGGGAGAGTGATGACTGATGTCGGATTTCGAGCCGTATTATGTAGTTTCACCGGATTGCCCTTATTACGATGACCTATATGATTGCCCTAATTCGAGTGCTGCAACAGGACAGCCATTCTGCATGGGGTGTCAATACATCGTTCTGATCCAATCAGAAAAGCAGGAAAGAGAATTCGATGAATACTGCGATCAAAGATTGAGATGGGATGGAATAGACGGTGGTGATGACTGATGTCCGTCTATTGTCCTCATTGCGGATGGAGACAGAAGAACGATGTCCTGATGACCAGCTATCACATGAACGGTCACAATGACATCGTATTCTCATTCCGTTGTGAATTCTGCAACGAGAAGGTCAGAGCCGAATTGCAGGACACCAAACTGGGGGAGTTGTTGTGAGTGTCACTGAGATAACGGATGAAATGATCCTGGGGATGCTACCGGCAACATCCCCTGAGATAGCAGTCAAGCTATCCGGCACCGATCACAAACGTTCCCGTGACTATCAGAAGAAATTGCAACTGGTCATGAGACGTATGAAAACATTGGAGAAATTCAAATTCGTCCACTGGGACGAAATAAAGGATGGAGCAAGATTGTGGGAAGTGAGAATATGACGGCAACATTCACCGATGCAGATATTCTGTCAAGAAAACGTTGCATAGAAAACATGATGGATGCAAGAACGAATCTTTATGAAGCCAAGAATATGAAAGGCAGCGGTCTGAAAGATTACGTGATCGATGATTTATCATACATGGTGGAATACCTGGACAATACGATTCTTTTGATGCAGAAACAACTCAACAACATCATCGAGGAAGTGAAGAAGAATCACGACAAGATGATGGAGCTTATCGTTGCGATGCAGATTGATCCCACATACGTCAAGGTCAAGGATTTGTTCTCAGAGGAATTGTGGGATAAGATAGAACGTAGTCCACTCATACCGGACGTGATATTCAAAATTATGAGAGGACATTGGCATGGGAAGAACGACAGCCAGATAGCGAAGGAATTGGAAATCAGCATACAAACAGTAAAGAAATGGATAACGGAAGCCGAGAAGGATGGTTTTTTTGAGAGGAAGATAGAATGACAGACGAATGGGTGGATATAACCGATGGTCAGAATACCAAACTGTTCAAGAGGATCAAGATTGCACAGTACGTATTCAAAATCGGTGTGATTGTGTTCTTTGTCGTGGAAGCTATCGCAATTGCCAACGTATTGAAGATAATTGCACCATACGTCAATGATGCCGAATTGGTCATGGATCACGTTTGGACGAATTCTCAGATTACTGCATTGATCGAGATGTTAGTATTGTGCGGTGCGCTGATAATATTCTCAAAGATGGTGAAGAAGGTGTTATGATGACCATTCACACGATTTGGGGAGATTTCGAGAGTGAAGAAGAACTGGTAAAGACCGGTGCAAGGATGATGGGTATTTCATACAAGAAAGCATGGGGAATACGTCAGAAAGCATTGAAGGAACACGAAGAAGAAAGAAAACGCATTGAAAAGGCAATCCAGGAACGGAAGGATTTGGAGCAATCGATCCTGGAAAAGATAAAGGCGAAATTCCCCGATTTGCATTTCAAACCGTGTCCCTGGTGCGGTGAAGAACCGCACATAGAGGTCAGTCTGAGATGCAATTATTGGCTGGATATGAGGGATAGACCGAAGGAATATTGTGTGGAGCTACATTCATGCGAACACTTGGATAAGCACGGTAGCGTACTGAATTCCTACAAAATAGACGAGATACCCGATCAACCCACATATCCTAATCCTGAATATACGTGGACGGGAGCTTGGGAGGATCACGGTTGGGGATATGCGGTGAAACAATACGAGGAATATCTGTCGGACGATTATCCCAGGAAATGTGCGAAATGCGGTAAGAAATGGAGAGGGTATGAGGACATTAACATCCCAGAAGTGGACGGAAAGCAGTATTGCTGGGAATGTTGTGAGCTATTCGATCACTGGGACGGACACGTACCGGTTGTGAAGGACACTGCACCGTATTACTGCGATGCGAGAAATCTATCCACCATGTATGACGGTGGCCCACAATTTTACACATCGCTGCGGAAGTTGATGGATTGCAGGGGAATGGACGAATCCGATTTGGTGGTGAAATTCACCGGCAAAGGGGAGAGACGTGGTTCAGACAGATTAACGGGAAGTCTCACCGGTGAACGTTATATGATATACAACAGGAAAAATTGGTTCATAGCATACGTCCGTGATCCGCCCGATAAGGAAGAACTGGAAAAATATCTAAAACCCGTCTAAACCATCCAGCAAACCTTTTACCATTTTTCTCACAGATAACCTTTATAAGTCGGTGTGCCAGGTAATTGTTTTCGAGGTTTTATAAATGGCAACCATCACAAAAGTTGCAGCGTACATCAGACAGCACAGAGGAAGGTCAGCATGGAAGCAGGGTGTAAGCAAATATGCCCTGGAAATCCTGAAAGACCTAAAAGACAGAGGTTACAAGGAAGTCACATCCGAGAAAACAGCACTGGACGGAGCTTCATCATGGAAACAGTATTCATACAGCGCAATGTCGCTGATTTGGAACGGTGACATAGCCAAGAGGTTATGCACAAAATCCGAACTG
>JAEIGA010011888.1_pt1 | contig 13198 bp, 16 predicted proteins | sample 9270691 | NCBI WGS metagenome assembly JAEIGA01 (sample SAMN17057246, study PRJNA624740) | gut metagenome | biome: biome; isolation source: fecal sample | host: Bos grunniens | place: China: Xizang | collected 2019 | reverse complement strand
ACAAAACAAAAAACTCAATACAAGATCGATCTCTACAAGAGCTATGATGTTCTTGATGCTTATTTAGATGCTGCGTCAGCTATTAAACGTGGGGAAAAGACAACTTTTTTCACTTTGATTCGCAACTTTAACCCTGTAACAACAATCGTTCCTCTTGACGATTCGGCATTGAGTGAACGTCTAAGAACAGGTGATTATTTTAAGGAATCAGGTGATACATTAGAATCTTTACAACGCATTCTTGCTTTTACTACGTCAGTAAAATGCGAACAATGCATTAACTGTGATTCATGTGTATTAAAGTGCCCTCCTTGCAAGACAGCTTTGCTTTGTCCTATGTTTAAAGATAAAGAGGGTATCTATAATGATACTGTTGCAAAAATTATTAAGGGAGCAGCCAAAACATACACGTCTTGTTTTTACACAAAAGAAAACGTTGTAGATGTTTTGACAACGGCTGGCTTTAATGGTGATATTTTATCGGAGGTTGGATGTCGTTATTTTGCAATACTGACAGATCCTCGTCCTTTTCGTTCATATATTCGATTTTATGAAAATGAAGAAGCTGCCTTGAATGAATTTGAAGACATGAAGGAACGTGTCATGAATGAATATGAATACAAGAATTCTTCTATTTCCACATCTACGAATAAATACATAGAACGAAAAGGTGTCCATAATCATCAAGATGTAATTATCACAGCACAATATGGACACGCTTATGAGTTGTTCATTTAAGTAGAATGATCAAAAAAAGAAAGGAAATTAAAAATGCAGGAAACTACTAAAACTTTTTTGAAAGATCTCGAACCAATAATCAAAAACGTCGGTTCTTGGGATAATGCACGAATTTCTCGTGCGATTGTAACTGCCGGATATCGCAATACAATACTCGAAGACATTCATTCTAATGGAACTCCTATTACGGATGAAGTACGCGAAGAAATTATCAATGAACTCGTAACGGCTATTTATATGGTTTCTAATATGCATCCGCTTATCGAACAGGATATTGATAACATCGAAGAGTGCATTCTTAATATGCCGGAAGATGTCAACGAATGGATTGTTACATATTTAAGAGAAATGACATTTGCAGATGCATGTTCATCGCAATGGGATGCTCCTTCCGAAGTTGAGAAAGCAATCTTTGAAGAGCTTGACGATGAACTTTGTGAGTTGGATAGCGATGATTGGCCCGAGGTTATTGCAAATTTTGTTCTTGCAGGACAGTTTTCACATAACCAGGAAAATAATGTCGTTTTGACCGATTCTGTGATGGCAGACATGAATCGAGACGTACATAATCGTATGTTTACCGTGCTTGAACATCTTGATGATTGTTTGTATGAAATTTATGGCTAATACGTAAACAAAAAGACACCCGTTGGGTGTCTTTTTGTTTGTTAAATGTGTTTGTCCCGGCGAAAGCAGGGGCTTTTTGGCTTTAGGTGTATTTAGGACATATTTTTTTTCTAAACACATGGTGTCAAAACTAATATTTTACACTATAATATGTTTGTAAATCTAATGTCAATGAGGTGTTTATATGACTATAATTTTGTGTCTTGATGACAAAAATGGATTATCGTTTAATAATCGACGCCAGAGTCGAGATAAGATTTTGATTGAAGATATAATGCAAAATGACAATGTATATATTTTAGAGCATTCTGCTTGTTTGTTCACTGAATATTCACTGAATAAAGTGAATAATGTGTCTGATTTGCCAAATGATGCAGTATATTTTCATGAACTAACGGATCCAAAAGATATTATCAGAAATTTTGATACAATTATTATTTATAGATGGAATCGACATTATCCATCTGATGTTAAATTTGAGTTTGCCGTGAATGATTATAAAAAAATCTATGAAGAAGAGTTTGTAGGATTTTCACATGATAAGATTACTAAGGAGGTTTATAAACAAAGATGAAAAAGAGAGTAAGTTTTAGTTTGATTGCATTGCTTCTTGCGATGCTGATGACGCTGTGTTCTTGCGACATTAATCTTGGTGATATTAACATCCACGGTGGAGATGTTCAGACGGAACAGCCTGGCAATATTGAGCAACCCAATGGCGACAGCAATATTTCTTATACTGGTGTTGCGTATACCGAACAAAATGGCAACATTCCTGTTTTCTCTGATGCTGAAAAAACAACGGTTGCATATGAAAAGTATAGCGAACTTGATAGTTTGGGTAGATGTGGAATCGCCATTGCTGTTTTGGGCCGGGAAACAATGCCTGCCAAAGATGAAGATAGGGGTAGCATTAGTAACGTATATCCTTCAGGATGGGTGCAGGCAAAATATGATATTGTTGATGGAAAATACTTATATAATCGTTCACACATGATTGGTTGGCAGTTGTCTGCAGAAAATGATAATGATAAAAACCTAATTACGGGCACTCGCTATTTCAATGTTGAAGGAATGCTTCCATTTGAAAATATGGTTGCTGACTATATTCGTGAAACTGGCAACCATGTTGCATATAGAGTAACACCTGTATATGAAGGAAATAATTTAGTGTGCAGCGGTGTTATTATGGAAGCTTGGAGCATTGAAGATAATGGCGATGGCATTTGCTTCAATGTGTTGGTACATAATGTACAACCTGGTATTCAGATTAATTATGCTACTGGCGAATCTTGGCTAAATGGAGAAACTCCTCCTGAGGATACAGAGTCTGAGACAAAACCCACATATGATTATTATGTTTTGAATACTAACTCAAAGAAGATTCATTATCCTGATTGCACTTATGCTGAAAAATTAAATGAAGATAATCGTGCAGAACATATTGGAGATTTGCAAGAATTAATTGATGGCGGATACACTACTTGCGGAGTTTGTAAACCAGAATGAGTAAAGACAAAATACCGGTCAATGACCGGTATTTTTGTTTATATTGTATTAAAAATAAGTTTATAGAACATTTTTGCAAAAATGCACTATAATAAAAAGGATGAGTTTTGATTGAAAAATCATGGAGGATTTATGGAATTTTATCTCAAACTGAAACGTCCAGAGGACGATATTAAGCTTCAAGGCATTATGCTTTTCGAAGATCTGGATAAGCCATTACATCTTGGTACTGGCAGAAAAGAATATCATTATTTCATTGTTGGCGATTATTTTAATTATGTGCAGGAGATGTATGATATCATGGAAGAAATTGGAGAAATTCTTCCAACTGCACGTGTTTGTTATCAGTCTGCACAGCATGCCACTGCAGGAGGCATTGATAGCATGCTTAAAAAAGAAAATGATGATGAAATATATATTGCTCGCGAATGGGGTATTGAATATTCTCCAAATTGGGATGGGGAATATGACGATGAAAGAAAATGGGATATTCTTGGATCTGATGCATGGTGTGATTTAGTAGTTGAACTAAGTCAATTGGATTGAAATTAATATTTGAACATATAACAAAAGGGCCAAATCTGGCCCTTTTTATGTTTTTCAACAAATCCCGCTACTCCGATCAAAATGTCAAAGGAAAAATGAATTCGTTTATCTTGTTTTGCACTACAATAAATATAGATTGAATTTAATTGATATATATGGAGGAGTGACCATGTTAAAAAAACTTAATAAAAAGCCAGGAAAGATAATTGTCTGTCCTGCTTGCAAAAACAAAATTTCACACAATGATAAAAACATTCCAGACGGTATGTTTTATGAGGTTATTTGTCCGAAGTGTCAATGTTTTATAAAGCTTTGCAAAATGTAAAAATCTTAATGAAAGGAAACATATCTTATGATGTATGAAGTTATTATTGAAGATTTGAAAAAATTTATTGAAGTTTTTTGGAAAAGAGACGATATTGATATGCGAAATTTCGATTGTTATAAAGGATTTACATATGTTTTGATGCAGATGTATAAGAGACCGGATTATCAAGAGCAGAAGAATGAGCTTATGTCTTATATGGAACATCCTGATGATGATTGGAAATATTATTTTGTTAATACAATAATTTCTCTCATGAAAGATGACAATAGCATCTCTGAATATGATCGCAATGCGTTGAAAATTTGTAAGTTTCGTTCAGATTTCAACGAGTCTATTTGTAGCATAAAGAGATGTCATAATGCTTTTATCTTGGCAGGCGATTTTTCTACCGATATTTATCGGAATACGATGAAAAATTATAAAGCTACTCGTAAAAAGAGGGTAATGAGCAAGCTAAAATCTCATACTGATGATTATGAAGACTTATATGAACGATTTGAATTGCACGAAGAAGTTCTAAACGAGTTGTATAAATCATTGGGTGATGCAAAAGCTATCAATATGAATGAGTATCCAGTTGATGTTATCAAGGCTTACAATATTAAGAAATCAAAGGATCCTTTATACATTTATATGCTTTGGCTTGAATATGCAGAGGACAAAAAGACTTTTGCTGATAAATATCGTCGTCCCAAAAGAGTTCGAAGAAGTTAATATTCAGTATGTTCTCTACTGTTGGTTGAATTACCATAACTCTACTAATAATTGAGCTTAATACTATATTTAGTGCTCTATAATAATAAAAAATGGAGGTGCATTATGGATATAATCAAAATCGGAAAATTCATTGCAGAACGTCGAACAGCTTTAGGCATGACACAAATGCAATTAGCCAAGAAATTATATATTTCTGATAGGGCTGTGTCTAAATGGGAAACTGGCAAATCCATGCCTGATGTTTCCATCATGCTTGAATTGTCTAACATCCTTGGTATCTCCGTACAAGAATTATTAATGGGGGAAAACATTGACATGAAAAATAACAATCAGAAAAACGAACAGCTTTTGCTTGATATGGCAAAGGAATTAGAAAAGAAAAACAAAACAATTTGGACTTCTATGTGGGTAATTATGATTGCAAGTATAACGGCACTATTTGCAGGTATCTTTGTTGCTGCATATTTGATTCCCGAAGGAATATGGCAACTTATCACTATTCTTGGTAGCTGCGTTGTATTTTTAATACCGTGCTTTTATGCATTAAAGTTGGAAGTGAGCGTAGGTGCATATAAATGCAAAAATTGTGGACATGAAATCATACCTACGTATACAGAAGCATTGATGGCAATGCATAAAGGTACAACGAGATATCTTAAATGTCCTAAATGTAATAAACGTAGATGGTGTAAAAAAATTGTTAACAAACAATAAAAAATATGAGCTCGGATATTAATTCATCCGGGCTTTTTTATAGTTGTACATGTTAAACATTCCGTTATGGTTTAGCATCATGTTTGCTTTTTTACACTAAAATATATACAAATAAGCAAAGGAGAAAAACTAAAATGGTAAACGTAATTATATTTTCATTGGTTGGATTTGTTGTTGCATCTATCTTATTCGTACCAGTTATTGCACAAATATCTTATTGGCGAATTAAAGCTGCGAAAAAACACAAATAAAATATGCCAGGCAATTTTGACTGGCATATTTGTATATAATTGAAAATAATGGATATCTACATGTAACTACACGCATGTAAGTTAATACATTCTATGTAAACAATAAAAATATCCTATGCCGGCATTCGTTTGCCGGCTATTTTTTACAAAAAAATATTTAAATCAACATTTACTGTAAAAGTTGTTGTTCGAATTTTAGAAAAATTTTCATAAAATTAAAAAGAATAACAAAACTTTAACATTTCTCAAACACAACTTAAATATTGATAACATATATTATATCACGAACATTATTTTGGAGGTGTTAATATGAGTGAAAACACATTTTCTTATACTTATTCGGCAAAGGAAAATGCCGAAATCAAACAAATTCGAGATAAATATCTTGACAAGCCAACTTCTGAATTTGATAGACTAAAAACTTTGGATAAGAAAGTTCAAATGTCTGGACAAATTGAAGGATTATCCATTGGTATAATTGGCTCATTAATTTTTGGAATTGGCATGTGCTTTGGTTTGGACGTATTTACAAAAAACATGATATTGGCAATTATTTTTGGCTTCATTGGATTTTGCATATCACTTGCTGCCTGGCCACTTTATAAGAAAATTCATAAGAAAACTTATGACAAATATGTTCCTGAAATATTGGAACTTATCAAAAAACTTGAAAAATAAAAAAATATATAAATTTACGGAGGTATTTTATAATGAATACAAATGACAAAGAATTTCTTATACAAAAAATCAGAACTCAGTATACTGAGAAAACTACTACTGAGCTTGATGAACTTAAAGCATTAGATGCAAAAGTAAAGCGTCCTGCAAACATTTTTGGATATGTTTTTGGTAGCATTTCAGCTATTGTAATGGGTGGCGGCATGAGTCTTGTGATGACCGATGTTGGCAAGACAATTGGATTGACAGATGCATTTGTTCCTGGTCTTGCAATTGGTGTAGCTGGACTTATAATGTGTTTAATTAATTATCCTATTTATAAGTCCATGCTTGATAAAAGAAAACAAAAACATGCAAAAGACATTATTGCATTAAGCGATAAAATTGCAAAATAAAAGTATTCCAACCGGTAGAATGAACTACCGGTTGGAATTTTTAATTATTTATGTTTTTTTCAAATAAATTTTATATTTTGTTAAATATTTTTATTAATATATAATCTCTTCACACTTTGCAAAATCCATGTCTTACCATCATCCATTCTTGGACGGTGAACCAAGAGAACAATATCGCAATATGTAGCGGTTTCAGGAATTTCAAACCCTTGATTTTCTGCACAGCATGTTTTATTGCAAAACCACACTTTTTTACCACATGATGATAATTGAGATGTTTTAGTATCAATATCGAATTCTCCGAGAATTTTGAAGTCATCTCCTTCAAACGTAACAGCGATAGCACATTTATAATTATTGTCGCGTTGAATGAAATTGTCAAACTCTTTTTCTTTTTCAATAATGGTTGTTGTTTCAACAATGATATCCATTTGGGGACTATAAAGCTTACCGTTAACACGTTCAGCAACAATAATATCAAAGATACTTTCATATGTAGGAATTTTACGATTATCATGTTTTAAGTTCAGACACGTTATAATATTTGCATTAAGATTTTTAATAGCCATAAGTACTCCCTATCAATAATATTTATCATATTTATTTAAATTACGAATTGCACATAATGTTTGCAAGTTAGACTAATTATTTCTTAATTTTTCTACTATTATAGTGCAACTTCAATCCTTTCTCAGTGTTTGATAATAGAAAATAACCGAGATGCATTTCTCGGTTATTTCTATTTATATTGTTTCAACCTTAATTGTATTTGTATTTCCACTCTTACCGTTCATTGGGCCACCAGTTAAAACAATATTATCTCCTTTTTGAACACCAAGTTGCTGTTTAGCACAAACAATAGCATGATAAAACATTACATCCATAGATGTGAATTCTTCTGTAAGAACTGGCGTTACACCCCAAGACAAAGCTAATCGTCGCCATATTCTTTCATTGGTAGTCATACCTATAATATCAACCGGACATCGGAAACGGCTCACCATACGTGCAGTTATACCAGATACGGAACATACAACAATAGCTTTTGCTTTAACATCAATAGCCATTGTACATGCAGTATGAGAAATGGCATCAAGGTTATTTTTAATTTTAAAATCAGAATCCCAGAATCGTTCTGTATAAGATACATTCTTTTCAGTATATTCTGCAATTTCAGCCATGTTGCGAACTGCTTCCACAGGATATTTACCCATTGCAGACTCACCAGATAGCATAATAGCAGAACTACCATCATACACTGCATTTGCTACATCTGAAATTTCAGCACGTGTTGGACGTGGATTATATATCATTGATTCCAACATTTCCGTAGCAGTAATAACTCTTTTTCCAAGCATACGACATTTGCTTATTAACATTTTTTGAATAGCCGGAACTTCAATAAATGGAATTTCAACACCAAGGTCACCTCTTGCAATCATAATCCCATCACAATATTGACAAATTTCATCAATATTATCAACCCCAGAACGGTTTTCAATTTTTGCAATAATATCAATGTTTCCTCCACCATTCGCATTTAGAAAATCATGTAATTCCATCAAATCACTTGCAGATGAAATAAAAGATGCTGCAATAAAATCAACACCTTGTTCAATGCCAAATAAAATATCGGATTTATCTTGTTCGGATAAATACGGACCAGACATTACTTTGTTTGGAAAACACATGCTTTTTCTATCACTTAACGTTCCACCATGAATGGTTTTGCAAACAATTTTATCATCTTGAATATTTATAACTTCAAAAACAACAAGACCATTATTAACAAGAATTCTGTCGCCAGCATTTAAGCAATGTGTCATATTTGTATAGTTAACAGATACAATAGTTTCATCACCAATAATATTGTTAGTTGTAAATACAAATTGGTTTCCGGTCTTAATTTCAACCTTTCCGTTTGCAAATGTTCCAATACGATATTCTGGGCCTTTGGTATCCAACATAATAGCAATTGGCAAATTTAATTTTTCTCTCACCACTTTAACCATATCCATTTTCTTTTTATGATCAGCGTGAGTCCCATGTGAAAAATTAAATCGTGCTACATTCATACCCGCCAAACACATATTAGTTAAAACCTGTTCGCTTTCACTTGCAGGTCCTATTGTACAAATAATTTTTGTTTTTCTCATAGTGTCTCCTTTATGTTTATATTTGTTTACCTTATTATATGAATTAATATAACTGAATTTCAATTCTCGCGTGGTATTCTTGGAATATTAATATAAAAAATACCGGTGCGACACCGGTATTTTTTTCTGTTATACTATTTTAAATTTGCACAATCTTGCACGGATCTTGCACGCGTGCAACATAAGCGTGCAAGTTAATACATTCGGTTGCCAAGATAGTATGTTGCTACAGAAACGATTATTCGAACAACAACATTGTCTTTGAAATGAACGCCAATTCTAACGTCCAGATTGCCAAAACACAAATAGCTTTGCGAGCACTTTTCTGGCATTTCGGAAAATCCAAATGAGTGCAATATATTAACAACATTATCTTTGGAATTTCCAACTGTAACACCAAATAAGTTATATTTATCTGTTTCAAACTCAATATTGGTTAAACAAAAATCGCTTTCGTCAGTAGGGTATCCAGCGAACTTTAGTTCATAATTATCATAATAGTAGTCTAAACTCATATAGTTGCGAATAAACTTGCCATTGGATGGCACTTTTGTCGCATCAAATGCGGTTAATAGGTTCATGGGTAATACACTATTATCATTAATATTTTTAATAAGTACATTCATTTTAGTAGTTAATTCCTGATTTGGAACAAAAACGTATCCACGATTACCTTTCTTTATGCAGTGTTTATATATATTCATAAAAATCTCCTTTTGGTTGATAACATTATTATAGTGCGAATTAATTTGTGTGTTAATGAAATTATTTCGTATACATTTCGTGTTTTCTTCGTGTTTTCTTCGTTATTTCGTTACTTTTTTCGTTATTTTTATAAAAATTTCGTTAATAATTTGCAAATTTCGTTAATATTTCGTTAAATCACAAGAAAATTTCGTTTTAACTTCGTTATAACATAAAAGAGTGCACATGTTGTGCACTCTTTTATGTAGACGTTTAATCGCGATACTTCTGGATCACCTTAATTGCATTCTGATTGGCCTGTTCGAAGAATTCCCAAACTTCATCCTCGTCTAAATTCTCGGATTGAATTTGCGATATGAATGTATTCATTGCATCTTCGTCTACAAGGTATATATCATACGCTGGTGGAAAATACAAATCTTCAAATTCTATTTGCTTAGGATGATATCCTACAACAAAATCATCAGAAGAAATTTTATGAAATGTACAAACAACTTTGTTATCTTTTATATCCTCGGCTTTAAATGCAAAACCAAGCATATAATGATAACCGCCGGGCTCAGTAGCACAAGCAATAATACAATCGCCTTTTTTGATTTCAACGTTATTAATAATCATAATTTTGTTTTCCTTTTTTAAATTGAGTTATTATATTTTATAAAATGTATTGACAAATATTGCTTTTTGCACTATAATAAGCATAGAATGTTTTGAAAAAGGAGGTATGACCTATGACAATTTTTGTTCCTGCTGATGTTCAGCAAATTATTGATAGGCTTGAAGCACATGGACATTCTGCATATATTGTTGGCGGATGTGTACGAGATGCCATAATGGGCAGAACTCCCCATGACTATGATATTTGTACTTCTGCATTGCCTGATGAAGTACTTGCCATTTTCAGTGATAGAAAAGTAATTGAAACTGGATTGAAGCATGGTACGGTTACCGTACAAGGTGATGCCGACTATTATGAAGTAACAACTTATCGTATTGATGGCGAATATACAGATGGTAGACATCCTGATGAAGTCAAGTTTGTTGATGATGTTGTTCAGGATTTATCCAGAAGAGATTTTACGATTAATGCAATGGCATATAATGCTCATACTGGATTAATGGATCCTTTCCATGGATATGATGATATTCAGAACAGTCTTATCAGATGTGTTGGAAATCCTACAAACAGATTCAACGAAGATGCATTGAGAATTATGCGTGCCGTAAGATTTGCAGCTACTTGTGGATTCACCATTCATCGTGATACTCATGACGCTATGCTGTCGTTTCGTCATCTGCTCGTACATGTCTCAGAGGAAAGAAAAACATCTGAATTTTGCAAAATGCTTGTTCGTGCAGATGTTGATTTGCTAATGACTTATCGAGATGTTTTCGCAACTTTTATTCCTGAGCTGCAAACAACATTTGATTTCGCACAAAATAATCCTCATCATATTTATGATGTGTACACGCATATTGCACATTCTGTTGCAAATGCCCACCAGGACGTTCATATTCGCCTCGCATTGATGTTTCATGACATTGCTAAGCCAAATACCTATGTGGAAGATGATGCCGGCGTAGGGCATTTTTACGGCCACGCAAGCGAGGGTGCTGAAATGTCCAAGGAAATTATGAAAAGAATGAGAATGGATAACGATACTATTGCTATCGTATCTGAGTTGATTGCATCTCATGATATGGCAACCAGTACTTCGTTAAAGACTATTCGTCGTATGATTTCCAAGTTAGGCGAGGATCAAACCAGACGTCTTATTGCGGTTATGCGTGCAGATAAGATGGCACAAAGTGAAAATGCTGATACACTCAAAAACCTTGAAGTCCTTGATATTATGGAAAGCAACATTGATGTTGTAAAAGCAAATGATGAATGTTTTACATTAAAGAGCTTAGCAATTAACGGTCATGACCTTATTGGTCTTGGCGTTAAGGATGGCAAGTTGATTGGTAAAACATTGAATTATTTACTCGATGTCGTTCTGGCCGAACCTGAAAAGAATGTAAAAGATGTTTTGATTGAATTAGCATTGGAATGTCTCAATAAAGATAGATAAAAGCCTACCAGATTTCTGGTAGGCTTTTTGTCAATTGTTGTAAAGATTAAAAATGATTAAAATTTGTCTTTTTGAATCATAATAGTTGTATCAATTAAAAGGATAATTAAAAAATGCGATTAAGTTATAAACCTCTTTTCAAACTAATGATTGATCGAAATATGAAATCCAAAGAATTAGCCCAGAAAGCAAATATCAGTCCGGCTACTCTTGCTAAAATGAAACATGATGGGGCTACTGTATCATCTGATGTTTTATGCAAAATTTGTATTGCTTTGGATTGTACGTTTAATGATATTTGTGTGTTAATTCCTAACACTGATGATTGAAAAACATAACGGTGTACCGTTATGTTTTGATTGAATCATAAAGATAGGGTTGGAAAAGTTGACCCAGTAAAGTTATCTTCTTGCTGTTGGTTGTATAAAAACGTTTAAATCTATATAATATAACAACTCTTTTATATTGAAAGGGAAATATTTTTGAAGAATAAGAAAGGTTTTTAAAATGAAAAAAAACGTTGTAAGAATGATTGTTATGATGCTGGTACTCACTTGCGTTATTAGCATGTTTGTTGCATGCGAAGATTCGTCGAGTCCTAATGCTCCAAGCAAACAAAAAGAATGGGAAGTTATAGGCATCCATCCTGGCGTTCGTGGTAGTAATGGTATAGCTGTTGAATACTATATTGTTACAGCTATTGATGATGATAACGGTGTACATGCCGTAGCTATTCAGCCCCATCAGATTGAAATTGTCGAAAATGGCACTGTTAAACTCGACGATGACACGCTATACATAACAATAGATGATTTTGTTGCATTTATCAACAATCAAAAAACTTCTGTCAAAGTTAATGACTAACATACAGAACAAAAAAGAGCTTGTATTTACAAGCTCTTTTTGTTCTTAATTAATGTGATTCCACATCAAATCTTTTATTAATTCAACATTTGAATGTTTGCAATACACTAATGGAATGCCTTTGTTTTTGCATTGTTCTTTTACGCCCAAACAAGTAGGATGTGTTATGTGTTTTGTTAACATAACTACCATATCCGTACTTGAATGAATATCTGCATTAGTATCTTGAAATCTGGCATAGGGTAGATGTTTTAATACTTGTTCTTGGAATCCGTTTTTATCGAAACCGATAAAAAGATATTTGCCGTTTAAATCAAGATCATTTATATTCTCTATTGATTCGCTAATATCGTTTTGCTCTTTATTTTCTGTATCGAGTTTCTTATTCAATAGCTTTTGATATTTTTCTTTAAGCTTTTGATTTTGGCGACTTAACTGAAAATTATGTTCCATTATTTCATAATGTTGAACATGTTTATGTTTAGTTTGTTCTTTCAATTGTTTTTCCAAACTTGATATCTTGCGTTTCAATGATGAAATTGTCATTTCTTTTTTATCTACCAGCTCATGGAGCAGTTGTACATCTTCTTTCATCTTTTCAATATCGTCATAAATTTCTTTTGTTGCTTCATCTGATACAAATTCAGTCATGGCTTTCGCGGTATTAGAAGCAAACAAATGTTCCAACGATAAATGAACACCGTTAATTACATCTATAAAAAACAGTGCACATTCTTCTAATGTTCTTGGTATCGTTACAAAATAATTTGTATTGTCAATATCATGATTTAATTCGGATTTCATTATTATTAACTTTATACATGATAATCGTATTTCTTCTTCTACCATGCTAAAGAATCCATTGTCTTCCGAAAATGTATTAAGAACATATGTT
>JAEIGA010011887.1_pt1 | contig 13198 bp, 15 predicted proteins | sample 9270691 | NCBI WGS metagenome assembly JAEIGA01 (sample SAMN17057246, study PRJNA624740) | gut metagenome | biome: biome; isolation source: fecal sample | host: Bos grunniens | place: China: Xizang | collected 2019 | reverse complement strand
CTAACAATGGCAATCGAAATTACAAAGGCTAATGATGTTCAAATTACTAATACCAAACTCAGGAATTATACTGAACAGATTCTTAAACAGGGTTTGAGCATTAAAAAGTCGTTCGCTAAAATTGCTACTATTCTTGTAAAAATTGAAGATTCTAAATGTTATGAAGCTGATGGGTATGAAAGCGTTCAAGATTATGCTTTGAAAGTTTTGGGGTGGAAGTCTGCTAACACTTATGCAATGCTTAAAGTTGGGAGAGATTATCTAGACCCTAAAACAGCCGAATCTGTTTTGCCACACGAAACGGGTAATGATTATAGCACTTCACAGCTTCAAGCGCTTCTACCGTTAAAGTCTGTTGATACGGCTAAAGACCTTGCTGGTAATGGAGAAATTTCACCTGATATGACCGTTAAGGAAATTAAAAATGTTGTTAAAACTTTTAAGGCTGGTACTACTAAATCTGAAGGTGAAGATACGAATAAAGAGACTTCAGAGAATAATGATGATAAGGATGCTATAGAAATTCCTGCATGGTCTATTCTTCATTCTTTCGAGATTATGCAAGATGCAAACGGGAATATTACTTTTATGCTAGACGGTGAGGAATCTTCTAAAAATAGTATTATTGACATTCTAAAGAAATTTTAAATTGTGCCCCAATGGGGGGTTAGATATAACCCCCCATTTATAAGCAGGTATCTATTAGAAAGGCTGAATCATGGAAAACATTTTTACTTCAATCGCTAGGCGCGAAACCACTCTTTCTCCGCTTATGGAAGGCAGGGAAAAAATTGATACTGATAAAGTAATTGAACTTTATCCCGAAGGTTTTACAGTTATTAATTTTGATATGATTACTACTGGTTTGGATACATACCCAATTCTTATTATTAAGGAAGATAGCTCAAAGTTTATTTTTGGGGGAGCTATTATGAAAAATATTTGCGATGGTTGGGTAGAACAATTTGATGGAGATATTGAAACCGCTTCAAAGGCGCTCGAATCAGCGGGTGGTGTACGTATGAAATTTGAAAAAGCACGTACTAAGAATGGTAATAATCTTACAAAACCAGTTATTTTGTAGATGTTTAAGAAAAGGGGGTTTAACAATGGGGCATGTTGCCCCCTTTTCTATTTAAGGAAAGGTTTTTAAATGGCAAACAACGGTTATAAAGTTTGTGGCGATATGTGCAGAAAATATAGGCAAGAGGTATTAAATGTAACACAGGAGCAAGTAGCTAAAGAACTTGATTATTCACAAGAAAATATCTCTGCTTTTGAAAATGGAAGAAACAGCAATAATATAATTTTCATGTGGTATGTTAGAAACGGAATACTTAACCATTTTTCTTTAGATGAATTATGCGGGGGGTGTTCTTAATGGTTTGGAAAGACCCATTTAAAGGAATTTCTTCAGAAAAAATTATAGAAACAGATATAGAAACCCTTAATACATGGGATAGGAGAACGATAGCAAGAGCTGTTAGAAGGTTAGCAGACACAGCTAATAAACGTATTAAATTATTTGAAGAAAAAGGTTTAGAAACGCCAGCATATCTGAACGTTCAAAAAAGCGGTGGGAGGTTTTCAACTAGAGGTAAAACTGTTAATCAACTTAGAACCGAATTTATTAGAGTTAAAAATTTTTTAGGAATGAAAACAGCCACAGTTAAAGGGTATGAAAAAGTTAAATCAGACTTCTTTAACAGGGTTGAAGCTAGTACAGGTCAAAGGATGGTTTTAGATGATGATGATTTAAACAAATTTTGGAGATTATACGACCAAATGGAGAGCGATATATCACCTTTTGTTAAGGGTAGTCCTCAAGGACAAAAGGTTGTATATGACATATTTATAAAGAATTTAGAAAAGAATGAGGAAGAATTAATAAAGATTATTAAAAAGAAATTTGATATTTATTATGAAGAACAGCAGGAAATAGAAGAATATTTTAACACTTCTGACTTTTTTAGTATTGAGGAATAGGGGCAATGAATGAAACTTTACAGAAATTTATTGTAAAACCTAAATATTATAAAATAGAAAAATTAAAAGGTATGTTAGCAAAAATTTTTGATAATCAAGAAATAATAAACACTTATAAGAAAGTTAGTTATTTTAATATGCCTGCTTCTTTTGATATAGAAACAACATCCTTTATTTCTGATTATTCAGAAAAGACCGCAATTATGTATGTATGGACGTTGGGAATTAATGGATATTGTTTTATAGGTAGAACTTGGGAAGAGTTTATTAACGCTTTAGAGGAAATATCTAGCTATCTTTCTTTATCTAGTGAAAAACGATTAATTGTGTACGTTCATAATTTAGCATATGAATTTCAATTTATCAGAAAGCATTTAGATTGGTACAAAGTTTTTAGCATAGATGTTAGAAAACCAATTTACGCTATAACTACTAATGGAATTGAATTTAGATGTAGTTATGTATTATCGGGTTATTCTTTGGAAAGATTAGGGAATAATCTTTTAATTTATAAGGTTAAAAAATTGACAGGATTTCTAGATTATTCATTAATGAGACACACTAAAACAGAATTAACAGAAAAAGAAATAATGTATTGCATTAATGATGTTTTAGTTGTTATGGCGTATATACAAGAAAGGATAGAAACAGATGGAGATATAACGTTAATACCTCTAACTAAAACGGGGTATGTAAGAACGTATTGTAAACAACAATGTTTAGGTAAGGGAAAGAAAAAGAATAAACATTATAAAGTTATGATGAAAAATTTAACGTTAGAACCTGCTGAATACAGACAATTAAAGAGAGCTTTTCAAGGAGGATTTACTCATGCAAACGCTTTTTATAGCGGCAAGGTTTTAGATAATGTTGCTTCTTATGATTTTACAAGTAGTTACCCTACTGTTATGGTTGCGGAAAAATTTCCCATGTCTAAAGGCGAATTAGTAAAGATAACATCTAATGAAGAATTTGAACGCAACATTAATTTATATTGTTGCTTATTTGATGTAGAAATAATAGGATTAGAAGCTAATTTATATTTTGAAAATTATATATCTTATTCCAGATGTTGGGGGGTAACTAATGCAGTAATTAATAACGGTAGAATTGTTAAAGCAGATAGATTATACACAACTATAACAGAACAGGATTTTATAATTATACGTTTATTTTATAAATGGGAAGATTTTAGAGTAGGTAATTTCAGAAGGTATAAGAAAGCCTATTTACCTACAGAATTTGTATTATCTATTATTAAACTTTATCAAGATAAGACAAAATTAAAAGGAGTTGAAGGATACGAAATAGAATATATGAAAAGTAAAGAAATGCTTAATTCTTGTTATGGCATGGCGGTAACGGATATATGCAGAGATGAAATTATATATGGTAAAGATTGGGGTACAGAAAAAGCTAATATAGATAATGCGATAGATAAATATAATAGGTCTTTCAGCAGGTTTTTATTTTATCCTTGGGGTGTTTGGGTTACAGCATACGCTAGGAAAAATCTATTTACAGGTATATATGAATGCGGTAACGATTACGTTTATAGTGATACGGATTCTTTAAAGACCTTGAATTATGAATCACATTTAGAATATATTGAAGGCTATAATAAAATGATTGTTAATAAATTGCAATTAGCTATGTTGTGGCATGGTTTAGACCCAGATTTAATAGCGGCTAAAACTAATAAAGGAATTAATAAACCTTTAGGTGTTTGGGATTTTGAAGGAATATATACTAAATTTAAAACTTTAGGAGCTAAAAGATATTTAATAGAAAGTGACGGCGAATTATCATTAACAGTTGCAGGATTATCTAAATCTAATGGTGTTCAGTATTTACAAGAAAATTTTGATAATCCTTTTAATGGTTTTACAGACGAATTATATATACCTTCTCAATATACAGGTAAAAATATCCACACTTATTTAGATAATTTTCAATCAGGAAAGTTAAAGGATTATACAGGTGTGGTTTCTGATTATTCAGAATTATCTAGTATACATTTAGCACCTGCTGAGTATTCATTATCTATTGGTTATGAATATGCAAGATATTTATTAGCTATTCAAACAAAGGAAATATAATGAGTAAACAAAAAATTAGATATTATTCTTTAAAGAAAATATTAGAATATGAAGCTGATTATAATATTATTTTTGGAGAACGTTCTAATGGTAAAACTTATTCAGTATTAGAATATGCTATAAAAACTTATTGTGAAACAGGAAAGCAATTAGCAATCATTCGACGTTTTAGGGAAGATTTTATAGGCAAAAGAGGAAATGAATTATTTACACCTTTAGAAAAGAATAATGTAATAGAAAAATATTCTAACGGAGAATGGACACATATATATTATTACGCTTCTAGATGGTTTCTTTGTCGTTATGATATTAATGAAGCAGGTAACGCAAATAGAATAGTAGATGAAAAACCGTTAGCGTATGCTTTTGCTTTAGGTTCTTGGGAGCACGATAAAGGAACGGGCTATCCAGATGTTACTAACATTTTATTTGATGAATTTATTACACGCGGAGCATATTTAACAGATGAATTTGTGTTATTTATGAATACACTTAGCACTATTATTAGATTGCGTAATGATATAAAAATATTTATGTTGGCTAATACAGTTAATAAATATTGTCCTTATTTTAAAGAAATGGGATTAAGGCATATATCGCAAATGAAACAAGGAACAATAGATTTATATACACTCCAATCTGAAAAAGCTAAAGACGGTCAATTAAAAATAGCTGTTGAATATTGCGATACTTATAATAAAAATGCAAAACCATCTAATAAATATTTTGCTTTTGATAATGCTAAACTTAAAATGATTACAAAGGGTGCTTGGGAAATAGATATATACCCACACTGTCCGCATAAATATAAGCCTAAAGATATTATATTTACATATTTTATAGAATTTGATGGTTCTTTATTACAATGTGAAATAATAAGCATTGATAATACTATATTTACTTTTATACATGAAAAAACAACCCCCCTAAAAAATGAAGATGATGACATAGTTTTTAGTACACGATTTGATTCAAGACCAAATTGGAGAAGGAAACTAACAAAACCTGTATTAGATATAGAAAAAAGAATAGCTAGATTTTTTGCAGAAGATAAAGTGTTTTATCAAGATAATGAAGTCGGTGAAATAGTGCGTAATTATCTTATATGGTGTGGAAAGGTTGTATAATGAAAATTGAAATAACTTTAACAGCCTATGATTATGCGGCTTTAAAGAAAATTTCTGAATATTCAGAAATATCTGTAGAGAAATTAGCTACAGGAATAATAACTAATATGATTACTGAGTTTGATTCTAGTATGAGTAAATTTATAGAAAATAATTTACCGCAATCATACTTTGATGATTACAGAGGTAGATATATAGAATAAAAAATACCCCCTCTAGTTATTTAGAGGGGGTTTTAAATGTTTCACGTGAAACATCATTTTAAAAATGAATTTACTATATATTGCACTATGTTTGGGTCATACCCAGCTTTAATTAATTTATTTATTCTAAATTTCCCATTACCATATTTGCCCTTAATAACATCGTTTGCTACTGAATATAATTCGTTAATATAATTTTGTACGGCAGCATAATTATAACCCGCTTTAGTCAGTTTTTTCTTTCTAGCAGAACCATTACCCCATTCACCTAAAATAGCTTCAAATGCAACATCTGACACACTTTTACTTGGAATAATTTGTGAAGTTGAATTAGCATATTTATTCCAAGATTCTTTAGACATATAAGCAATATTACCATCTAAAGCCATGTCACAATTACTAAGTTGCAGATTAGACGTGAATTGCCAGATAGCAGCAAACGCCCACGGGTAAACATCATAAGGAAATTCTGAAGTTGTCCAACTTGTATAATTTTGAGGATATCCAGCACACCATAAACCGCAGTTTTCGTGAACCGAATAATTTTCAAATCGTTGTAAGAATCCCGCCGAACAATAAATCATAGGCCACACATTAGTTAGTTCATGCACTCTTTTAGTAAATTTATCTGAATATAGCCCCCAATCTCTTATTGCAGAATCTTCTATATCTAATATTGGTATTCCCTTATTAAAATAGTTGCGCGTATGTTCGACAAAAAAATCAGCTTCTTCTATTGGGTCATTAGCATTAGCATAATGATAAAATGCCCATAATATACCTTTTTTGATAGCGTCTTGAATAAAACCGTCACAGCATCTATCAACAAAATAATTACCTTCAGTTGCTTTAACTATGATAAAATCTATAGCTAAATCAGTTATATCTAGTCCCGCCTGCCAATTAGAAATATCAATACCTCTTAACATTATTCATCATTCCTTTTATCTTTTACCAAATCCAAAATCATTTGGTTAGTGTTATCAATTTTATTTAGAACTGTTGTTAAATCTTTTATAGTTCTATCGTATAGATAGAACAATCCGCCACATGCTACAATAGGAAAACCCACCGTAGAAATTGCAGTTATAATGTCGTTAAATTCCATAAATTCACATCCTAATATTTAGAAGCGGATAAAAGAGCTAATATAATAACTCCAAACACTGCTCCAACTATGAAACATAATACATTCTGTATAATAGGCATTGTAATAACCAACCAAAATATTTTATCTTCAAAACTCATTTATTTTCACTTTCTGAATATTCAGAAATTTTCTTATTAATGGCTATATATCTATCGATTTCCTGTTCTTCTTTTTCCCATTTAAGATATGTTATTTTTATATAGCAAATAACTAAAAGACAAACGCATAACAAAGATAGAAGTGCCCAAATCATTATAGCCATTATTAAAAATACGGTATGCATAATTAAACTATTATCCCACTCACTAAATAATTGTATATTTCTTCAAGTTCTTCATTTGATGCTGGAACGTTAATAATATGTGCGCTATTAGCTTTAATATATCCAGAACATTCACCAACGGTTATATATGAATTAGCTGGATAACCATTCATAGTTTCGTCAAATTCAGCAATATTTGTTATGGGACGTGTAATTATCAAGTAAGGTTTCTTACCGCCCATAGCGCCAGAATTACCGCTAAACCCTCCACTATGTTGCACGTTAGTGTGTGCGTTTAGCAAACCGCCCGCAGCTCCTAAAGCCAAAGGCGCAGCAGCGCCGCCACTAGCAACCGTAGCAGCAACACCCCCCGCAACAGAAATTATGCTAGAAACAATTCCCATATATGAACCACTCGAAATTGGATATTGGACAGCACAATTACCGCTATATTGATATAGCACAGAATTGTTACCATCGCGCGAAACTTCAACCATAGCCAAACACGCGCCCGTAATAACGTCTACACCATAATTAACGCTTATCTTAGAACGCATAACATCATTAACATTTAATGGGACTATTCCAACAAACGGTAAATATAACTGAATATCTGTGTGCGGGGAATAGTCAAAAACATTACCGAATTGTTCACTAAGATTTACAGAACCACAAGAAACCGTTACATATTGTTGTTCTATGTAGGCGCTTGATACACCAGAATCTAGATACCCGACTCTAATAGTTGTGGTTCCCGCATCAATTGGAGTTGCATACACCTTATGTAGACCTATTACAGCTTCCATAGGGTTATTAAAGATTTTTAATATTTGGTCAATAAAGTTACTACTCCATAACCAACCACCAAAAGAGTTTACTTCTGCCTGCGTTGGGTGGTATATTTTCCATAGAGAAGATGCTGAACCAACGGGAACAACACCAACAGGAGATGAACCATCACCGATATTTGTAGGATTTTGCGGGGGATTAGACGTGTTTATATCTGTATCCGTTTTTGGATACGGATTAGTAATAATTTTGGTTATTGCGTCTATAAATTCCTGTGGTTGAGTAATCGGGTTAATTTCTGTAGATGTTTGTGTACCGTTACCCGTCGTTGGTTGCGTGTCGGTTCTATAATCAAAATTGGGCATTGGAACGGGAACATATGTATAATTCTTTACAGTACCATCATCTTGCATAACAGGATAATTTATAGCGTTGTTGAACATATCGGGGTATTGCTGTTGTAGACTATTTCTAGTCGATTCTACATCATTCCAACTATCGGTGTTAGGTAATTGAGCGCCTTCTTGATTGCCTATACCGTCAATTACAGTACCCTCGTGAATGGTGCCATAAAGAATTATTTTAGCTATATCTGTTCGCACATAATCAATATTAGAACCGCTATTTATACGAGCACCTATATTTATTGGTGTAGGCCGCATATTAACGCCTGGATTATAACTAGATGGTGTATATGCGAATAGCTGATTCTGACCAAACATAGAAGCGTTGCCGTCTCTACCCTGCATTACTGTATGATTAGTCGTGCTATTTGTAGTATCTCGTGTGGTTATATCTCCTGTACTTTCTGCTATTGTGGTTGTTGTCATATGTACATTATTAGAGGGAAATGTTCCAGTAGTGGCGAACACACCCCAATAGTAATTACTAGCTGTTGAACCTGCATATTCATCTGACAGTAAAGCAAAATAACTAGTTGGTTCGGGGTCAATTGAATGTGTTCTAGTTGCGTCATACCATGTACTAGTATTAGATTGATACCATCTATTAGTTGTAACCAATTCATTGTAATTTTGTAATGCAACTGGTTGGGTTATATCTGGAAAATGCAAAATAGAAGTGTCTTCTAGAGTTGCCGTAGCTGTTGCGGGGGTAAACACCCCTCGATTTTTCATGTACAATGCCATATATGCCAAGGCATCAGCATCCATATATGCTTGACCGTTACCATTATCATCAAATCCGAAAATTACATTAAGAAGTGAAGCGCCTAGCGAGTCATCGCCCGATGTTATGGCGCTCCATGTTTCAGGATTCAAAGAACTCATGTTATTAGAATCCCAAAAATTAGGATTTAGATTATACAACACACTATCTACGGTTTTTCCTAAAGCTATCCCAGCACTAACACACATGGCGGCAGTTCCAACCAAAGCCGCACCCGTCGCTAGTTTAGTCCCAACACCTGCTAATCTGCTAGCAGTTGCTTTACCTGTAATAGAATCTATTCCAGTTGATACGGGCATTGAAACGTTACCTCTAGCAACTGTTGAGACATTGCTATTCATAGCGTTTGTTGTGCTTACTGTTGAAGTATTGTTTAGAGTGTAACCCAACACATTACCCGAACCGCTTCTATGAATTGATACGGTTTTGCCCGTCAATTCTTCAACTTTAGACGCAAATTCAACGGGTGTAACTTCACCCGTTCTCACAGATTCTTCTAGTTTGATGAATAAATCTCTAGCGTTTTGATTGTTTATGCTGTATACATATTGGCTATAAGTTAATCCTTCAGTGCTCATTTTAACCACCCGATGTTATCAATATATATTCACCTGTAGAGTTAAGACCCGATGGAAAATCTATTACATCCGTTTTTGTTTTTACAAGAGTTTTCCATATTTCACCAATCATGTAACTTTCAGACTCAACATCTTCAGTATTACTAATTATTATGGGACATGACCGTATGTGGTTCTTAAAGCTATTTAAAACATCAACTTTACCACTTATGCGCCAAAGACCATTTCTTACACTAACAATATCATCTATGTAATAATACCGATTAAATTCGGGTATATACATATAATTAAACGAGCTAGGATTTTCCAGCTCTATAACAATTGTTGGATTTATAACGCTAGATTCTTGTTTTAATGTACCCGAAAAAATAACAGTGTTGGTGAAGTTCTTACTTAATTTATTTTTTTCATCCGTTACAACGCCCAAAATTACATTCATTTTTCATCCCCTTAAACCCCCCTCAATTTCTGAATATTCAGAAATTGAGGGGGTAACGAGAAAGGAATAATCGTTACGATGCGTCAGCAATATAGAACACTACAAAATTTTCGTTGCTATCGTTAAAATACCTAGCATCTTGCTTATACCAATTGTTAAAGAATTCAGCTTTGGGGTTATAATAAGTAGTAACCCTGCGGTCATAATTATTAACTCCAAGAGCATCGCGGTCAAACATAACAGCCAAAATACCCGATGCGGTAATGTCATGACCGCTACTAGTCTTAATGTTTAGAGAGCTAATAGAGTTCAAGCCATAATCCAAACCGCTACCCTGCCAATATGGAACACGTTCAGCATTAGGCAACTTGGTATATTCATCGTGGAAAGTGTCGGACTGCAAATAAACGTCTGCGCCCATAGCAAAATCTGAAAGCATGACGAAATGCAGGAAATCGCTAGTAGTGAATTTGTCAGTACCACCAATGTTAAATAGATTACTAATCTTACTCATTCGATACTGATAGACACCCATAGTATACGCAGCGAACCTAATAAACTCTGGATTTGTAAAAGCTGTTGCCGCCGTGAGGTCTTCCGAGTATTTTTGATTGTAAAGATAAAGCAGATTCACAGCTCTAACAGTGGATGTGTTGCCATACTCACCATTGGGGATAGCATCAAAAAGAGTCTCACCAATCATATTATTAATAGTTCGCATGATAAGCGAATCAGTTTTAACAGTCATGCTCTTATAGATACTATTCTCAATCATAGACATAAAGGCGTTAAGCTGTGCAGCATCACTAAACGATTCTTTAACCTGCCTTTCAGTAAAAGACATGGGAATTTCAAAGGTAGTAAGACCGTTATAAAATTTTGCCGAAACATCAGGTTTATAAAATACGTTGGGGTCGTAGCTTTGACCATCTACCAAATCCCAGCTTTCATTTTCAGTAGCTTCAGGCAAAGCACTAGTAATCTTTTCAAGAACGCTACCATATTCCCAAGAATCCATCAACACAGAAGGTGCGCTAGAATTATAAGGACGATTAACGAAAACAACACGGCCAATATGGTTAATAAGAGATTTAACATAGTTGTCTATCCCAGAAGTATTAAATACCTGTTCTCCCACTTCTACAATATTAGACAAATCCTCAGCTACAAGTGCGCTTTCTCCGATTACCTCACCTGTGATATCATTCAAAATATCGTAAATCTGATTAACTTGCATTTCTAATCCTCCATATTATCGTATGTATATATGTCCAAACACAAAATTGAATCTATATCTTCAAATACTGTACTAAAGAAATTCCAACGCCATAAAGCGCGCTCACTTTCTATCATCTGCTGAGATGTAGTAACACCGATATTACCGCTTCTAGTAAGTTCCCTGTTTTGTGTACCGTCTGATTCGGTTGAATTAGCAAGATTTCTAGTTTCGGTTTCATCCACGCTTTCGCCTATGGAAAGATTGCGAGTCTCAGTATTAGAATTAGAACCGCTTGAAGCATCAGAATTAACCGCACTCGATGAATTAAAACCATAAACGTTATTAGCGTTTGATTCTGTACCGCTATTAGATATAGTTCCTGTATCTGTTCGTGCGTTTGTTGCGTCACGGTCTATTGTTCCTGTTTCCGTTATACTGTTCTCGTTATGGGCTTCTGTTTCTTCCGACTCAAACATCCTATAGTTTTCTATCGGATTGTATTCAAATGAAAGTGTATTATAAAGTTTAGCCCATTGAGCACCAAACAAAGCAAAAAGAGCGTTAGCAATTTCAGCGCGTGAAGCATTAGATAGAACCCCTGAAGTATCTAATCTTTTAAGAATAATATCCGAACATGATTTATTGCCGCTTTTCGAGTAATATATAATATCAAGTTCCGTATCTATATCTTCACTAGACCAAGGGACTTCAAGCGTTTGCAAATCACTAAATACACCGTTTCCAACATCACCTGTTGAATAGGCTTCATTCATCAATACGGTTTTCTCCATCTTCTTTTTCACCCCCTTCATAACTAATATGAATTTTAATATTGTTTTCTAGCTCTACGGGCTTTTCTTCCTCGGGTTCTTCCTCGGGTTCTTCCTCGGGTTCTTCTTCGGGTTCTTCCTCGGGTTCTTCCTCGGGTTCTTCCTCGGGTTCTGAATAATCAGAAACTATGTTATGTTGCATAGCTTCTAATTCTTCTCGGTTATCTTCCCAAGATGAAGCCAATCTAACCGCAATATTTGTGCCAAACATCTCGTTAATCTTTTCTACACATTCCGCACGGCAATTAAACATATCGTCTACCAAAGGTAAAAGCATATCATCGTTTAGCTGTGCCTCATCGCTATTAATAGATTCGCGCTTCATATTGTAATTAGCTTGCAAACCTATTTCATTAAACCAACTAGCTTTAAGATATTGCTGAAATTCTATCAAATCTGTAAGACTGTTAGATTGTGTTGTAGTTCCGTATGGTTGCGTTCTAAGACCGTTTAGAAATGCCGTACTTGCTATAATTCCCTGTTTGCCTGCTTTAACATCTTTAAGATACTGTATTGCACTAGCTTTAGTTTTATCGTCTTGGGCTTCAATAATGGCAGTAATACGAGCGTTAATATCGCACATTTTCATGCTAATGTCGTTTTCAACCATCAGCGAAGCATAACGAGAAAATAAGGGCAAAAGACCCCTAAACAAGCTATCATTTTGGAAGATAACACAATTTTCACCTATGGCATATTCTTTACCAATATTAAGATAGGGATTAGATATAATATATTTAGTAGGCAAATAATAAGCATCGGGATATCCACCCCATGAACCGAAAAGACTATACAAATTTCCTTCATGCTCAATAATTGCGCAGTGTCCGTTAATCTGTGTGTAAATTTCCAAAGCACGCTTAGGCATTGTTTTAGGCAAATTATCATATTCAAACATGCTCATTGTTCGCATAAGCATATATTCTAAATAATTCCTTTTAGCTTTTCGTTTATCCTCGAAATTGTAAGCAGCAGATATGTCAGAAAGACCCCAAAAGTTAAAATCTTTTTCCACGATTTCACCCCCTCTCAGGGTACAAGATTCTATATAATATATAGCATAAATTATGTAGATTTCTCCATAAAAATATTTCTAGTAAGATTTTTACTAAAAGAGTATATTATATAGCTGTAAGATTTCTAGTAGAAAGGATTGGAAATGAATAGAACAGAACTCATAAACAGGGCTAAAGAAGTCGGGAATAGGTATTATCAAAATGTAAAGGATTGTAGAGAATACGGCTGGAAAGATGAAAAAAAACATGTTATGGAATGGGCAACAGCAATAGAAGCAATGGCTGAACTTCTAAACATGAGTGAAGATGAAT
>JAEIGA010011886.1_pt1 | contig 13199 bp, 9 predicted proteins | sample 9270691 | NCBI WGS metagenome assembly JAEIGA01 (sample SAMN17057246, study PRJNA624740) | gut metagenome | biome: biome; isolation source: fecal sample | host: Bos grunniens | place: China: Xizang | collected 2019 | reverse complement strand
TCTTGTTTCCTTCGTGGAAAAGGCGCACTATGTTTTCTGCATTCGTACCACTACCTGACGCGAGAATTGCTATTTTCTTCATAATCTGTAATTTACATTATTATAGAGGTTGTCGTTTTACTAAAATTTCTGCATATCGACGAGGCGCTTATAAAATCCGTTAAGCGCAAGCAACTGCTCATGCGAGCCTCGTTCGACAATTTTTCCTTGATTCATAACACATATCATATCGGCATTGACTATGGTCGATAAGCGATGAGCGATAACCAAAGTCGTTCGATTCTTCATCAGTCGTTCTAAAGCTTCTTGCACCAAGCGTTCGCTCTCTGTGTCGAGAGCAGATGTCGCTTCGTCAAGAATCAGAATCGGAGGATTCTTCAAAATAGCACGAGCTATACTCAGACGTTGTCGCTGACCGCCCGAAAGTTTACACCCACGATCGCCGATATTAGTCCGATAGCCTTCGGGGGTCTCCATTATGAATTCATGAGCATTAGCTATTCGTGCCGCAGCCTCCACCTCTTGCTGAGTGGCATTTTCAACTCCAAATGTGATATTGTTATAAAAAGTGTCATTAAAGAGTATCGCTTCTTGATTGACATTTCCCATCATCGAGCGTAACTCTTTGACTTTAAAGTCTTTAATATTAACACCTCCGATTTCGATTACTCCTGAATCAATATCCCAAAAACGTGGCAACAAGTCAACCAACGTCGATTTTCCGGAGCCGGACTGCCCCACAATTGCTATCGTTTTTCCGGCAGGGACTTCAAGCGACACATCATCGATGACACAATGCTCACCATCATAACTGAACACTACATTTTTAAACGATATAGGCGCTTTCTGTGGCTCTATGACACTCAAATCAAGGGGCTTTTCGGGATCGCATATAGGATTTTCCGCACATAAAATTTTGTCTATACGCTCCATTGATGCCATACCCTTTTGAATCGAATAGCCGGCTTTAGAGAGATCTTTTGCCGGATTAATGATGCTATAGAAAATGACCATATAGTAAATAAACCCGGCAGCATCAATCGTGCTATCACCCGATAGAATCAATGTTCCGCCAAACCATAGAAGAATCGATATTGCAGCGGTACCCAAAAATTCGCTCATCGGATGTGCCAACGAGTGACGACGCTGAATAGCATTTGATATTTTGTAGAACCATTGTGTCTCGCCATGAAAACGGCTTTCCATTTTTTTCTCTGCATTAAAAGCCTTTATGATGCGCAATCCGCCTAATGTTTCTTCTGTAGTCGATAGGATTTGCCCCCACTGTTGTTGTGCCTCAAGCGACTTGCGTTTGAGTCTGCTTCCCACCTTACCCATTATGTAGCCGGCAATAGGGAGTAATACAAGCACAAAAAGCGTCAATTCCCAACTCACCACAATCATCATAACCAAACAGGCAATAATCATCACCGGATTTTTAAACAACATATCGAGCGATGCCATCACCGACACCTCTATTTCGGTGACATCTCCGGAAATGCGTGCCATCACATCACCTTTACGCTCGGATGTAAAAAAGCCTATCGGCAGGCTGACTATTTTATCATACATTTTATTGCGAATGTCGCGCACGATGCCATTACGCATCGGTATGATAAAATAAGAACTGAGATACGTGACTCCGACCTTCAGCAAAGTCATTACCACAAGCAATGTTGCCAAGCAAGCCAACGCCACAGACGCGCCATGACTCTCAATTACGACCTGCGTATAATAATAAAAATTATTGACAGCAACATCCTTAAACGACCCTGCGCCCCACATCATATACTCATAATGAGTATTATCGATTTGAAAAAGCATCTGCAAAATAGGCACAATAAAGGCAAATGAAAACAGAGTCATAAACGCCGCAAGAAGATTGAACACGATATTCAATATCACGTTCCACTTATACGGAGCTACAAATCGACGTAAAAGGATAAAAAAATCTTTCACTTATTATTATCTTAAAATCGTGACTTTCAGTTGAAAAAACTTGCCACATCCGACTTGTTTCGGCAGCGACATCTTACAACAAAAAATCCACTATTAACCAAATTTATGCAAAGTTAAGCAAACGAGGGCAGAGTGCAAAACAAAAAACGAAGTTTTTAGATTTTGCCTATGCCGAGTGAAGCCAAACTTATCTAAAGTTAGTGCAAGGTGAGCGAAAAAGCAAACTTGTTTGCAATTTTTCCGAACCGCCGCCTAACTTGGGCAACGCCAAAGTTAAGCAAACGAGGGCAGAGTGCAGCCAAACTTATCAAAAGTTAGTGCAAGGTGAGCGAAAAAGCAATACCCCGAATAGGTATCTAACTTCGATAACCGGAGGTAGGCAAGTCGTAAGGATGCCTTTTTGCCCTTTTAGCCTTTTTGGGCATACGGCGTGCGAGGGACGGAGAGTGAGGGCATAGTCTGATACCCCCGGTGCAACGAGAGCAAAGCAGAGTTTTATGCATGGTGCATCACAAAACTATCCGAAGAGTTGAGATTGCCGATGACGCTTGAGAGTGCGACGGAATGCCCATATAAGAAGAACTGCCGCAAGAAATAGAGCTCCCGAAAAGCTATAATAGACACCGATACTTTTCAGTCCGAAAGTCGTTGCCAACAATAATTGCAGGGGCACACCCACACATAAGTAGCATATTATCGAAATCCATAACAACGGAGCGACATGAGATGTCCCTCTGAGTGCATTGGCGTAAGTGATCTGCACTGCGTCGCCATACTGATAAAGCACCAACGGCGGAATGAGTGCCAACCCCACAGATATTACATCAGCATCTTGTGTAAACAGTCCAAGCAAATGTTCCGAGCCGACTATGAATATTGCACAGGCAATTGTGGCAAGCAACAGATTTATATGCAATCCGGCAGAAGAGATACGTCGAATTGCAACAAGGTCGTTGATACCCATATAGTTGGCTACACGAATCGAGACAGCGACGCCAAAACTCAGATAAGTCATAAAGCCTAATTGACTGATCGTAATGACCACTTGATAGCCGGCTAATTGAAGCGTACCAAACCATCCACACACCACAGCACCAAATGACCATAACACACACTCTATGCCATTTTGCAGCATCACCGGAATGGCAATTTTCAGAGCATGCTTGCGCTCATTCGACAATGGGACTTTAGACATCAACCCTTGATGATAGATGCTATAACGACGAGAGCGCAGAACGATTATCGTAATCACCACAGCTCCGACAAGACGAGCAAACAAAGTGCTCACCCCTGCCCCGACCAAGCCCAATTCAGGAAATCCCAAACAACCAAATATCAGTACATAATTACCAACAATGTTGAGCACATTCATGCCAAGCATCACCCACATCGGCATAGCTGTATCATTGACACCGTTGGCAAGTTGCTGAAAACAATTGAATATAGCCATCGGTATAAGCGATGCAAGCACAATCAGATAGTATGAACGTATCAGCGAGAGCAACTCTTCGGGTTGGCCCATTCGATCGAGAAAGAAATACAGAACACCCATTACAATGGTAAATACAACTCCTGCAATGGCATTGAGTTGCAACGACACTCTGATGGTTTGCCCCATTTCAAGGTTCTTCTTTTGGCTATACAATGCACCAAACAAAGGTGTCGCGCCGGCTGCAAAGCCAATCAGCATCACTATCGCTACGACGAAAAAATTATTGACAAACGCAGCAGCGGCAAGCTCTTTTGTGCCGTATGCTCCGACCATCATTGTATCGGCAAAACTGACCACTATTTTACCAATCTCGGTGATTAACACCGGCAAACCTAATCGCAAAAGTATCTTATATTCGTTTTTATATGCCGACCATATTTTCAGCCTTTGAAGCGAAGTCATGCCCATATCCACTCAAAAATAAATTCTACAATTGTCTTCTTATTCTGTAATCATATATTTCTCAAACGGAAATTCCGAAAATTCTGCAAAAGTCTTCAAATTCTCAATCGTACCGCCTAATTCGACATACCGTTCTATGCGCTGCGACATTGTCGAATCAGCGTGTAATAATTCTGGTGATTGAAGCAATCGCTCCCTTTCCGACATCAACGACAACGATGTGAGTGCTCGCGCATCATTCAATAGTGTCTGTCTGATGTAATAGAGTTTCCAATTATTTTCTGCTGTCGCTAAATCTATTCCTTTCAGTTCCGGCAATGCTTCAAGTTGCGACATATCACCGCCGGCGCTGCGATAGGCATCGATTGTCATAAAGAAATTGCGTGCTGTCAATCCGGTGTTGTTCGTTGTATAGACAGCGCGTTTGCCTAAAGAATGATAGTAACGATAGTAGATAGCCGCATGACTCACAGCATCTTTCAACGCCTCTAATCCCTTGGATTTCAGACTGTCATCATCAAGCAATTCAGCAAGTCTGATGTATGCCTGACCGATTTCTATCGCCTCATTTTTAGGCACATAATTTTTCATATACGTCATGTAGCGATATGCCTTTTGTGGAAGTTTTTCTTCAATCACATTAAGCACCTCTAATGCTTTCTGCGCCTTCCTTTCACGATTTTCCGGTTCAGATTCAGCTTCTTCAAGCAATGTGTTGGCAAGATCTGCCAACATTCGACGCTGATAGGACAGCATCTTACCGTTTGTGTCGTCAAAATACGGCACCTCATCTGCATCAGCACCTCCCCATTGGAATTTTTCCACTGCTCGTAACGTGCGCTCTGTGTCAACAGCGATATTACCTAAGCGCGAAATCGGAATTAAACGATATGCCATGCCCTCTTGTCGCAGATAAGGGGTAAAACCAAGTAACTCTTTGCCTCGGCATATATTAGTCCAATAAATCGGTCGTTTCCACCCTTCTGCAGCATTCGTGGAAATAATGTCAAGCATCAACAATTCGTCCATACGAATGTGGCTTGTTCTTCCCGACAATATTTTTCTCATGTCGATAGTGATGCACGACGGCAAGTCAGCTGTATCTTCAGCGAGCACCAACCCCACATCCACAAGCGCACGCCTATCCAAAGGAATTGTCACCACAGGATGTTTCACTTGTGGCTGTCGTCGATTGTTGCAAACAGCTGAATCAGAATATATTTCGCGCAACGACATCAATGCATCGACAGGCGAAGAATCACAATCGAAGAAATAAGCAATCGATCGACGTCGCATTGCGATATCTTTTGGCTCGGCTATTGTCGGCACAGGGTCTGCTTCGTATGCCGGTTGCATCAACTGCGTCGCATACCAATCAGTCGTCAGATAAGCAAGATTAATTATTCTGACATCGCGACGAATACCTTCCACTTCTTGAGCATACCAAAGAGGGAACGTAAAATTGTCGCCATTAAGGAAAAGTATTGCGTTCGGCTCGAGACTCTCAAGATAGTTAACTGCATAATCTCTTGCCGCTTTTCGTCCGCTTCTGTCATGGTCATCAGCTGTCTGCGACAACATCTGCACAGGCACAGCCAAACCGATAGCGACAGCAACCATGGCTGCATAATGGCTTTTTAAAGCAAATCTATCGAAAATTTGCCCTACCCACTTGCAGATCATCATCACTCCGACACCGATCCAAATAGCAAACGCATAGAAAGAGCCGGCAAACGCATAATCGCGTTCACGTGGTTCGCCCGGTGTCTGATTAAGATAAATCACTATCGCAATGCCCGTCATAAAGAAAAGAACAAATGTCATAACGGCTTGACGACGCCCGTCTTTCCCTTTTCGACATTGCCACACTATACCCAAGACACCTAATAGCAACGGCAACATATAGTATCGGTTATGACCTCTATTGCTACGACCTATATCATCGGGCATCAACGATTGCTTGCCAAGCATGGCATCATCGGCAAGAGGAAGTCCTGTGATAAAATTTCCGGCATCAGCCTGTCCCTGACTTTGCAAGTCATTCTGACGACCACAGAAATTCCATAAGAAATAGCGCATATACATGTAGCCTATCTGATAGCCGAAAAGATAACTCATATTCTGAATAAACGTCGGCTTCGGCAAACGTCGTGCTGTCCTTTCTCCGGAAAAAGCATCTGCCATCACCACATATTCGCCACTCTCCGTAACAGCGTCAGTCACCTCAACGCTATCCATGTTTTCAGGCGTCATACCTGTCCAACCTCGATAATCATCAATGTGAGAAGCGCTGAAAATTCGAGGCAAAATCATATTCAATTCAGGAGTTGTCACATACTCATAGTCATAATCATTGAATAAATAGCAATCTCCTCCTCGAGCTATCAATTGTGAGTTGTAGGCAGAATCTTCAAACGTGGCAAATCCACTATTTAGGCGAGGCATGAGTCCATACTGCCCTTTTATGAATTTTGGCTTTCCCTGTTTCTTATAATAAGAATTATAGTTGTAGTCACATTCTCCTGTGACTGTATCGATTGTCTCTTTTTCTATCTTTATGCGCTCCGAGAACGGCGTAGGGCCATACAATAACGGATGCGCCTTGTATTGCTCTCGGTTAAGATATGATTCCAACGAAAACAAATTATCGACTGCATTCTGATTCATCGGAGGATTTGCATTAGCGCGTATCAATATGACTCCGTAGCTCGAATAGCCGATAAATATCACAAATATGCTCCACACGATTACGTTGTAGATACGCACATTGATTTTCTTTACCGCAACAAACATCCATACACCCCACATCGCAAGCAACGATATTGTCATCACCGGACTACCCATACACAACATTCCGGAAACTGCAACAGACAAAAACACCGAAAGACGAATTCTTTGAGAAGAACGTTGTGAATTTAATTCGCATAACGCCCATAGCATCGACGCCATAAGCAGCACGACATACACAAATACTCCACTATTGTACGACATCTGCAACGTGTTGACACACAGCAACTCAACCCATTGAGCGACCTTGATAAATCCCGGCACCAAACCGAAAAGTATCAATCCGACAATCACAAACGAAAGCAAAAGAACTCCTGCGACGTGAATTGCCTTCAGATGCCGCTTCTTGCGATAAGCAAATATTAATGCTATGGCCGGAATACACAGTAAATTCAACAGATGCACCGCAACAGACACACCTATTATGTATGCTATCAAAATCAGATAACGGTCAGAGTGTGGTTTATCTGCACATTGCTCCCACTTCAAAGCAAGCCATACGACCAACGCTGTGCAAAACGACGAAAACGCATAGACTTCTGCTTCAACAGCCGAGAACCAGAAAGTATCGCTCCACGTATAAGCCAACGATCCGACCACGCCACTGCCGACTATGGCAATCACAGATGCAAGAGAATAACCACTCTCTTTCTTGCAAAAGCGAGACACCAACATCGTTATCGTCCAATACAAAAGCAATATCGTCAGTGCGCTCAACACTCCGCTCATAGCATTTACCATCAATGCCAATTGCGTAACATCTGATGCAAAATTACAGAACACCCTGCCTGCCAACATAAAAATCGGATTACCCGGTGGATGTCCCACTTCAAGCATTGCTGCCTGCGCCACATATTCTCCACAATCCCAATATGAAACTGTCGGCTCAAGCGTCAACATATAAGTAAGCATGGCGATTATGAAAACCGTCCAGCCTGTAATTTTATCTATCAGCCTATATCTGCGCTCTGAAATCATTTTGAACACTCTATTTTCTGCGAATTTACAACAAAATCCACAATTGGCAAAAGCATAATGCCTTTTTATGGTATCGAATCGACCTTTTCTCCCTTACTGTTTGCTCCTGTATGTTCTGATTTATCGACATTGTTTTCCGTCGGTAAATCCTCTCTTTCAACAGCCGACTCTTGCTGTTTTGTCTTTAACTTCACTGTGTCATTCGTCTCTTCATCCGGCTTGTCGGCAGGATATGTCGTCCCATCCGGCTGAGAAAGATAGCGCTCAACCTTTTTAGAAAAGCTCGACGAATAAGCATTAAAGACATTAAAGGCAAATAGTATATCGGTGATTTTATGCCCTTCGACATAACGTTTCATGTTTTTTGTAAAATATCGGGCATCAACCACATGCACTTCCTCAAACGAATAGAACAGATACCCCGGCAAAGCATTGCCATAGCTGTCTTTTATGATAAGCACCTTTCGACCATTCTTTGTTGAAGTTTTCACTTGTGTCAATTTCTTGTCGCTGCCCATGAATGTGCTATACGCACCACCCGAACCATCATTAAATTTATAGAAATAAGGTCCCGCCATAGGCTTGCTTTCGCGAGTCACCTGATAATTTTTGTTGACGTCATAGACTATGTATGTTGTCGCATAATCCACACCCTTCGGTACATAATACACGAAATCTTCCGGTGCTTTCTTTACTGATATATCTTTCGAATAACCATACATCGACCCGACAAAATTTTTAACTACTCTGCGATCATAGTTATCCAACGGCTTAAATGGCACTCCTGCCACTTTGGCAAAAGCCTCTGCCGCATAATAAGCTCCAAGCGGAGCCCAATGATGATCGGTGCGCAGATAAATATCTTCATCGGCATGGCGTCGTAATGCCATATAAGCATCGACAGCTTTTACACCGGATGCCAACAATGAGTGAATATTTTCTATGAATGGTCGCTGCGGATTAGAATATTTCTTCACCTTTTCCGGACAATAAAATTCTATTGAATTCGGAATTGTCATTGAATAGATATTTACTTTTGAGCCAAATGTTTCTCTATACTTATTGACCACCTCTGCGTATGCGCCTCCTCCTTTTGAGCCGCCACCAAATATCATCAATGCTCTGACATTTTCTCCACTGCCGGCAATGATTATCCCGGAATTTGCCAATTTCGCATTATCTTCCAAATTCAAACTATCCGGATATTCTTCAGCACCTGCCTCATTTCCCGACGACTCTTGAGAATTTGATATTGCCACATTATCTTGCGAAATCTGAATCTTGACATCATCCTCACCAATCGAAAGACGCTTCGCTTGGTCAAACTCCATGCTCCACGCCATAAACGTATCTCGATATGGCTCGCTATCGCCAAACCATGATGAAATCTCCTTCGTATATTCGCCGGAAAACAATTTATCCCATGAAAATTCCGGAAATGCTGCCAAATCGCGCTTTTCCAGCTCTGAAAATGTACTCCGAGGAAATGTATCAAAGACTATTGTGTAGCCGGCAAACATTGCCACCACCACAATTGCAAATATTATATGACTTACTTTCATTGCTCTATCTCTATTACATTAAAAACGTGTGTAGATGAACGCATTATTTGTCGCTCCGACAAGCAATGCCACACTCAATGTCAATATTGCCACCGACACCACCACTCGTGCCGACACAAACAATATCCCTTTCAATACGTTGTCACCGGGCAATAGTCTGTCGGCAAGCCCCACTATTCGGCTTCTTATCGGCAGGCTGAATACTATCGCTGCCACCCATAGCCAAAAATTATCGAGCAATGCGCCTTGTTCTATGACATCGCTTTGATATGCTGTGTTGCCAACAAACGACGAAAAGAATTGTGTCATATTGCCAAAATCATCAAAGTAGAAAATTCCCCACCCGACAACAACCAACAGCAAACTATAGATGTGCATCAACACTCCCGGCACTCTGTCTTTTATCCTCAGAATTGTGTATTTCTCTATCATGACTATCAGACCGAAATACAAACCCCAAATTATAAAATTCCAACTTGCACCATGCCACATCCCGGTCAGAAACCACACTATCATTATATTCAACGACTGATGCGAACGATTTCCTCCCAATGGGATATAGACGTAGTCCCTGAAAAAGCTTCCCAACGACATGTGCCAACGACGCCAAAAATCTGTTATCGAATTGCAACAATACGGATGATTGAAGTTTTCATTGAAATGAAATCCCAAACAACGTCCCATGCCTATCGCCATGTCGCTATAACCGGAAAAATCAAAATATATTTGAAATGTAAATGCCAATACCCCAATCCAAGCACCGGACATCGACAATGAGCCAAGACCATCTGCCAAAAATTGATCGGCTATCTCTGAAAACTGATTTGCCAATATCACTTTCTTTCCAAGACCGATAAGAAAACGAAACGCCCCGTCGGAAAAGTCTTTTATGCAGACACTGCGATTATGTATTTCTTCAGCCACCGTGCCATAGCGCACTATCGGACCGGCGACAAGCTGTGGAAACATCGAAATATACAATAACAAATCTTTAAACTTATATTGCACCGGCGATTCGCGTCTATAGACATCAACCAAATAAGAGATAGACTGAAAAGTGTAAAAACTGATACCTATCGGCAACGATATTTGTGGAATGCCGACCGGCAACCCCATATCATTCAGCACCTGTGCAAAAAATCCGGCATATTTGAATATACCCAATATAAGTAAATTACCAATTAACCCGGTGGCTAACGCCATACGACGTTTGCCTCCTTCAGACCGAGCTATCCACAATCCCGACAAATAGTTGATATACACACATATCAACATCAAAAAAACATAAATCGGCTCTCCCCAAGCATAAAACACAAGCGAGAAGATCACCAACATCATATTCTTGTAAGCATTGCTTTGCTTCGCGACGCCTTGAACGTTTCGATTATCCAACCAATACCCTATCAGATAACATAGAGCAAACAATGGGATAAAAACGAACAGAAAAAACAAATCAGAAAAAACCATTACTCACTAATTTTATTTTCTTCACAAATAAATTCACAAACTTTGCAGGCTATCATCTCGCCATTTAAGCGAGCACCGCGTTCTGAGGTGTGTGTTCCGTCGTATGTATTCACCTTTTCCTCCAACTCCTCATCACTTCTGACACTTCCCTCTATATCCTGACGAATGACATGGCATCCCAAGCTTGTCCCCACAGATTCTATAAGTTCGCCGACAATGCCAATAATGCTCTTATCGACTTTTATCGTCTGCAATGGCGTTAGCAATACTATTTCGGCATCCGGAAAATCTTCTCGGAGCAATTCACAACAAAGAGCGATGGATTTCTCTATTGTCAAATTTTTCGACGGTTCTAACGAGAGTGTGTTTTCTCGTTGATCATCAGAGGCTTTTCTTTGCTGCATTGCATACGGACGATGCTGTGAAAACCATGCATCATTTGTGCCTGCAGAGATTATAATCAGCTCCGGAACAGGTTGCTCACCGACTGCATACGCATACTTCAATCGGCACACTTGATTATAGACCACATTATTGTCGCCCAACACTTCTATGTTTTCAGTCAAATTACAAACTGTCGATGGCGTATTGGTCCACGTCGCCCCACTTCGAGCGTAACTGCCAATCGTTTTGGGGATAAACGCATCCTTGAACCATTTGCTCCATCCTTTGGAATTACTGCAATCTTCACCCCCAAGCCACGTATTGGAGTCTCCAAGCAGAACCACGTCCATATCCGAATGATCACTGCACATTGCTTTTGCACTCGGAGCGCTTACAACAAAGAGCAGCATAGCAACTACAATGCTATGCCACTCCTTTATCACTATCTTCTTATTCTCAGCCACTTTGTTCCGTTATGATTGTATTGTAACAAAAACGGTACAAAGTTAACTATTTTTATTCAAAATCTGGCTGGTATGATCTTTTGTATTTACTTTTTCGATAATATCTTCAATCACTCCATTTTCATCGATGATAAATGTGGTGCGCACCGTACCCATTCCGACACGTCCACACATTTTCTTTTCTCGCCAAACGCCAAACGCCTCGTTAAGAGTCTTATCCACATCAGCCACTAAGCGGAAAGGCAAACCATGTTTCTCTGCAAAGCGACCATGCGAAGCCGCGCTATCTTTGCTGACTCCGATCACCTCATAACCTGCGCTACGCAACGCATCATAATTATCGCGCAAATTGCATGCTTGTGCCGTACAACCCGAAGTATTATCTTTCGGATAGAAATACAACACTACCTTTTTACCCGCATAATCCGACAATTTCACTTCATTGCCATTGGCATCAACGCCCAATACTTCCGGCGCCTTATCTCCTATTTTCATGATTTTATATTTCTTTAAATGTTTATATCTGTAGTCTTTCAGTAAACATTTACTCATCCTTTTTTGTTTGCTGAGCCTCTGATTTTTGTCGAGCTTGTTGTGCCTTCAACTGCTTACGCCAACGCAGCCTACGAGCCTCACCTCCCGATGTCTTCGACTTCAGATACTCCTCATATTGCTTCTCCAAATAATTGTCTGCCATCGTCAAACCTGCTTTGCCACTGCTTTACAACAAATCACTATTCGTTGCCAATAAATTTCTTAATTCGTTTTGCCACAATCCCAAAGTTAAAACTTTGAGACCAATAATAGAAAAGGAGTCTCCTTATTTGGAAACTCCTTCGTAGCCCATAGGAGAGTCGAACTCCTCTTTTGAGAATGAAAATCTCACGTCCTAACCGATAGACGAATGGGCCATCCTAAACCTGACGCACAACTATTCGTTAGTGCCGGTTTTTATTTTTTAGCTAACCATTGGCTATTATTAATTCTTAGAGAGAATTAACGTGTTTAGCCAACTTGCTCTTAAGGTTAGATGCTTTATTTTTAGAGATAATGTGCTTACGACCGAGACGATCAAGAAGAGCACTCACCTTGTTAAGAGCTTCTGTAGCTTCAGCTTTGTCTGTCATTTTACGAACACGACGAACTGCATTGCGAGAAGTCTTTGCCCAATAACGGTTTTCGATTCTTCTCTTTTCCGTTTGGCGGATTCTTTTTTCTGATGATTTATGGTTTGCCATCGTTATTTCTAAAATCTTTTTTTGTTTTTAATTGGTAGCCCATAGGAGAGTCGAACTCCTCTTTTGAGAATGAAAATCTCACGTCCTAACCGATAGACGAATGGGCCACTTATTGCAACTGCTTTTTGCATTTTGCGAGTGCAAAGTTACAACGTTTTTTTTAATCCACCAAATTTTTTCGCTTTTTTGCGATTATTTTTTTTGATTATTCTTAAACATCTTACAATCCAACAATTCTAAACACTTGTAAATCACCATATTATACATTGTCGCGATTAACTGATTTTTTTATTGTTGTCTATTCATTATTTTAATCAAAAAGCGAACCTTGCTCGGATTCTCGCCAACGCCCAAGATGTCGGTAGGCAATATCTGTCACTTCTCGACCTCGTGGAGTGCGCTTTATAAATCCTTCTTTTATAAGGAATGGCTCATAGACTTCTTCAAGTGTTCCCGCATCCTCTCC
>JAEIGA010011885.1_pt1 | contig 13200 bp, 11 predicted proteins | sample 9270691 | NCBI WGS metagenome assembly JAEIGA01 (sample SAMN17057246, study PRJNA624740) | gut metagenome | biome: biome; isolation source: fecal sample | host: Bos grunniens | place: China: Xizang | collected 2019 | reverse complement strand
ACGGTGGTTTGAAGGGATGGGTGTATTTCAAGCGAATACGTCTTAATCTGGGTGTGGATCTTGGTCAGTATCAGTATGATAAGTTCGATTCATTCGGTGATAAGCACAAGGCTTGGCACCGTATTAGTTCGTGGGGTGGTGACCTTACATTCGACGTAAACTTCCTCTCGTCGCCGGCCTCGGCAACAATGGCTCTTACGCTCTCGGTATATCGTCCAAGCGAGGGCGGATTGTTTATTACGTTCGGTGCGGATTTGCCACTATAGTGGCACGGAAGCAAAAATCAGATTAAATATTGTCTAAATATTAGACGCAGAGTATGGGTTTATAAAATAAATTTATAACTTTGCGTGAGGTATTATTGTAACTGAAGAAAAAGATGACTGAGAGAACCAAAAAACGTATCATTCGCTGGGTATGGATATTGGGTATGACTCCCCTGATGCTGATATTTACATTGATGATATTGGCAGCTACGGGCGTATTTGGATATATGCCGACTTTTGAGGAGCTGGAGAACCCTAAGAGTAATATCGCCAGTGAGATATATGGTGACAATGGCGAGATAATAGGTACATTCTTCATTGAAAACCGTTCATATGTGCAGTATGAGGATTTGATGGCGGTAGATTCGGCTAACAACTTAGTGTTGAATGGTCGCCTGATGCCACCTGTCGTGGCAGCTCTCATCTCGACAGAGGACCTGCGTTTTTACAGCCACTCAGGTATCGACATAACATCGCTGTTCCGCGTTGGTCTGAAGACGATAATTATGCGTAACACAGCTCAGGGTGGTGGTAGTACCATCACTCAGCAGCTGGCAAAAAACCTCTTTCCACGTGAGGGCGTCGCTGGTGGAGGTATAGCACGTGCGGCGAAGCTCGGTATGTTCAAGATAAAGGAGTGGGTGACAGCACTCAAGCTGGAGTATAACTACACCAAGGAGGAGATTGCTGCGATGTATCTCAACACTGTGGGATATGGAACAAATGCCTTTGGTATAAAGTCGGCATCGCGAATATTCTTCGACAAAGCCCCTAACGAGCTAAATATTCAGGAGGCGGCACTGCTGGTGGGTGTGGTGAATGCTCCATCGCGTTATTCGCCTGTGTATCATCCCGAGGCGGCACTCCAGCGTCGTAACTTGGTGCTGAAGCGTATGGAGACATCGGGAGCTTTGACTACGGAGCAGTATGACTCGCTGAAGCAGTGCCCGATAGAGTTGAGATACAGCCAGATAAGTCACAACTCGGGTCAGGCGAGATACTTCCGCGAGATGTTGCGTCTGACGATGACCGCGAAGCCTCCGACAAGAAATCAGTTCCAGACAGACTGGGACTATGAGCAGGCTCTGAAGCAGTATAACGAAAATCCTATATATGGCTGGTGTCACAAGAACACGAAGGCGGATGGCACGCCATACAACATCTATCGTGACGGTCTGCGTATCTACACGACAATAAACCCTACTATGCAGCGATATGCCGAGGAGGCATTGCAGAAGCAGATGGCGACGGTCGTGCAGCCTCGTATGGATCAGCAGGTGAGGGCAACGGGTGTGTTGTTTCAGGATGTGAGCAAGGAGACGCGTGACGGCATAATCCGTCGTGGAATGCGTAACTCGGACCGCTTCCGTGAGATGCATAAGGCGGGATATAGCGACGAGGAGATATATGCTTCGTTTGAGAAGAAGTGCCGAATGAAGATATTTACCTTCAAGGGCGAACGCGATACGATAATGACTCCTCGCGACTCGGTGCTGCACCATAAACAGATTCTGCGTGCGAGCTTCGTGGCTATGGAGCCACAGTCGGGCCATCTGAAGGCGTATGTGGGAGGTCCTAACTTCCGCTACTTCAAGTACGATATGGCGAAGCAGGGTAAGCGTCAGATAGGTTCAACGGTGAAGCCTTTCATCTATACCTTCGCCATTGACCAATTAGGTCTGACACCTTGCACGATGGCACCTAACCAGCCTGTGTCGATAGAGACACCTGCGGGAATATGGTCGCCAAAGGAGGCGGGAAAGCACGAATATGATGGCGTGCTGCACCCTCTGTATTGGGGCTTGGCGAACTCGCGTAACAACTACTCGGCGTGGGTGATGAAGCAGGCGAAGCAGCCTGAGACAGTAGCAGACTTCATCCATAATATGGGTATCAGCAGCTACATATATCCTGCTTATGCGATGTGTCTGGGAGCATTTGAGTCTAACGTCTTTGAGCTGGCGAGTGCATACTCTACGTTGGCGAATGAGGGTGTACACATAGAGCCTATATTCGTGACACGTATAGAGGACAGACAGGGTAATGTGATTTCGTCATTTGTGCCTAAGTCGAACGATGCGGTGAACAAGTACACAGCCTACACTATGCTCACGATGTTGCAGAAGGTGATTACAGCCGGCACGGGAGGTCGTATGAACTGGATGTTTGGTATGAACGATGTAGAGATGGGCGGTAAGACAGGTACGTCGAACAACAACCGCGATGCGTGGTTTATGTGCGTGACACCAAACCTCGTGGCAGGCTCGTGGGTAGGTGGCGAGGATCAGTCGGTGCACCTTAACTCGCAGGGTGAGGGTAGTGTGATGGCTCTGCCTATCGTGGGCGAGTTCTTCAAGATGGTATACGACGATGGCACGTTGGGCGTAAAGCGTACTGACCGCTTCGCACGCCCCGAGGGATGGACATCGTATGACTGCCCCAAGGAGATTATACCCGACGCAGCAACAGTGGGAGCTGTGGATGATGATGAGTTTTTTGACTAAAAAGGTTTTTGAGATATGAGAATTGCTATAGTTGGTGCCAGCGGTGCCGTAGGTCAAGAGTTTTTGACAATACTTAACGAGAAGGTCGATTTTCCGGTGGATGAGTTGTTGCTCTTTGGCTCGCCACGCAGTGCGGGAAGCAAATATATGTTTCGTGGTAAGGAGGTTGAGGTGAAGCTCCTGCAACACAACGACGACTTCAAGGGTGTCGATATTGCCCTCACCTCGGCAGGTGCGTCGACATCAAAGGAGTTTGCCGAGACGATAACAAAGCACGGAGCGATAATGATTGATAACTCGAGTGCATTCCGTATGGATGAGGATGTGCCATTGGTAGTGCCCGAGGTGAATGCCGAGGATGCACTTTTCGCACCACGTAACATCATAGCAAACCCTAACTGTACGACAATTCAGATGGTGGTGGCTCTGAAAGCTATAGAGGACCTCTCACACATCCGCAAGGTGCACGTGGCGACATATCAGTCGGCGAGTGGTGGCGGTGCATCGGCGATGGCGGAGCTCGAGCATCAGCATAAGCAACTCGTTGAGGGCGAGGAGCCTACGGTGGAGAAGTTCGCATATCAGCTGGCATATAATGTCATCCCTCATATCGACGTATTTATGGATAATGACTACACGAAGGAGGAGATGAAGATGTATAACGAGACACGCAAGATTATGCACTCCGATATTGAGGTATCGGCAACGTGTGTGCGTGTGCCCGTGATGCGTGCTCACTCCGAGAGCATATGGGTGGATACAGCCGAGCCAATATCTGTTGAGGCGGCACGTAAAGCCTTCGCCGAGGCTCAGGGTGTGGTGCTGGTGGATAACCCTGCCGAGAAGCAATATCCTATGCCTCTATTCATCGCCGGCAAGGAGCCTGTATATGTAGGTCGTATTCGTAAAGATATCACCTCTGAGAATGGTCTTACATTCTGGTGCGTAGCCGACCAGATTAAGAAGGGTGCGGCACTTAATGCGATACAGATTGCGGAGTGGTTAATCAATAACAAATCCATTTAACGGGCATCTTCGGCGTTAAGTTCCTTATGCTCGAACAAAATAATTAGGGCTATCTTCCGATGGGAGGTAGCCCTAAATCATACGCATAAATCATCTTTAGTGTTTGCGGATGAACTCCAACAAGAGAGGGTAGCCTGGCTCGCACATACCGTGACCATAGCCATCGAACTCATAGAGTGTGGCATCGTCATCGCCGGCAAGACGCAACATACGCCAGAAATAGGCATTCTCCTCATAGCGTCCCAACATCTCCAGCTCTCTGTCGCCCGAAAGAATAAGTATAGGGGCTGCGTCACCTCTGACGTGGTAGAGAGGTGCCAATGAGTCAACAATAGGTTGCTTGTCGGCAATGCCACGTGAACGACGCTCCTCAAAGTGGGTGATAGCCTGACCGCTGAAGGGGATGATACCTGCCAGTGCGTCGGCATCCTTGTCGTACTTCGCTAAGCGGCTCTTGTCCAGACCGACCATTGTGACCAGATAGCCGCCGGCAGAGTGTCCCGAGATGAAGACCTTGTCGGGATTGCCGCCATACTTAGAGATGTTATCCATAACCCACGCGATAGCACAAGCGGCATCGTCGATAATCTGCGTCACGGGAACGTGTGGCGAGAAGCGGTAACCTACGCCGACAACAACAGCTCCGTCACGCAACAACTCCTGTGGTATATGTCGCCATCCACCCGTAAGACCTCCACCGTGAAACCATACGATGACAGGGCGTGCCTCAGCTCCCTCGGGATAGGCGATATCCATACGGCACATCTTTGTGGCGTAGTCATCAACCGAACGGTAGATGATATCCTTCTCTGTTTTGTATTGGTGCTCCTGCGAGTAGGCAACGCTACAGCACAGGGCAAGTGTTACCAATAAAAAAATCTTTCTCATACGCTTATGCTTTTTTAATTGTTGAAATAAAATCGTTGTTGTTGAGCCATATAGCCTCCGTAGCAAACCAGAACTCACGTGCCTCGGTGCTCTGCGATGGGTGCTCCGCACGGCAGTCCGAGAGGTATGCCTCGTCGGCGGGGTGCTCCGTGGCGATAAACTCCTCCCACCATAGTTTGTGGCGTGTGCGGAGAGTACGCAGGGTGTCCTTGTCGATGCCACCGCTGCGACGATACTCTGCCCACAGGTTTATCAGATGGTACTCGGGTGACTTGGTGGATATATTGAACAGAGCATCCTCCAGGCAATCCCAATCCTCGAGCAGGATATAGCACAGGGCGAGCATAACGACAGCCTCCAAGTGGTCCTCCTCGTCGAGAGCGAGCAGCTGCTCCCAGAGTGTGGTGGCGGTCTCTATCTCGCCTATCGAGAGGTGGTCGGCGGCAGAGAGGTAGAGCAGTTCCATAGCTGCACGAGAGTCCTTGTCGTCCCAATTAAGGCGTACATCCTCCTCGCCGATGGCATCGAGCAGAGCCTCGACACCCTCCAGACGCAGCTCGCACGCACCGCTGATGCTACCATCAGCCTCCATAGCACGTGAGCGACGCAGCAGCGAGGTGAGCTTTTCGCCTCCGTCGATGGACATATATTCTGTAGAGACGGGTTTAAGCTTTAATCTTATCATCGCGTCGGAATTTAAGTGTTGCAAGAGCAGCTATCACAAGGGTAACGACACCACCCAGGATGTAGGCGAGGGTGCGGTTCTCCATACCGATGAACTCGGTCTTGGAGATGAAGATGTAGCTGCTGCAGATGTATGTCATAAAGAGTGCAGGCAGAAGTGCTAACCAATAGGTCTGGCCACCCTTCTTGTAGAGGTATACGGTGATGGTCCATAGCACAAAAACGCTCAAAGTCTGGTTAGACCAGGCGAAATAACGCCACAGGATATCGAAGTTGATAAAGAGCAACGACACGCCGATAGCGAAGAGAACGCTGCTGACAGCAAGACGCTTCACGATGTTACGTTGGTCAAGATGGAAGATGTCGGCAACGATAAGACGTGCTGAGCGGAAGGCTGTATCTCCCGAGGTGATGGGGGCTGCGACAACGCCCAGCAGAGCCAGCAGACCTCCAGCAACGCCCAAAGTGGTGTTGGCGATATGGTCGACTGCCCAGCCCGCATTGTTGCCGTGTGCGGCAAGAGCCTCCTGAAGTGAGTCCACTCCACCGAAGAATGCCATAGCAATGGCTGCCCAGATAAGAGCTATGATAGACTCGGTAATCATCGCACCATAGAATACCGAACGACACTCCTTCTCGTTGTTGACGCAACGTGCCATAAGCGGTGACTGCGTGGCGTGGAAGCCCGAGATAGCACCGCAGGCAATGGTGATGCAGAGCATAGGAATGAGTGGCAGGTTGTCGGCATTGAAGTGGTGGTTGCGTATCTCACTCAGCTCGGGCACGGTGTAGTCGCCAAAGAGGATGATGTAGAGCAAGCCCAAAGCCATAAAGATGAGTGCTGCACCGAAAATGGGGTAAATCTTACCGATGAGTTTGTCGATAGGGAGCAGTGTGGCTATGAAATAGTAGACGATGATTACGCCAATCCACCACCAGAGACCTATGCTCTCGAACATTCCGTCAAGCAGTGTGGCAGGGGTGCGTACGAAGACCGCTCCCACGAGGATGAGCACCACGATGGAGAATATGCGGAGCACAAACTTGGCTTTGTCACCCAAATAGATGCCGATAATCTCGGGTATGCTCAGACCTCCGTGGCGGAGCGAGATGACAGCCGAGATATAGTCGTGCATAGCACCGAGGAAGATACCGCCGAGGGTAATCCACAGGAAGGCTACAGGACCGTAGCAAGCACCCATAATAGCTCCGAAGATAGGTCCTACACCTGCAATGTTCAGGAGCTGGATGAGGAACGTACGCCAGCGAGGCATAGGGATGTAGTCTACACCATCGTACATAGTCTCCGATGGCACTTTAGCCTTAGAGTCGATGCCGCATACCTTCTCAAGGAACTTACCATAGGTGAAGTAGGCTGCAATGAGCATCGCCAGACAGATAAGAAAGGTAATCATTGTTTATGGTTTTAGTAATTATTAGCTCTAAAAAGTATCGGAATGGCATCCGCAATTATTTGCGAATTTACTAAAAAAAGATGAAATAATAGTTTTTTTAGAGGTTAATAGTATCAATGAAAGGAAATATTTACGATATTTGCACTCCGAAAGGGAGCTTCATTTCCCCTTTGCCGCAATAGCTCAGTTGGTAGAGCGTTTCACTCGTAATGAAAAGGTTTCGCGGGTTCGAGTCCCGCTTGCGGCTCATATATCCTCTAAAAAGACGAACTTCTGCGTTACGCTCACTCTCGAAATGCTCATTTACGTCAAGTAAACTCCGCTTTCTCGAGCTTCGCAAGCCTTGAATTTCATTCTTTTTAGAGGATATCTGTTTTCTAATCGATGTGTGTAATTATCCCACCGTACAAAATCTGCATCACTCTAATCAAAAATTAAGAGGAGCAGAAAATTATCCACAAATAAATTCTAAGAGGAGAAAGGATAGATTTACTCCAACGGCTTGCGTTCGTAGCTGTCGATAAGCGAGCCGCGGGTGCGGTTGAGGATGAGGGCACCTCGGCTGCGGGCGTAGCGTTCCAGGACCTCGTGGCCGCGGAAGAGCTCGGCGGTCTCCGCAAGATAGCTACTCATAGTATAGGGCTGAGGTGGGTTGGTGGCATTGACATAGATGGGTGTTGGATGAGCAAGAACTCCATCGTAGTAATGTGAGATGGTGCGGCAGAGCTGATTCTGCTCATTGACCATCAGACCATCGAGCAGGGTGTGGTCCACGCCATAGAGCTCTATCTGCTTATAGCCCAGCAGCAGAGCAACGAAAATGCCATTCTGCACCACCGTACCGAAGTTACCTGAGCCTAAGCCGTGGCGGTAGCACCAATGCTCCAAACAATGGTAGCCCTTGTAGGGGATGGTGTGGAAGGGGACAATGCGGATGTTGGGGTTGTGATTTACAGCGGCAGCATAGTCAAAGTGTTCGGGGTTGTAGCACTGAACGTAGAGTGTCATCTGCCAATCTATGTGGCTCAGCGAGGCGTAGAGCAAATCGCGACGCTCGCTTCTGCCCGCCTCACGGAAGAATTGCGGGTCGGAGAGGATGTAATACTTGGGACGAAGGGTGAAAAACTCATTGCTCAGGGCGAAGAAGTTGACCGCCATAGTGTCCATCTTTGCCCACTCCCCACGCTCCGAGAGCAGCTGCATCTCTGCCTTGAGCGAAGGACCATTACCCAGAATAGCAATACGTCCCTCGGGGTTCATATCAACAGCTCCCGCCTTAGCGACACGATTGCGAAAACCCTCCTTTACAACGACAGCCGAAAAGAAGAAGAGAGTGTCAATGGTGCGGTGCAGTGCCTCCTTTATGCGTAATCCTATGCTCATAGCCGACAATAGTTATTGCAAAACTAATAAAATATCGTTACATTTGCAACTATGGAGGCTACGCAGATAAATATATCGGTCGTGATACCGCTCTACAACAAGGCGGCGGAGATAGAACGCACGTTGCGTTCGGTGCTGGCTCAGTCGCTGCAGCCGTTGGAGATAATTGTTGTCGACGACGGCTCGACGGATGGCAGTGCAGCCATTGTGGAGCGTGTGGGCGGTGAGCGTGTGCGTCTGGTGCATCAGCAAAATCGCGGTGTGAGTGCTGCACGTAACAGAGGTATCGAGCTCTCGCGTGGCGAGTATGTAGCATTCCTCGATGGTGATGACAGGTGGAACCCCGACTATCTGCAGACACTGGCGGCATTTATTTCACGACATCCCGACTGTGGAGCATACGGAACAGCATTCTATGTTGAGAGCGACGAAGGCTTGGTGGAGGCTGATGTGCCACAGGTGGAGGGCGAGGTGGATTTCTTCGCTGAGTCGATGCACAGCTACGTGCTGATACCCTCGGCGGCGACAATACGCCGCGACGTGTTGCTCGATGTGGGCGGCTTCCCCAATGGTATGCGTATGGGCGAGGATCAGTTCCTGTGGACAAAGGTGGCTCGCCGAGCAAAAGTAGCATTTCTGCCAACGCCTTTGGTTATATACTCCCGTGCGGCGACAAACCGCTCGGCAGCGATGTATCGACCTGAAGAGTCGTTATACTCCTTTGAGCAACTATATAACCCTGCGGCGGAGGATTTGAGTAACGAGTATATAGCTCGCGTGGCATTGGGAAAGGCTATCGTGGAGAGTGTGAGTGGCGGAAGAAGGCGTGCGGTGCAGATGGCTAAGTTCTTCAGCTATAATCGTTTATCGCGAAAACTGCTATGGCGACTACGACTGCTCAATATGTTGCCACTATTCCTGCGTAGGGCGGTGCATAACGTCTATTGCAAGGTGGCGTGGAGAGTAAAAAAGAGAGGTCTGTAGCCTCTCTTTTCTCTGTTATCGTGCGGTGTATACCACCTTCTTGGTCTCGAAGAACTCCTCCTCGAAGAACTCCGATATATTTATCTGTTGCCACTTGAGTTTCGTGGCGGCTAACTCAGCATCCAAATCGCCACCCTTGAGATAGAGTATTCCGTTGGGAAGTGTGCCCTTACAGCCTCGTTCAATCTTATTCCATATCCAGCCGACAAAAGGTGACATCTCCGTAACAGCACGCGAGACGACGTAGTCAAACTTCTCGGCAATCTGCTCCACGCGGGTGTTGCGAGCATCTATGTTGGTGATGCCGGCACCCTCGCAGACACCTCTGACTACGGTAATCTTCTTACCTATAGAGTCGGCTGCAACGAAGTGTACGTTGGGGAACATAATGGCGAGCGGAACACTCGGAAAACCACCTCCGCAGCCTACATCCAGCACACGTGCACCATCGGCAAACTGACACACCTTGGCGATGGCAAGCGAGTGGAGAATGTGGCGTAGGTAGAGTTGGTCGAAGTCCTTGCGTGACACGACGTTAATCTTGGCATTCCACTCAGCATAGAGGTCGTAGAGAGCTGCGAACTGCTCTTGCTGGCGGTTGCTCAGGTTGGGGAAATATTTGGTGATGAGCTCAATCATTTCGTATAGTGTTAATGTCTTACTGTTGCTTTTCTTTGGTTGACAGAAGTCCGCAGGCAGCCTGGATATCCTCGCCTCGTGAGGTGCGGATGGTAGTTTGTATACCTTTGGCTGTCAGCGTGTTGCGGAAAGCTATCATCTGCTCCTCCGAAGGGGAGTAATAGGGGGAGTCGGGAATCTTATGGAAACGGATGAGGTTGATGCGGCACTTTACACCATCGAGCAAACGACACAACTCCTTGATGTGGCGTGGGGAGTCGTTCAACCCCTCCATCAGGATGTACTCAAACGACACGCGACGTTGCGATGTGAAGTCGTAGCGACGCAGGATATCCATTACCTCGCGTATGGGGTACGCCTTCTCGATAGGCATAATCTCGGCACGCTCGTCGTGGAAGGGGTTGTGGAGGCTGATGGCTAAGTGAGCCTTAGACTCATCGAGGAATCGTGGCAGCTCCTTAGCAACACCTGCTGTGGAGAGTGTGATGCGGGTTGGAGACCACGCAAAGCCCCACTTGGCGGTGAGGATTTCTATCGCACGCAGCACCTCGTCGGTGTTATCCAAAGGCTCGCCCATACCCATAAAGACCACATTGGTGAGTTTGGAACTGTCGGGGATGGAGAGTATCTGGTTGATAATCTCGCCCGCCGAAAGGGAGTGTTGCAAGCCCTGTCTGCCTGTGGCACAGAACTTACAACCCATACGACAGCCCGCCTGGGAAGATACGCAGAGTGTGGCACGGTCGCCATCGGGAATATATGCCGACTCGATATACTCGCCCTGTTTGGTGGCGAAGAGATATTTCTTCGTGCCGTCAGCCGAGATGCTCTCGCGGAGTGGAGGGGTCAGCCCTAACTCGTAACGCTCCTGCAGGGTGCGACGCACCGCAAGTGAGAGGTTGGTCATCGAGTCTATGCTGTCGACGTGGCTGACATAGAGCCAGCGGGCAATCTGCGAGGCGGCAAAACGGGGCAGATGTTCCCGCTCGCACACCTCGGAGAGTTGCTGCAAAGTCATTCCGTAGAGAGTGTTTTTTTTGCTTGTCATATCGCTTGTAAAATCTCGGTGCCAACAAAAGTAAAAAATTTTTTACATATTTTTCCTGACGAAAGGCTCTTTTTTGATTTTTTATAACTATATTTGCAAAGATAACTGCGTATGGAGTTATGCCAATGTGGTTGGGCTGGAGGATGTGGTCCGCTTCGAGGTATTGTGAGGTGGAAGAACAATCCTTTGAGTGATAGGTGTTTAGGGAGTAAAAAATGCTCTGTGATACCAACTGATGGAGAAACAAATTAAGTAAAAAACAATAGATTTAGTTATGGAAGTTAAAAAATCACCAAGTGCTGATCTTAAGGAGTGGAAAAGAATTTTTCTGCTCATAGGTCTTGCTCTGTCACTCGGAGCAGTGTGCTTTGCCTTCCTTTGGACTCCAAAGGAGTATAAGGTTGAGGCACTCGATTTGGAGCGTGCGATTATTGAGGAGGAGGAGATTCCTATCACTCGTGAGGAAATTAAGCCACCCGCACCACAGCAGCAGAAGGTTGAGGTTAAGGTCTTCAGTGAGATTTTGGATGTCGTAACAAACGATACTAAGGTTGAGACCGATATGTCGTTTGACGATTTCGCTGATGGTCTGGATTTCGACGTTAACTATGTAGTAGCTGAGGATGAGGAGGAGATTATCGAGGATGCTCCGCTGATTAAGGCTGAGGTTATGCCTACATTCCAGGGCGGTGACCTTAACACCTTCCGTCAGTGGGTACAGAAGCAGTTGCGTTACCCTCAGATTGCTCTCGAGAACAACATCACAGGTCGTGTAACTCTGCAGTTCGTCATCGAGAAGGATGGTCGTCTGACAGGTATCAAGGTTTTGGCTTCACCCGATGCTTCACTCTCTGAGGAGGCTATCCGCGTAGTACAGTCATCACCAAAGTGGACTCCAGGTAAGCAGCGTAACCAGCCAGTGCGTGTATCATTTACACTGCCGGTTATGTTCCAGTTGCGTCACTAATATTTACATAAGTGTCCCGCTATATTTATGTGGCGGGATGCTTTTTTTTTACCCCTTAGTGTCTTGAAGAAAGAGATAGTAAATAAGATAGAAGAGCCGCAGGATTTGCGGGAGAGGGCTGTTTTGGTGGCGGTAATACGCGACGGACAACCTATAGAGCAGGCAGAGGAGTATCTTGCGGAGTTGGAGTTTCTGGCTGAGACTGCCGACATTGTGACAGTGCGTCGCTTTACGCAGCGACTGCCACAACCCTCGTCGCGTATATACGTAGGACCAGGTAAGCTGGAGGAGATAGCGGCATATTGCGAGGAGAATGAGATTGATGTCGTTATATTTGATGATGAGCTCTCGCCCGCACAGACCCGTAACATCGAGAAGGAAATGCCTTGCCGACTGCTTGACCGTACACGTCTGATATTGGATATCTTCCTCTCGCGTGCACGTACAGCCTACGCCAAGACGCAGGTGCAACTGGCTCAGTATGAGTATATGCTGCCTCGTCTGGCAGGTATGTGGACTCACCTGGAGCGTCAGCGAGGAGGTACAGGAACACGTGGTGGTGCCGGTGAGCGTGAGATTGAGACCGATAGACGTATTGTGCGTAACCGCATAACGAAGCTCAAGGAGGATCTCTCGAAGATTGACAAGCAGATGGCGGTGCAACGATCAAATCGTGGCTCTATGGTACGTGTGGCGTTGGTGGGCTATACCAATGTGGGTAAGTCGACGCTGATGAACCTTATATCAAAGAGTGAGGTTTTTGCCGAGAATAAGCTCTTCGCGACGTTGGATACTACGGTGCGTAAGGTGGTCTTCGATAATCTTCCATTTTTGATGTCGGATACCGTAGGATTTATCCGCAAACTGCCTACACAGCTCATTGAGTCGTTCAAGTCGACACTCGACGAGGTGCGTGAGGCGGACTTGTTGTTGCACGTGGTGGATATCTCGCATCCGGGCTTTGAGGACCAGATAGCGGTGGTGAAGCAGACACTGCAGGATATAGGTGCTGGAGATAAACCCGTATACCTTATATTTAATAAAATAGATGCCTACACCTACGAGAAGAAGGATGAGGACGACCTGACACCTGCAACGAAGAAAAACCTCTCGCTGGAGGATTTGAAGCAGAGCTGGATAGCGAAGGCTAACACGCCTTGTATCTTCATCTCGGCGGCTGAGCGACTCAATATCGAGAAATTGCGTTCCGATTTGTATGGTATGGTTCGTGAGATACACCAGGGACGCTATCCGTTTAATAATTTCTTATACTAAGAAGAGTAAAACCAACTTATAATAAGACTATGATTCACATTCTTAACAAGGAGAACACCATTCTCAACAAGTTCCTCTCGCAGATTCGCGATAAGGAGGTGCAGAAAGATTCTATGCGTTT
>JAEIGA010011884.1_pt1 | contig 13200 bp, 5 predicted proteins | sample 9270691 | NCBI WGS metagenome assembly JAEIGA01 (sample SAMN17057246, study PRJNA624740) | gut metagenome | biome: biome; isolation source: fecal sample | host: Bos grunniens | place: China: Xizang | collected 2019 | reverse complement strand
CGCAAACACTTCAGCGTGGCTGTTGACCTGACCGGGGTCATTGGTCTGAACAGAGGTCAGGCCGTGGGCGTTGGCGTATTCCATAACCTCATAGAAGCTGTCCACCACCTGCTCAATGGAGGGCTCGGGCACCACATGAGAGACCAGTTCCTTGGCCTTCTCGCTGAAACGACCGTTGGGGTAGCCGTTTTCTTCCTTTTCAAAGACGCCGCCTTCCACCTGGGCGGTATTCTCGTCCACACCGGCCAGTTCCAAAGCCTTGCCGTAGAGTCCCTCGGTCTGCTCCCGGTTGACCTGGAAGAAGGAGGGCACCGACAGACGAAATTTCAGCCCGCAAAGAGTTTCCTCCAAATAATCCTGCCCCCAGAGGGTGCGGTAGGAATCGCCCAGAATCACGTTGGTTCTTTTCTCGTTGGTGCCCAACACCACACCGACCAGGCCCTCGTCAGCCTGTCGCAGAGTTACTACCAACTCCTCCTCATAAGGGAGGCTCTCGCCGTTGACCATCAGGCAGCACAGGCTCTCTCCGGCGGCATTGGTGCGCACATACACATGGCGCACCAGTCCCTTATGTGCCCGCTCGTCATAGGCCGAAACACCGTACCGAGCCATCCACTCTTTAACCGCTGCGCGCAAACCGGCGCAGGACTCCGGCTGCAGCAGGCAGTCCTCCACATCGGTCACCGCATGGGTTCTTTTCTGATAGAAGCCGATGGCGCCTTCGGCCACGGGAAATTGAACTTTATTGCGATATCGCTCAGTATTCTTTGCCCCATAAATGGCAGACACACCAATGTCGGTGCCGCCCAGACGCTTGAGCGCGTCCTGCACCTTCTGCTTTTTGAAGGAAAGTTCTTCTTCGTAGCTCATATACCGCAGCGAGCACCCTCCGCAGTGGGCAAAGTGAGGGCAGTCAGTTTCCTTTCGGGCCGGAGACCCTTCCAGCACCTCCACAACCTCTCCCCACGCACAGGAGCGGCCGACTTTATTCAGTTTCACCAGGCATTTTTCTCCCTTGATGCCCCCTGTTACAAAACAGGTCATACCGTCGGGCAGATGTGCTACACCTTCCCCGTCAGAGCCATAACCCTCAACGGTCAAGGCTGTCAAAGGATACGTTTTCTGTTTCTTCATATTGCCGCTCCCTGATTGTTTGTCTTTAATCTAAAATTATATCATATAACTGTGGTTTTTTGATATATCTTTTTCAGATTTTTGCTGTTCCCTCGAAAAAACATTTTACCTGTCAATCCACCTGATTTTGCGGGCATTTTTGCCCTCGGAATTCACAAATTTTTCTTTTCTCTTGATGTGAAATGTGGTATACTAAACTGAATAACTATTTGAACCCGAAAGGTGACTCGGCGTAATGAGTATTGTTTCCAAGCTGTTTGGCACCCGCTCTCAGCGAGAGGTAAAAGCCATCACCCCACTTGTGGATAAAATTGAGGCACTGGAAGAAGAGTACAAGGCATTGACCGACGCTCAGCTTCAGGCCAAAACTCCGGAGTTGAAGGCTCGTCTGGCAAACGGAGAGACTTTGGACGACATTTTGCCCGAAGCTTTTGCCACCTGCCGCGAGGCCGCATGGCGTGTGCTGGGTATGCGCCCCTATCGCGTACAGCTGATCGGCGGTATCATTCTGCATCAGGGCCGTATCGCCGAGATGAAAACCGGTGAAGGCAAAACTCTGGTGGCCACCCTGCCTGCCTATTTGAATGCCCTGGCCGGCCGCGGTGTTCATGTGGTCACCGTCAACGACTACCTTGCCAAGCGCGACAGCGAGTGGATGGGTAAGGTGTATAAGTTCCTCGGCCTGTCTGTGGGTCTGATCATCCATGGTGTCATGGGTGAGGAGAAGAAGTCCGCCTACAATGCCGACATCACCTACGGCACCAATAACGAATTCGGTTTTGACTATCTGCGTGATAACATGGCCATCTATAAGCACGAGATGGTCCAACGCGGTCATGCCTTCGCCATCGTGGACGAGGTGGACTCCATTCTGGTGGACGAGGCCCGTACCCCTTTGATCATTTCCGGTCAGGGCGAAAAATCCACCCAGCTGTACACCCTCGCCGACTCCTTTGTGCGCGGACTGAAGCGCTTGAAGCTGGCCAAGACCGACGCCAAGGAGCAAGAGGCCGAGGACATCGATGCCGACTATATCGTGGATGAGAAGTCCAAAACCGCCACCTTGACCGCCCGCGGTATTGCCAAGGCAGAAAAACATTTTAACGTGGCCAACCTTTCCGACCCGGAAAATGCCACCCTTTCCCACCACATCAATCAGGCCATCAAAGCCCACGGCGTCATGCAGCGAGATGTGGCATATGTGGTCAAGAACGGCGAGGTAATCATTGTTGATGAGTTCACCGGCCGCCTGATGTACGGACGCCGCTACAATGAAGGTCTGCATCAAGCCATTGAGGCCAAGGAACACGTCACCGTGGCCCGCGAGTCCAAGACTCTGGCCACCATCACCTTCCAGAATTATTTCCGTCTGTACGATAAACTCTCCGGCATGACCGGTACCGCCCTGACCGAGGAAGAGGAATTCAGCCACATCTATTCCTTGGACATTGTGGAAATCCCCACCAACAAGCCCATCGCCCGTCTGGACCAGCCCGACGTGGTCTACAAGACTGAGGCCGGCAAATACCGTGCCATTGTGCGCCAGATTGAGGAGTGTCATGCCAAGGGACAGCCCGTACTGGTGGGCACCGTGTCCATCGAACGCTCGGAACTGATCTCCAAAATGCTGCAAAAGCGCGGCATCAAGCACAATGTTCTCAACGCCAAGCACCACGACAAGGAAGCAGAGATCGTTGCACAGGCCGGCAAGCCCGGCGCCGTCACCGTTGCCACCAACATGGCAGGCCGTGGTACCGACATTATGCTGGGCGGCAACGCCGAGTTTCTGGCCAAATCCGAACTGCGCAAGGGCGGCATGAGTGAAGAGTTGCTGGTCGAGGCCACCGGCTTTGCCGAGACCGATAATCAGGAAATTTTAGATGCCCGCAAGGCCTTTGCAGAGGCCGAGGCCCGCCACAAAGCCGCCATCAAGGATGAGGCCGATTTGGTTCGCGCAGCCGGCGGTCTGTTCATTCTGGGCACCGAGCGCCACGAGTCCCGCCGCATCGACAATCAGCTGCGCGGCCGTGCCGGCCGTCAGGGCGACCCGGGCGAGAGCCGATTCTTCCTGTCCATGGAAGACGATATCATGCGTCTGTTTGGCTCGGAGCGCATTCAATTGATGATGGACCGTCTTGGTTTGGATGAGGATACCCCTATCGACCAAAAAGTGCTTTCCGGGGCCATCGAAAACGCTCAGAAGCAGGTGGAATCCCGCAACTTCCAGACCCGAAAGAGCGTTCTGCAGTACGACGACGTCATGAACACCCAGCGCGAAGTCATTTATAAGCAGCGCGGCCAGGTGCTGGACGGCGAGGACATTACCGAGTCCATTCAGAACATGATCCACAGCGGCATCGCATCCGCCATTATGGGGCACTGGGGCGAACAGAAACACATGTGCGCCGAAGACTATGCCGATGCCGTTTCTCCCTACAAGGGTGTTTTCCTTACCGAAGAGCAGGCCAATCTGTCCGACGAGGAACTGTCCCAGTATTCTCAGGACGAACTGATCGACTGGGTGCAGGAGAAGGCCACTGCCGTTTATCACGCAAGAGAAGCCGCGCTGGGCTCTCCCCTGATGCGCGAGTTGGAGCGCGTGATCATGCTGCGCGTGGTCGACGAATACTGGATGGACCATATCGATGCCATGAATGAACTCAAGCAGGGCATCGGTCTTCGTGCTTACGGTCAGATCGACCCCGTGGTCGCCTACAAAAAGGAAGGCTACGACATGTTCGAGGATATGGTTTCCGCCATCCGTGAGGAGACCGTTCGCCGCATTTTCACCGTCCGTGTCCAGACCGACAGCGTCCAGCGCGAGCGGGTTGCCAAGGTGACCAGCGAAAGCGCCGGAAATGACGGCACCATGAAGAAGCAGCCGGTCAAGAAAAACGTCAAAGTTGGCCGTAACGATCCCTGCCCTTGCGGCAGCGGTCAAAAATGGAAAAAATGCACCTGTAAGGAATATCACCCCGACGGGGCCGCTCAGGGTTAAGCGCATGAAAGAACTGCAGCATAACGATGTCACTTATCTTGCCAGCGAAGGGTTTTTATCAGCCGGCGGTGTGGCCCACGGCTTCTCCACCCGTCACGGCGGTGTTTCTTCCGGAATATATGCCACTATGAATCTGGGCTCCACCCGCGGAGACGACCCCAAACTGGTTCGTGAAAATTTTCGCCGGTTTTGCGCCGCCATCGGCGCCGACGATGACCGTGTGGTCATGACCACCCAGATTCACAGCACCATTATCCGCACCGTTACCCCCGCTGATATTGAAACCGACTCCTACGACCGTTGGGAACACGAGTGTGACGGCCTGATCACCGACATTCCCGGTTTGGCTTTGACCATTTTCTCTGCCGATTGTATCCCCGTGCTTCTGTATGACCCGACAAAAAAAGTGATCGCCGCCGTCCATGCAGGCTGGCGAGGCACCGCCGGCGATATTGCCGGAAAGGCTGCACGCATGATGCAGGAGGACTACGGCAGTGATCCCTCCCACATTTTGGCGGCCATTGGCCCGGGCATTTCCAAGTGTCACTTCGAAACCCATGCCGATGTGCCCAATGCCATGGGCGAAGCGCTGGGAAACTTTGTAACACCCTATATCACCCCGCTGGAAAACGGAAAGTTTCAGGTGGATCTGAAGGGTATCAATGCCGGTCTGTTGCGACGAGCCGGTCTGTCCGACGAGCACATTGAGGTTTCCACCGACTGCACCGCCTGTCTGCCTGATAAATACTGGAGTCACCGCATTACCCAAGGTGTCCGCGGAAGTCAGGCCGCCATTTTGCAGCTTTTGTAACAGAATTCGAGGTGAACCATGCCTGCCACGGTCAAACATATTGATCTGCCCGCCCACAAACGGGTCTTTGCCGTCAGTGACGTGCACGGAAACCTCGGTTATCTCAAAGGTCTTCTGAATAAGATTCACTTTTCCACCGACGACATTTTGATCCTTTTGGGTGATCTTGTGGAAAAAGGCCCTGACAGCATTGGCACTTTGCGGTATGTCATGGATCTTTGCTCCACCCATACCGTTCACGTGCTGCAGGGCAACTGCGACCGTCTTTTGTTTGACCCGGAGATTTCCGACCAGTGGCTATACCGCTATCGCGGCAGTTGGGGCGGAAACCACATGATGAATGAATTCTCCCGACTTCTAAACCTGCCCTTGAACAGCGAGCAGGATGTCGCCGCTCTGCGCCAAAAAATACGGCAGGAGTTCCCTGAGATATCCGCCTTTCTGTCCTCTCTCCCCACCATTTTGGAAAGTGAGCACTACATCTTTGTTCATGGAGGGATCCCCGGAGAGGACTGCCTGCACGACCCCTCCCAACTGAATCATTGGGCATGCATGAAAAATGATGACTTTGTGAATCAAGGCCACTGTTTTCGCAACAAATGGTGCATCGTAGGACACTGGCCGGTCACCCTTTACCACGAGGACTGCATTTGCGCCAATCCCTTCATTGCTTCTTCCCAACAAATCGTCTCCATTGACGGCGGCTGTGTGATCAAGCGGGACGGTCAGTTAAACGCGTTGCTTCTCCCCACTGTTCCTGCTGCCGACCGATTTGAGTGGACCTATTACGATGCCCTTCCCACTGCTACGGCTCAGGATGCACAATCATCCAACGAGCAATCCATTTGCCTGCCCTTCGGCCGGCATCCCTTGGAAATTCTAAGCCGCGACGAGGAGTTCAGCGAATGTCTGCACACCCCCTCGGGCAAAATCATTCATATTTTAAATCAAGACATCTGGGAAACCGACCAAGGAATTTTCTGTGAAGATTCCACCGATTTCCTTTTGCCCGTGCAGACCGGAGATGTTCTGTCTGTCGTTCAACACACCGGCCGCGGCTGGCTGGTGAAAAGGGACGGCATTTCCGGCTGGTATCACGGAAGTCTGCTTTAGTGTCATCCCCGCACATCCCTTTTTATCAATTGGAATCCCTGCGCTTTCGCACATGATATACATTGGAAAACCTTCGGGAGGAATTGGAATGAGCAAAGTTTATCGTTGTTTTGCAGAAAAGAAGCCCGGCTTTGACGGCGAAGCCGTTTCAGCCCTGTCCCAGTTGACAGAGCAGTTGGGCATCGAAAGTTTGACTGGCGTGCGAGTGCTTCACCGCTATGACGTGGAAGGTATCGACGAGCAAGTCTATGAGCAGGCCCGAGCCACCGTATTTTCCGAGCCTCAGGTGGACTTCGTCTACGACGAAGATGTCCCCGTATGCGCTAATGCCGGTGCCGTTTTGGCTGTCGAGGCTCTGCCCGGTCAGTACGATCAGCGCGCCGACTCTGCCGCCCAGTGCATTCAGCTGATGGCCGGCGGCGAGCGCCCCACTGTCAAATGCGCCACCGTATATCTGTTGGAAGGCGCAGTCTCCGACAGTGATCTGGAACAGATCAAAGGGTATCTCATCAACCCCGTGGAATGCCGCGAAGCTTCCCTGGGCAAGCCCGAGACCCTGTCCGTTTCCTATCCGTCTCCCGATGACGTTGCTGTCCTCAGCGGCTTTATTTCCTTGGATGAGGAAGGTTTGAAGGGCGTGCTCTCCCAGTACGGTCTGGCTATGGATATGGCCGACCTGACATTCCTGCAGGCTTACTTCCGTGACGAGGAGAAGCGCGACCCCACCATCACCGAGGTTCGCGTGGTGGATACATACTGGTCCGATCATTGCCGTCACACCACCTTCTCCACCCATATCGATGACGTAGAAATTCACGACCCCATGGTGGGCGACACCTTCAAGGCCTACCTTGACCTGCGCAAGGAGGTCTTCGGTGAGGAAAAGGCCGCACAGCGCCCCATTACTTTGATGGATCTGGGCACCATCGGCACCAAGGCCTTGAAGAAGATGGGTCTGCTGCCCGAGCTGGACGAGAGCGAGGAAATCAACGCCTGCTCCATCCATGTCCCCGCCGTAGTGGACGGTGAAGAGCAGGACTGGCTGCTGATGTTCAAGAACGAAACCCACAACCATCCCACCGAAATCGAACCCTTCGGCGGCGCAGCCACCTGTATCGGCGGTTGTATCCGTGACCCCCTGTCTGGCCGTGTTTATGTCCATCAGGCCATGCGCGTCACCGGCGCAGGTGATCCCCGCACCGCCCTGGCTGATACATTGGACGGCAAACTGCCTCAGCGCAAACTGTGTCAGACCGCCGCTGCCGGCTATTCCTCCTACGGCAACCAGATCGGTCTTGCCACCGGTCACGTGGCCGAAGTGTACCACGAGGGCTATGTGGCCAAGCGACTGGAATGCGGCGCCGTTGTGGGCGCGGCTCCTGCCGTCAATGTGGTGCGCGAGCGCCCCGCCCCCGGCGATGTGATCATTCTGCTGGGCGGCCGTACCGGTCGTGACGGTATCGGCGGCGCCACCGGTTCCTCCAAGAGTCACACCATGAGTTCTCTGGAAACCATGGCCTCCGAAGTTCAGAAGGGCAACGCTCCTGAGGAGCGCAAGATCCAGCGCCTGTTCCGCAACGGCGATGTGACCCGCCTGATCAAGCGCTGTAACGACTTTGGCGCAGGCGGCGTCAGCGTTGCCATTGGCGAGCTGGCCGACGGCGTGGACATTGATCTGGACTCCGTGCGCAAGAAATACGACGGTCTGGACGGCACCGAGCTGGCCATTTCCGAATCTCAGGAGCGCATGGCCGTTGTTGTCGCTGCCGAAAATGCCAACGCATTCATCGCTGCCGCCGAAGCCGAAAACCTGGAAGCTTACCGCGTGGCAACCGTCACCGAAAGCCCCCGCATGGTCATGTCCTGGCGCGGCACCAAGATCGCCGATTTGTCCCGCGAATTTTTGAACACCAACGGCGCAGTCAAACACGCCCGCGTGGTCGTTCCCCAAAACGACCACGATGTGCTGGTGCATGCCGCCAGTCTGCGTCAGATCGCAGAAAACCTGAAATTTGCCCTGAACCGCGGCTTGGTAGAGCGCTTTGACGGCTCCATCGGCGCCGGCAGCGTACTGATGCCCTTCGGCGGCAAGGATCAGAAGACTCCCGCGCAGGCCATGTCTGCTCTGCTTCCCGTTCTGCCCGGCCAAAAAACCGAGCAGGCCAGTGTTATGTCCTGGGCCTTTGACCCCCACTGGATGAGCGAGGATCCCTTTGTGGGCGCCATTAACTCCGTAGTTGTTTCCGTGGCCAAGCTGGTGGCCGCAGGCGCCGACTACAACAAGGCATACCTGTCCTTCCAGGAATTCTTCGAAAAATTGCGCACCGAGCCCGAGCGCTGGGGCAAGCCCTTTGCCGCACTGCTGGGCGCATTGAGCGCACAGATGCAGCTTGGCTGCGCTTCTATCGGCGGCAAGGACTCCATGTCCGGCACTTTCCTGGATATGGACGTTCCTCCCACTCTGATCTCCTTCGCTATCGCCCCCATTCTGGCCGGCGATGTGCTGTCCCCTGAATTCAAGGAAGCAGGCCATCCCGTCTACTTCTTCGGCACTCCCCAGATCGGCGATTACGCCACCTACCGCAAGCAGTGGGAAGCCTTCCATCAGCTCTGCCAGGCCGGCAAGGTCAAGGCCGCATGGGCCGTGGAGTCCGGCGGCGTAGCAGAGGGCGTCATGAAGATGTCCTTCGGCAACCGTGTGGGCTTCAAGTCCGACGATAATCGCTCCATTCCCTGGTATGGTCCCTGCCCCGGCGCCATTGTGGCCGAGCTGACCGAGGAAACCGACGCAGGTATCCTGATGGGCTATACCACCGACGACGGCGCCATTACCCTGCCCGGCGAGAGCGCTTCCATCGAGGAACTGCTGTCCATCAGTGAGGGCGTGTTGGAGGATGTGTACCCCACCCGCACCGTTGAGGAAAAGCTGACCGTTGCACCCATTTCCTGCACCCAGCGCGCTCCCATCGTTGCTATGGGCAGCATTGCCAAGCCTCGCGCTGTCATTCCTGTCTTCCCCGGCACCAACTGCGAATTTGACACTGCCGCAGCCTGCGTAAAGGCCGGCATTGAGCCCGAAATCGTAGTGGTACGCAATCTGACCGGCGAGCTTCTGTCTCAGTCTGCAAAGACTCTGGAGGACGCCATCCGCCGCAGTCAGATGGTCATCATCCCCGGCGGCTTCTCCGGCGGCGACGAGCCCGAAGGATCTGCGAAGTTCATCTGTTCCTTCTTCCGCAATGCCCGCCTGACCGACGCAGTGCATGACATGCTGAAAAACCGCGATGGTTTGATGCTTGGCATCTGCAACGGCTTCCAGGCACTGGTCAAACTGGGTCTGGTGCCCTTCGGCGAGATCCGCGTCACCGACGAAAACTGCCCCACCCTGACCTTCAACCGCATTGGCCGCCACCAGAGCAAGTACGTGACCACCCGTGTGGCATCGGTTCGTTCTCCCTGGATGCTCAAATCCGAAGTTGGCGATCTGCACACCATCCCCATCTCCCACGGCGAAGGCCGCTTCGTAGCCCCCGCCGACGTGGTGGCACAGCTGATTGCCAACGGTCAAGTCGCCACCCAGTACGTGGACGCTCAGGGCCACCCCTCCATGTCCATTGACGTCAACCCCAACGCATCCGTGGAAGCCATCGAGGGCATTTTCTCCCCCGACGGCCGCGTGTTCGGCAAAATGGGTCACTCCGAGCGTACCGGCACTTATGTTGCCAAAAATATCCCCGGCAACAAATATCAGCCCCTGTTTGAATCGGGCGCATTGTATTATCGCTGATGCGCTTTACAAAGAGACTGTACCAACCTTTGGTACAGTCTCTTTTTTCCTCTAGGTCCTTGTAATCCAACGTATAATTTGTTATAATTAAGGTTAAAATTTCGAGATTATTTGAGGTATTTCCCATGAAATACAAGCAGTGGAATATCAGCACTGCGCGGGTGGCGGATTATCGGGCTTTGACAGATGCCGGAATTCCCCCGTTGCCTGCACAGGTGTTGTGTGCCCGAGGGTTAAATACACCGGAAAAAGCCCGGGCCTTTTTGGACGACAGAGAGGACCTTCTTCACGATCCGTTCCTTCTTCAGGATATGGATCGCGCCGTGGCCCGCATTCGTCTGGCCTTAGAGAAAAAGGAAACCATCGCCGTATACGGCGACTATGATGTGGACGGCATTACCTCCACCTGTCTTTTGACCGATTATCTGCGCAAACAGGGCACAACCGTAATTCCATATATCCCCGACCGTATGGAGGAAGGGTACGGACTGGGTTTTCAGGCGCTGGAATATTTGCACACCCAGGGGGTTTCCCTAATTATCACCGTGGACTGCGGCATCACCGCCGTTCAGGAAATTTCCCATGCCGCTGACATGGGAATGGACGTGGTCATCACCGACCACCACGAGTGCAAAGACACCCTGCCACAGGCGGTAGCCGTGGTGAACCCCCACCGTTTGGATTGCCAATATCCCTTCCCACATCTGGCTGGCGTGGGTGTGGCTTTTAAGTTGGTCTTAGCTTTGGGCGGCGCAGAAAACCAGCAGGCACTCCTTGCTGAATATGCTGACCTGACCGCCATCGGCACCATCGCCGATGTGATGCCTTTGATTGGGGAAAACCGCACCATTGTCCGTCTAGGTCTTGAGGGCCTCAGCCACTCTACCCGTCCGGGCCTGCGTGCGCTGATTCAAGAGGCCGGCGCCGAAGGGAAGACGTTGACCGCAACCACCATCGGTTATACGCTATCCCCCCGCATCAATGCCGCCGGACGTATGGGCTGCGCCTGGCTTGCAAAGGACCTTTTGCTGACAAATGACCCCTCCGAGGCCGACGATCTGGCCCGTCAGCTCTGCGCTTTGAATCGGGAGAGGCAGGGCATTGAGGGCGCAATTTACGAAGAATGCGTCTCCCGTCTGGATCGGGAGAGAGGCAGCCGCAATCTGATTGTTCTGGCCAGCGAAGGCTGGCACCAAGGCGTCGTAGGCATCGTCGCTTCCCGTTTGGCTGAAAAGTACTCCTGCCCCGCGTTTATGATCTGTCTGCAGGACGGCAAAGGCAAGGGCTCCTGCCGCTCCTTTGGCGGCTTTAACCTGTTTGCCGCATTGGAACAATGCTCCTCTCTCCTTGAGGACTTTGGCGGCCACGAACTGGCAGCCGGCTTTACCATCAACGAAGACAATATCGACCTGTTCCGCACTGCAATGGAATCCACCATCCTTGACCGCACCGGCGGCGAAGAGATGGTGTCCACACTGCAGATCGATGCCCGCATCGGAGATCCCGAATTGCTCTCCCTTGAAAATGTGGACTCCTTAAACATCCTGGAGCCCTTCGGTGCCGGAAACCCCAAGCCGATTTTCGTGCTGTCAGGTGCGACCATCCTGTCCATGTTCCATGTGGGCGGTGGCAAGCATGTGAAGATGCGTCTTCGTCAGCAGAACTCCGTGTTTGACGCAATTTTTTTCTCCGCGTCCATGGAAAATCTGCCCCTTGGCCCCGGTGACCGTGCCGACATTGCCTTTACCCCACAAATCAATGAATTTCGAGGGGCTCGCTCGGTCCAGCTTCAGATTGTGGACCTGCAAAACTCCCCCACCCGCGCACAGGCCGAGTTTAGCCTGTTTGACCGCCTGCAGGCAGGACACCCCATCTCCTCGGAAGAGGCTATGTCCATTCTGCCCACCCGTTCGGACTTCGAGCAGGTCTGGCGCTACCTGAAACGCTTTGCCGAATCCGAACCTTTGGTGGATAATCCTGCCCATCTGGTCAAAAATATCGCAAAGACCTTTCGCATCAGAGAAACCTATGCCCGCACCATGGTATGCATCCATGTGTTCCGCGAACGAGGCCTGATCCAAGTAGAGCAGCAAACCTCCGGACGGATCCGCATTGAACTGTGCCACGTGGACAACAAGGTCGATCTGGAGCAATCCGAATTACTGTGCCGGCTGCGCCGGTTAACTCAATCCTGAGAAAAGGAGGCGCCTTTATGGATCCTATTTTGGACCGCTATCAGGCTTTGGAAGAAAAAATACGCGCTTATATGCCCAATGCCGACTTTGAGCGGCTGGCTGCAGCGTTTCATTATGCCGCCTCCCATCACTCAACCCAACTGCGCAAGGACGGAACTCCCTTTGTCACCCATCCTTTGGCCGTAGCCGAGATCGTTGCCGAATTGGGTCTGGATCAGGAGTCCATTATCGCCGCCCTGCTCCACGACACCATCGAAGACACCGATGCCACCCATGAGGATGTTGCCAAACTGTTTGGCGTGACGGTGGCCGACCTCGTAGACGGAGTTACCAAACTGACCCGTGTACAGTACACCTCCAAAGAAGAAGAGCAGATGGAGAACCTGCGCAAGATGCTCATGGCCATGGCCAAGGACATCCGTGTGATCCTGATTAAAATCTGTGACCGTCTGCACAACATGCGCACTATGAACTACCAGTCCCCCCGCAAGCAAAAGGAAAAGGCCCTGGAGACCATGGAGATCTACGCTCCCATTGCCCACCGCCTCGGTATGCAGCGCATCAAGTGGGAACTGGAAGATACCTCTCTGCAATATCTGGATCCCATAGGATATTCGAATATTTCTGAAGAAATGGCCGTACGTTCTCTGGCCCACGAAGAATTTATGGCCCCCATTCAGCAACGCATTAAGGACCGCCTGCATCAGGAGGGTATAGACCATACTATTTACGGCCGCGTAAAGCACATCTACTCCATCTACCGCAAAATGTACTCTCAAAACAAAACGCTGGACGAGATTTTTGACCTGTACGCTTTCCGTATCATCGTAGATGACATTCCCTCTTGCTACAATGTTCTTGGTGTGATCCACGACCTGTACCGCCCGGTCATCGGCCGTTTCAAGGACTACATCGGCACTCCCAAGCCAAACGGCTATCAATCTCTGCACACCACCGTCATCGGGCGGGAGGGCCTGCCTTTCGAAGTACAGATCCGCACTCAGGCCATGCACCAAACGGCAGAGTACGGCATTGCTGCCCACTGGAAGTATAAGCAGGGCATCGCCAACGAGAAATTGGGTACCGAATCCACCTTCGAGTGGGTACGCAAACTGTTGGAAAGTCAGCAGGATGCCGACCCCGACGAATTTGTCCACACCCT